>Ga0073934_10004197_pt1 | contig 24501 bp, 21 predicted proteins | sample LarsenN4metaG_FD_76834 | JGI IMG/M metagenome (GOLD analysis project Ga0073934, IMG submission 76834) | Hot spring sediment bacterial and archeal communities from British Columbia, Canada, to study Microbial Dark Matter (Phase II) - Larsen... ... | reverse complement strand
GTCTGCCCCAATCTGACGATCCGGGAGCGGCTACAGGTCTTGCTGCCCTGGAAGGAGCGAAACTTCTACGTCCAGTTCAGCCTGGTCCCTCCCGGGCTGCTGCCGCGGCTGCAGCAGGGGAAGTTCGAGGTCACCAACTGGCATCTGTTCACCCCGCAGGACGACAGCCGCACCCGCGGCGTGGTGAAGCGGGGCGCCGAGGGCGACGCCGCCTTCTCCCGGCGGGTGCTCAAGGACCTGGGGGGCAAACAGCATCTCCTGGTGATCAACGATGAGGCCCATCATGCCTACCGGCCGGCGCCGCTCGCGGACGAGCAGCGGGCTGCGCTGCGGCCGGAGGAGATTGAGGAGCGGGAAGAGGCGACCGTGTGGGTGGACGGCCTGGAGCGGATCGCCCGCGCCCGCGGCATCAACTTCTGCGCGGACTTCTCGGCCACGCCGTTCTTCATCCAGGGCAGCGGCTATGAGCCTGGGACGCCGTTGCCGTGGATCGTCTCTGACTTCGGGCTTGTCGATGCCATCGAGTCCGGGATCACGAAGATCCCGCGCGTCCCGGTGGAGACGAACTCCGGGGCCCTGATCCCCGAGTACTTCCGGCTCTGGGAGCACATCAACCGCAGGCTGCCGGCCTCCGAGCGCCAGACAGCCCGGCGCCGCGCGAAGCCGGAGTCGGTGCTGCGCGAGGCCGAGCCGGCCCTGGTCACGCTGGCCAGCGAGTGGCAGGAGACCTTCGCGGCCTTTCGGGCCACGGGGTCGGCCGTCCCCCCGGCCATGATCGTCGTCTGCGACAACACTGATCTGGCCAAGCTCGTCCATGAGCACATCGCCTCGGGAAAGGTGCTCGCCGACCTGGAGAACCGCGACGGCGAGGTCCTGACATTCCGAATCGACACCAGGCTGCTTAAGGAGGCGGAATCCGCCGTCGAGGGGGAGACGAGGGAGCAGACGGCGGAGCGGCTCCGTCAGATCGTCGATACCATCGGGAAGCTCGAGTGGGCCGGCCCGGGCGACCCGCCGGGCCGGGACATCCGCTGCATCGTGTCGGTGGCGATGCTGACGGAGGGCTGGGATGCCCACAACGTCACCCAGATCCTCGGGCTGCGCGCGTTCACTTCGCAGCTCTTGTGCGAGCAGGTGATCGGACGCGGGCTGCGCCGCATGAACTACGACGACTTCAGCGAGCCGGAGTACGTGGACGTCTACGGCGTGCCCTTCGAAGTCATCCCCGTGATGAAGAAGCCCGTCGGGCATACAGCCGCGCAGAAGGTCTCCATCCTGGTGCGCGCCTTGCCGGAGCGAAAGCACCTTGAGATCACGTTCCCTCGCGTCGAGGGCTTCGTGTTTGACGTCCGGCGCCGCATCCGCGTGAACTGGGACGACCTTCCGGCGCTGATCGTCACGCCCGCGGAGGAGCCCACGGAGGTCATCGCCAAGGCCGCCGTAGGCTACCGCATCGGCCGCCCTGACCGCCTGGGTCCCGGGCCGGAAGTGGTGCAGGACCGAGAGGCATTTCACCGCGAGCGCCGCCTGCAGCGTACGGTCTTCGAGATCGCGGCGGAGATCACGCAGCGCCTCAAGGATCGACGCTCGGATTGGGAGGACCGCCGTGTCCTGTTTCCCCAGGTGCTCGAGATCGTCTGGCGCTACGTCGAGGACAGGGTGCGGTTCGCGGAGGAGGGACTGGCGCGCGAAGAGATTGCCCTGCTGAAGTATCGTCAGCGCATCGTCGAGCGCCTGACCCAGGCCATCGAGCCCGATACGGATGCGGGCGAGGCTCCGCTCCTGCCTACCATCGAGCGGTTTCGCCCGCTGGGGTCAACATCGGAAGTGCTGTTCAGGACGGTTCGTCCGACGGTGGGGACCACCAAGAGCCACATCAGCCACGTCGCGCTTGACTCGCCGACCTGGGAGCACAGCGTCGCGTACCGTCTCGAGCAGATGGACGACGTCCTGGCCTATGCCCGCAATGACCACATGGACTTCACCATCCCCTACGAGTACCAGGGAACCCGACACGAATATCGGCCCGACTACCTCGTGAGGGTGAAGACGCCTCACGGCCCGCTCGCGCTCATCCTTGAAGTCAAAGGCTTTGAGACGGAGCAGGACCGGGCGAAGGAAGCCGCCGCCCGCCGGTGGGTCCGGGCGGTCAACCATCACGGCGAGTTCGGTCGTTGGGGATTCCGCGTGTGCCGTGATCCTCTCAGGCTGGGCAGCGTGATCCGCAACGCGGCCGGCGCTTCTTGAGGCCCGCGCCCGCTTCCCTGGCGATGTACGTTGACGTCGCACTCAACGCCCCGCTGCGCGCGGGCGATCGCGTCTTCACCTTCTCCGTTCCGGCTGCGCTGGGGGGTACTGTTCGGCCGGGCGTGGCGGTGCGTGTGCCGTTCGGCCGTCAGACGGCCACCGGCTTCGTCGTCGGTCGGGCCGACGGGCATCGCGATGAGGTCCGGCCGGTGGAAGCGGTCGATGACCGCGTGCCCGTCCTTCCTCAGGACCTGGTCGAGCTTGCGGGGTGGATGGCCGCGCACTACGTCTGCTCCGTGGGCGAGGCGCTGTGGGCGATGATCCCGCCGCTCGCCGCCGTCGCGCGGCGCCCCCGAGCGCGTGCGTCCACAGATGAGGCGGATACCGCGGCGGCACCGGCGGAGCTTCTGACTCCCCAGGGGTCCGCCACGCCGGCGGAGGAGCCGCCGCCCGCCGGAGACGTGGCCGGGATCCTGGAGCATGACCCCGTTGCGCGTATCCTTGTGATCGCGGGCGACGAGCGATTTGCGGCCTACCTCGCCGCGCTGCGGTGGGCACAGGGCCGGCGGCGCGGCGCGCTCGTCCTCCTCCCGGAGGTCGTTCAGGCCGAGCGGACGCTCGCCTGGATCCGCCGCAACGTGACGCCCGATGCCGCCCTCGTGCACGGCGACCTTCCTCCCGGGCAACGCTGGAAGGTGTGGCGGGCGATCCAGGCCGGAGAGGTCCGTGTCGTCGTGGGCACCCGCCTGGCCGCCTTCAGCCCGATGCCGGACCTCGGGATGATCGTCATCGATCACGAGGAAGACGCGTCGTTCAAGGAAGAGCGGGCGCCGCGCTACCACGCCCGGCGCGTGCTGGACGAGCGGGCGCGGCGGCACGGCGCCGCGGTCATCTGGGGGACGCCCGTTCCGTCAGCGGAAGCCCTGCGCGACGTTGAAGAGCAGCGCGCCCGCGTCATCACGCGTCCCCTGCGCGCGCCGGCCGTCGCGCTCTCCGACGTGCGCGCGGAGGCCGGACCGCTGGGCGGCCTGTTCGGCCGCCGCCTCTATCAGAGCTTGGCGCGGATCCTGCCCCGGGGCCGGGCCATCCTCTACGTCCCCAGGCGCGGATACGCGGACTTCCTGCTCTGCCATGAGTGCGGGTGGGTGCCGCGGTGCCCGCGCTGCGGCGTGGCCATGACCTACCACGTGCGCCAGGTCCGGCTGCACTGCCACCTCTGCGGCCGCAGCGATCCCGCGCCGGAGACGTGCGCCAACTGCCACGGCACACACCTGCGGGCGCACGGCGTGGGCACCGAGCGCGTGGAGCAGGCCGCCCGCCGGCTCTTCCGCCGGGCCTCGATCCTGCGGCTGGACGCCGAGCGCGCGCCCGATGAAGCCTCGCAGCAGCGCCTCTGGGCACAGTTCCAGAAACGGGGGGGCCTGCTGGTGGGGACCCAGTTGCTGGTGAAGGGCGTGGGGCAGGTGCCGGCGGAGGCCGTCGGCGTGATCGGCATCGACGCCGCGCTCAACCTGCCCGACTTCCGCGCCGCCGAGCGCGTCTATCAGACGCTGCGCCGCCTGGCGGCGCTGGCCGAGCGGGAGATGATCATCCAGACCTTCGCCCCCACGCATCCCGCGCTCGTGGCGCTGGCCCGCGGGGACGCGCAGCGCTTCTATCAAAGTGAGCTGGCCGCGCGGCGGCGGTTCGGCTATCCGCCCTACCGCACACTGCTCAACGTCGTGGCCGCGGGCCAGGATCACGACGCGGTGCGCGACGCCGCCCACGCCGTCGCCGCGGCGCTGGCGGAGGCGGCCGATGCGGCCGACATCCTCGGCCCGTCACCGGCTCCGCTGGCGCGGGTCCGCGGGCGCTACCGCTGGCAGGTGCTGATCAAGGATGATGACGCGGGCCGCGCCCGCGAGCGCCTCGCGCAGGTGCTGCGCACGCTCGCCGTGCCGCGGGACGTGCGGATCCTCATCGACGTCGATCCCCTCGAGCTGCTGTAGTTCCATGCTACACTGACGCTCGTGGACATCATCACCGTGGATCATCCCAAGGCCGCCGTGCTGCGGAAGCGCGCCCGCCCGGTCGGCCGCGTGACCGCCGAGATCCAGCGCCTGGCCGAGGCCATGATCGAGGCGATGCGCGAGGCCAACGGCGTCGGCCTGGCCGCCCCGCAGGTAGGCGTCAGCAAACGGCTCTTCGTGGCCGAGGTCGAGGAACGCCTGCACGTCATCGTGGACCCGGAGATCATCGCCATGGAGGGCGAAGAGGCCGGCACCGAGGGCTGCCTGTCCATTCCCGGGATCATCGGCGAGGTCCCGCGCGCCGCGCGTGTCGTCGTGAAAGGGAAGAACCGCCGGGGGCGCGGTATCAAGGTCGAAGCGGACGGCCTGCTGGCGCGTGTGTTCCAGCATGAGATCGACCACCTGGACGGCGTGCTGTTCCTCGACCGGGTGGTGGACCGGTCCACGATCCGCGAAGTGGCCGCGACGGCGGAGGTCGAGCCGGCGGCGTCCCCGAGATGACCCGGTTGCGGGCGGTCTTCCTGGGGACGCCGGAGTTTGCGGTCCCGTCGCTTGAGGCCCTGGTTCGCGAAACCGACGTCGTCGCCGTCATCACCCAGCCCGATCGTCCCAAGGGCCGGGGGCGCCGTCTGAGCCCGCCGCCGGTGGCGGCCGCGGCCGCGGCCCTCGGGCTGCGCGTGCTGCAGCCGCCCCGCCTCCGGACCCCGGAGGTGGTCGCGACGCTCCGCGGGCTGGCCCCCGACGTGCACGTGACCGTCGCATACGGCAAGCTCATCCCCCGCGACGTGCTGGAGATCCCGCCGCTGGGCAGCATCAACCTCCACCCCTCGCTCCTCCCCAAGTACCGCGGCGCGTCCCCGATCGCCTCCGCCATCCTCAATGGAGACACGGAGACGGGCGTCAGCATCATGTATCAATCCATGGAGCTGGACGCGGGAGATCTCATCCTGCAGCGCCGCGTGGCCATCGCGCCGGACGACACGGCGCGGACGCTGGAAGCGCGGTTGGCCCGCGCCGGCGCGGACGCGCTGCTGGACGCGCTCCGCCTCATCGCCGCGGGCACGGCCCCGCGGCTGCCGCAGGACCACGCCGCGGCCACCTTCACCACGAAGCTGGAGAAGGAGCACGGCCGCATCGACTGGACCCGGCCGGCCGATGAGCTCGTCAACCTGGTCCGCGCCATGGATCCGTGGCCGTCCGCCTACACCACGCACCGCGGCCGGCTGCTGAAGGTGTGGAAGGCGGCCGTCGCGGAGGACGTCCGGCCGGCGGACCCGGGCACGGTGCTGGAGGTCCGGCCGGGCGGGGGCGTCGTCGTGGCCACGGGGCGCGGCGCGCTCCGGCTCCTCGACGTCCAGCCGGAGGACAAGCGGCGGATGAGCGCGGACGACTACGCCCGCGGCGCGCGGCTCACGCCTGGTGAACGCCTGGTCGGGCCGGCGCGCCGCCGGATGCTATAATGAGGCCCAACGGGGGTGATCGGACGGAATGTTCTATGACCCTACCTTTCTAATACTGCTGCCGGCGCTGGCCCTGGCGGTGTACGCGCAGTGGAAGGTGCGCTCGACCTTCGCCCACTACTCGCAACGGCGCTCGGGCAGCGGGTACACGGGGGCGAAGGTGGCCGCCGAACTGCTGCAGCGGGCGGGTATCGCCGACGTGCGTATCGAGGCCGTGCAGGGCACGCTCGCCGACCACTATGATCCGCGCGGGAAGGTGCTGCGCCTGTCGCCTGAGGTCTTTGGCAGCGACTCGCTGGCGGCGCTCGGAGTGGCGGCGCACGAAACCGGCCACGCCATCCAGCACCGGGACGGCTACGCGCCCCTGGCCCTGCGCTCGGCGATCGTACCGCTGGCCAGTTTTGGGACGAACGCCGCGCTGATCCTCTTCATGATCGGCCTCTTCACCAGTATGCCCGCGCTGATGAACCTGGGCATCATCCTGTTCCTCGGCTACGTGATCTTCGCGCTCATCACGCTCCCCGTGGAGTTCAACGCAAGCGGCCGGGCCGTGCAGCTGCTCCAGGCGCATGGGTTTGTGCTGCCCCAGGAGGCGCAGGGCGTGCGGGCGGTGCTCAACGCCGCGGCGCTGACCTACGTCGCCGCCGCCGCGATGGCCGTGCTCCAGCTGGTCCGGTTGCTCCTCCTCCGGAACAGCCGCCGCGACTAAGTTGCGTGGCCGCGCCCACGCCGTCGGCGCGCGAGGCTGCGATCGTTGTGCTGGCCCGCGTGGATGCGGGTGAGGCATTCGCCAACCTGCTCCTGACCGCCACACTGAATCGAGCCCGGCTCTCCGACACGGACGCCGGGCTCGTCTATGAGCTGGTCCTCGGCGTCCTGCGCCACCGGGCCCGCGTGGACTGGACGCTGGGCGGGACCCTGCGGCATCCGCTCGAGCGGCTGACGCCCCGGATCCGGGCGATCCTGCGCTCCGGCGCCTATCAGCTGCTCTTCCTCCCGCGCATCCCGGCGCATGCCGCCGTGGACGAGGCGGTGACCCTCGCGCGACGGCACGGGCATGCCGGGACCGCGAAGCTGGTCAACGCGGTCCTCCGGCGCGTAGCCGCGGACGGCGAGCGCCCGCTTCCGGCCGGGCCGCCTGCGGACCGCCTGGCGATCGAGCACTCCCATCCCCGGTGGCTGGTGGAGCGGTGGATCACGCGCCTTGGCGCCGGCGAGGCCGCGGCGCTGTGCGCCGCGAACAACGTCCCGGGATTGCCCGCCGTCCGCGTGAACGTGCTGCGCGTGAGCCCGGATGGCGCCGCGCGGCGGTTGCGCGACGCCGGCGTGACAGTGACGCCGACGCCCCTTCCCGAGGGATACTACGTCGAGGGTCCGCTCCGCCCGCGCCGGGCGATGGTGGACGAAGGCCTGCTGACCGCGCAGGACGTGGGGGCGATGCTCGTCACACACCTGCTCGATCCGCAGCCCGGCGAGACCATCATCGACGCGGCGGCCGCGCCCGGAGGGAAGGCCACGCATATCGCCGAACGGATGCGGGACCGCGGGCGCGTCATCGCCTGCGACGTGCATCAGGGGAAACTCCAGCGCCTCAGCCGCCGCGCGTCGGTGATGGGGCTGGAGAGCCTCGAGGCGCATCATCAGGACGCCCGCACCCTCGGTACGGCCTTCCGCCGCCAGGCCCACCGTCTGCTGCTGGATGCGCCCTGCACCGGCTTCGGCGTGGTGCGCCGGCGCCCCGACATCAAGTGGCGCGCGCGCCCCGAGGATATCTCCCAGCTCGCGGCGCTGCAGGCGCAGATGCTGGACGGCGCCGCGGACGCGGTCAGGGAGGGCGGGATTCTCGTATACAGCGTGTGTACTATGGAGGAGGAAGAAGGGCCAAACGTGATTCGAGCGTTCCTGCGCACGCACCCGGAGTTCGCGCCGGACCCGGAGTTGCCGCTGCCGGGACGGTTCGGCGGCGCGGGCGCCGGGCCGGGCCGCGTCCTGCTGCTCCCGCACCGGGACGGGACGGACGGCTTCTATGTCGCGCGGCTGCGGCGGCACCGATGAGGACGGCGGACAGTCCCAGGGAGCTGGTCGGCGCAACGCCCGAGGAGCTCGGCGCGGTGGCGGCCGCCCTGGGTGAACCGGCCTACCGGGGGCGGCAGCTGGCGCGGTGGATCTACCAGTCCGGGGCGGCGAGCTTTGCCGAGATGACTGATCTGCCCGCCGCCTTTCGCGCGCGGCTCGCCGAGCGGGCCCGGCTCACGCGCGTGCAGCCGGTGGCCGCGGTGCGGGCGGACGGCGGCGATACGGTGAAGTACCTCGTCGGGCTCGCCGACGGGGCGACCGTCGAGACGGTGTTCATGCGCTACGCCGACGGACGCCGCTCGGTGTGCCTCTCCACCCAGGTCGGCTGCGGCATGGGCTGCACGTTCTGCGCCACGGGGCTGGCCGGCCTTACCCGGAACCTTGCGCCGGCGGAGATCGTTGACCAGGTGCTGTTGGTCCAGCGGCTGCAGGGGGAGCGCGTGACCAATGTGGTGTTCATGGGAATGGGGGAGCCGCTGGCGAACTATGAGGCGACCCTGCGCGCGCTGCGGGTCCTGAACGCCCCGTGGGGCGCAGGGATCGGGATGCGTCACCTCACCGTCTCCACCGTGGGCCTCGTCCCCCAGATCCGCGCGTTAGCGCAGGAGCGTCTCCAGCTGACGCTGGCCGTGTCGCTGCACGCGCCCGACGATGCGCTCCGTACGCACCTCGTGCCCATCAACGCGCGGTGGCCCGTCGAGGACCTGCTGGCGGCCAGCGCCGACTACGTGCGCACGACGGGCCGGCGCATCTCCTTCGAGTACGTCCTCCTGGAGGGGATCAACGACGCCCCCGGCCACGCCGCCGCGCTCGGCGAGCGTCTGATCGCGGCGGCGCGGGCCCTCGCCGCCACGCCCGCCCAGAGCTGGCACCTCAACCTCATCCCCTGGAACCCGGTCTACGGCATGCAGTACCGGCGCCCGAGCCGGGACCGCGTGGAGGCGTTCGTCCGCGAGCTGACCCGATGCGGCGTGCCGGCCACCGTGCGGCTGGAGCGCGGCGTAGAGATCGATGCCGCCTGCGGCCAGCTGCAGCGGACGCGCGGGCTGGCGGAGGCGCGCCGGTGATCACCAGGGGCGGCGTCATCGCCGGCCGGTACGAGATCCTCGACCGCATCAGCGAAGGCGGCATGGCCGAGGTCTTCCGGGCCCGGCGGCTCCCCGAGGGAGACGTCGTCGCCCTCAAGGTGCTGCGGGAGCAGTTCGCCTCCGACGCCGAGTTCGTGGAGCGGTTCGAGCGGGAGGCGAAGGCGGTGGCCGCGCTGACGCACCCGCACATGGTGCGGGTCTACGACAGCGGGCGCGACGGCGGCGTCCACTACATCGCCATGGAGTACGTGGAGGGCGAGGACCTCAAGGCATACATCCGCCGGGCCGGGCGGCTGGTGCCGGCGCGGGCCAGGGAGATCGCCGCGCAGGTCTGCGAGGCGCTCGAGTACGCCCACACCCACGGCATCATCCACCGGGATGTGAAGCCGCAGAACATCCTCCTCACCCCGACCGGCCAGGTGAAGGTCACCGACTTCGGGATCGCCCGGGCGGTGAGCTCGGCCACGATCACGCAGACCGGCACCGTCCTGGGGTCGGTCCAGTATCTGTCGCCCGAGCAGGCCCGCGGCGGCGTGGTGGACAGCTCGTCGGATCTGTACTCGCTGGGCGTGGTGCTCTTCGAGATGGCCACGGGGCAGCTGCCGTTTGCCGGGGACAGCCCCATCGCCATCGCCCTGGCCCACGTGAACCAGCCGCCGCTGCGGCCGCGGGCGCTGGTCCCGGAGCTGCCGGAGGCGCTGGACGGCATCATCCGGCTCGCCCTGGCGAAGTCGCCGTCCCGCCGCTATGCGTCGGCCGGCGCGATGCGCAGCGACCTGTCGGGGGAGACCCGCCTCTGGGCCCAGGCCGATCCGCAGGCGCTGCTCGAGCACACGCCGCCCACGATGCGCCTGCCGGCGGCACGCCGCAGGATGCCCGCCGCCGCGCTGGCCGGCTTCATTGCGCTGGCGGCGGTGATCGTCCTCTGGGGCGGGTGGCGGGCCTTCAGCAGCTACCTGGTAGTCCCGGAGGTCGCCGTGCCGCGGTTCGTGGGCCGCCCGCTCGCCGCCGCGCAGCAGCTCGCCGCCGCCGCGGGGGTGTCGCTGGTCATCTCGGATCGCGTCTACAGCACGTCCGCGGCGGCCGAGACCGTCATCTCGCAGGACCAGCCGCCGGGCAAAGCCGTCAAGCAGGGGCGGACCATCGGCGTCGTCGTCAGCCTGGGCCCGGAGATCATCGCCGTGCCCGACGTCCAGCGCCGGTCGCTTATCGAGGCGCGGCTCATCATCGAGCAGGCGCGGTTGACCGTGGGCGAACTGCGCGAGACGTTCGACGAGGAGGTCAAAGGCGGATTCGTCATCAGCCAGGATCCGCAGCCGGGCGCGCGCGTGCAGCGGGGCAGGGCGCTGAACCTCGTCATCAGCAAGGGGCCGTCCGTCGTGGAGATGCCGTCGCTGGTCGGCCGGCCGCTGCAGGACGCCCGCCGTGTGCTGCAGGAGCTGGGCATCACCCTCCGCGAGGTGCGGACGATGCCGACGTCGGACCTCGATCCCGGGCTCGTCGTGGTGCAGTCACCCGATCCCGGCACGCGCATCCGCCCGCAGGATCAGGTCATCGTCACGGTGACGGTGCGGCCGGGGGAGGAGCGCACGCCGCCCCCCACGCCCATCGTGACGGCGCAGCCGCAGCAGCCCGCGCCACCGCCGGCCAGCCAGCCGACCCGGGGCGAGAAGGCAACCCGGGTAGAGCTGATCGTACCCGCGGGGGAGGGCACGCAGAACGTCAGGATCGTCGTTATCGACGAAGGAGGCGTGCGCACGGTGTTCCAGAAGGCGCTCGAGCCGGGGACCACGCTGAGCGAGATGATCCGCAGCCGCGGCTACACGATCATCCAGATCTACCTCGGCAACCGCCTCATCCAGGAGATCCGGCCGTGACCGGCGAGCCGCCCGTCCGCCTCGCGGCGAGCATCCTCTCCGCGGACTTCACCCGGCTGGGCGAGGAGATCGCCGAGGCCGAGCGTGGAGGCGTGGACGCCATCCACGTGGACGTGATGGACGGCCGGTTCGTCCCCGAGATCACCATCGGCCCCGTGGTCATCGAGGCGATCCGGCGCGTCACGGCGCTGCCCATCGACGCGCATCTGATGATCGTCGAGCCCGAGCGGCACATCGCCGCGGTGGCGCACGCGGGCGCCTCGTCGATCACCGTGCACGCCGAGGTGGCCGCCGACCTCCCGGCGCTCCTGGCGCAGCTGCGGGCGCTGGGCGTGCGGACCGCCGCGGCGCTCAATCCCGCCACGCCGCTTACCCCGATCGACGCGGTGCTGCCGGACCTCGACATGGTGCTGCTCATGACGGTCAATCCCGGCTACGCCGGGCAGCGCTTCATCGCGTCGGTCCTGCCGAAGATCCGCGCGCTCCGGGCGCGCGCGCCGCGGGTGGATATCCAGGTGGACGGCGGGATCAATGACATCACGGCGGCGCAGTGCGTGGCCGCCGGCGCGACCGTCCTCGCCGCGGCCACCGCCATCTTCAAGGGCGAGGGCGGCATCGCCGCCTCCGTCCGCCGGCTGCGTGCCGCCGCCACGCCCGCCCGCATCTGAGCGCCGTGCCCGTTGCCTTTGTCACCCACGCCGACTACGCGCGCCACGTCACCGGTCCCGGCCACCCCGAGCGTCCGGCGCGGCTCCGCGCGATCCGCGAGGCGCTGGCCGGCGAGGCGTGGGAAGCGCACCTCAACCCCGTCGACCCCGAGCCCGTGGACCCGCACCTGCTCACCACGGTCCACACCGCCCGGTACGTCGAGCAGGTCCGCGTCCTCGCCGCGAGCGGCGGAGGCCGCCTGGACGCCGACACCGTCGTCTCTCCCGCGTCCTCCGATGTCGCGCGCCTGGCCGCCGGCGGCGCCGTCGCCGCCGTGCGCGACGCGCTGAGGTCAGGCGGCCGCGCGTTCGCCGCGGTGCGCCCCCCGGGGCATCACGCGGGCCCCGCGTACGGGATGGGGTTCTGCCTGTTCAACAACGCCGCGTGTGCCGCCGAGGCGGCGCTCGGTCTGGGCGCGCGGCGGGTGTGCATCCTCGACTGGGACGTCCACCACGGGAATGGGACCCAGGAGATCTTCTACCGGCGCGCCGATGCGCTGGTCTGCTCCCTCCATCAGGAACACTGGTATCCCGGCACGGGGGCGCTCGAGGAGACCGGCGCGGGGGAGGGCGCCGGCTTCACGGTGAACATCCCGCTCCCCGCGGGGACCGGAGACGGCGGCTACACGCACGTGTTCGAGGAGGTCGTGCTGCCGCTGTTGGACGCGGCGGCACCCGACTTGCTGATCCTCTCCGCGGGCTATGACGCGCACCACGCGGATCCGCTCGGGGGCATGCGGCTGACGGCGGCGGGATTCGCCGCGCTCACCCGGCTCATCCTCGCCCACCACGGCGGCCCGCTCGTGGCCGTCCTCGAGGGCGGGTACGATCTCGCCGCGCTCGGATCCTCGGTGGCCGCCACCCTCAGCGTGCTCGCGGGGCCGGGCGCGCCCGCGGTGCCGGAGACCGCGCCCGAGCCTGAGCTGGGCTATGCGGTCCTCCGCACGCGGATCCGGGAGATCCGGCGCACCGTGCGCGATGCCTGGGCGATCTAGTGTCGAACCCCCGCCCTCCCGTTCGCGTAGACAGAAAAGGGTTTCCCCGGTATCGTGCGTAAGGCCGAAGGGTGCGGCGTGTGCGGCCGGCCCGTCAATCCGCGGGCCCGCGGGTCGTGGAGACGGAAGTGCGCGTCCGGTACGCGGAGACCGACGCGATGGGCGTCGTCCATCACGCCAACTACTTCGTGTGGTTCGAGGCCGGCCGCACCGAGTACACGCGGGCGATGGGGCTGCCGTACCGGGAGGTCGAAGCCGGCGGAGTGCGGCTGGTGGTCATCGAGGCGCACTGCCACTTCCACCGCCCGGCGAGGTATGATGACCTCGTAGTCGTGCGCACGTCGGTGCGCGACGTCGGTAAAGCCACGCTGACGTTTGCGTACGACGTCGTGGCCAGGGGCGACGGCGCCCGTCTCGCCGACGGGCACACCGTCCACGCCGCGATTGATCCAGGCGGTCGCGTGCGGAGGATACCGGAAGCGGTGCGGACGGCACTGGGCGGCTGAGGGGAAGATCTCACCGCCCGCACGAAGCGTCCCGGTGCACCGCAGGGAGTGAGTGATCGCTATGGGAGACGAGCGGCAGATCGTCGAGACCCCCGAGCGCGAGGAGAAGGTCGACCTCGCCAAAGCCGTTCCGCATCTCGCCGAACGGCAGATCGTCAAGGGGACCGTGGTCCGGGTGGACACCGAAGGCGTCCTGGTGGACGTCGGCGCCAAGTCCGAGGGGATCATCCCGACCAAGGAGATGTCGAAGCCCGGCACCGCCGACGAAGTCAGCGTCGGCGACCGGATCGACGTGATGGTCCTGAGGACGGAAGGCGAGGAGGGGAACATCATCCTCTCCAAGCGCCGGGCCGATGTCGAGATGGCCTGGCGGCGGATCCAGGACGCCCAGCAGAGCGGGACCGTCCTGCACGCCATGGTCGTGGACAAGGTGAAGGGCGGGCTGGTGGTGGACCTCGGCCTGCGCGGGTTCGTGCCGGGGTCGCACGTGGATCTCACACAGGCCAAGGGCCGCCGCTTCGAGTGGTTCGTGGGGCAGTCCATCCCGCTCAAGGTGCTCGAGGTGGACCGCGGGAAGGGCCGGGCCGTGCTCTCCCACAAGCAGGCCGTCGAGGAGGTCCGCAGGAAGAGCAAGGCCGAGCTGCTCACCACGCTCCATGAAGGCGACGTCGTCGAGGGGACCGTCAAACGGCTCACCGACTTCGGCGCGTTCATCGACCTCGGCGGCGCCGACGGGCTTCTGCCCATCTCCGAAATGTCCTGGACGTACATCAAGCATCCCTCCGAGGTCCTGCGCCGGAACCAGCATCTGCGGGTGCAGGTCCTGCGCGTGGACCAGGACGCGGGACGCATCTCGCTGGGACTGAAGCAGATCCTCGACGATCCCTGGCAGTCCGTGGCGGAGCGGCACCGCGCCGGCGACATCGTGCACGGGAAGGTGGTGCGCACCGTCGCCTCGGGCGCCTTCGTCCGGCTGGGAGAGCTCGACGCCTTCCTGCCGATCTCGGAGCTCTCGGAGAAGCGCGTGGCGAAGGTCGAGGATGTCGTCAAGCCCGGCGACGCCGTGGAGGCGCAGGTCATGGAGATCCGGGCTGACGAGCGGCGCATGACGCTGTCCCTCCGGCGAATGGAGCGGGACCGCGAGCGGAAGCGCGTGCGCGACGTGCTCAAGGCCCAGCAGGATGAAGGACGTGTGACGATCGGCGACATCGCCGGCGCGCTGCTGCAGCAGGCGGTCGGGCCCCGTCAGGAGGCGCCCCCGACCCCGGAGGCGGCGCCGGAGGAGTCCTCCGGTGCGGCGGACGGGACGGCGGCGAATCCCGCGCCGGAGCCCGGAGACCGGGATCCGGAGGCATAGCCAGCAGGACGGCTTCGCAGTACAATGGCAGGCGTCGGGGAGTAGCGCAACTTGGCCAGCGCGCACGGTTCGGGTCCGTGAGGTTGCGGGTTCAAATCCCGCCTCCCCGACCATCTGAACCCCGCGTCCAGTGCAGGTCGCGGAGGAGTCCATCCAACCAGTAGTCGGGGTGCCCCTGCCTGCGGAGGAATCCCCTGAGCGGCACCGAAACCCGTTGGTGAGTTTTCGCCCATACTGTCGCGCACTCAGGCATCTCGCCACACTTCGAACGCACCTGGGGCGAAACGATGAAGGACCTGCGGGACTGGTATTCGTATCTCGAGCGGTCTGCCCGTGCGCCCGCGGCAGGCTCCGCGTCTTCAAGTCCGCCTTCGCCTGACGCCGCTCCGTCCATCCCGCCGCTCCGCGCCCCGGGGCCCTCCACGCGGACGCGCTCCCGGACGGACCGCACCAGGCGCACCTCCCCCCGCGGGCGGCGCCCCGGACTCCAGGAGCGGCTGCCGCTGGAGCTCGGCGGGCGGGCGGCCCGCCGGCCGGGACGTCCGGCCCTGACGGAGACGCGCGAGGAGATCATCCAGCGGCTGCTGGACCCCGAGCTGTCGGTGCACGAGGCCGCGGCGTTGCTCAACGTGAGCAAGGCCACGCTCCGCCGGTACACGGACTCCGGGAAGCTGGCGTGCTACCGGACCGCGGGCGGGCAGCGCCGGTTCAAGCTCTCCGCGGTGCTGGCGTTGCTCGGAGCGGGGGCGGGGTCCGCGCCCGCGTCATGACCACCGCCACGATGACCGGACCGGCCCTGCGGATCGCCATGTTCAGCGAGTCATACCTCCCGCGCATCAGCGGCGTGGCGCACTCGCTGGAATCCGTGACGCGGGCCCTGCGCGCGCTGGGGCACCGCGTGCTCATCGTGGCCCCGCGCTACCCGGGATATGACGACGATGATCCGGACATCATCCGCTTCCCCTCCGTCCGCCTGCCGCAGGAGCGGGACTTCCCGCTGGGCGTCCCGTACAGCCCGGCGGGGCGGCGGCGGCTGGAGCGCGCGCAGCTCGACATCGTGCACTCGCACTCGCCCTTCCTCATGGGAGCGGCGGGTGCCCGGCTGGCCAGGCACCTGCGCCTTCCGCTGGTCTTCACCCATCACACCCTGTACGACGAGTACGTCCACTACGCGCCGTTCATCAGTCCGCGGCTGAGCGCGCCGGCGGTGCGGGAGTACGTGAAGCGATACGCCAATCGCTGCCAGGCGGTCGTGGTTCCGTCCAGTATGGTCGCCGCGCGGCTCCGCGCCCACGGTGTGCGGGCGCGGATCGAAGTCATCTCGACGGCCGCGCTGGAGGTTGATGTCGGCGAGCGGCGGGGTCGGGAAGGCATCCGCGCCGCCTACGGGATCCCCCACGGGCGCCCGCTCATCGTGTCAGCCAGCCGGCTGGCCCGCGAGAAGAGCATCGAGCTTGTGCTCGAGGCTTTCGCGGTACTGCGCGAGACACATCCGGCGACGCTCATGGTCGTGGGCGGCGGTCCGGAGGAAGCGGCGCTTCGCGGCCGCGCGGAGGCGTTGGGGATCGCCTCCGACGTGGTGTTCACCGGGCTGCTCCCTCATCCCCGGGCGCTCGACTGCATGGCCGCGGCCGACGTCTTCCTCTACGCGTCGCAGACGGAGACCCAGGGCCTGGTGGTGGTGGAGGCGATGGCCCTCGGGCTGCCCGTCGTGGCCGTGCGGGCCGGCGGCCTTCCCGACGTCGTCCGCGACGGCGAGACCGGGTACCTGACCGCCCCGGATTCTTCCGCGCTGGCCGCGCGCATGCGGCTCCTGCTCGATGAGCCGGCGCGGGCCCAGGCCATGGGCCGGCAGGGCCGCGAAGCCTCGGCGGCCTTCCGCATGCCCGTGATCGCAGGCCGCCTCAGCACGCTGTACGAATCACTGCTGCCCTCGCCCCGGCCGGAGCGGACGACGGGCCCATCGCAGGGTGGAGGATACGCGTGTATCTGAAACGGCTGGAACTCCACGGCTTCAAGACCTTCGCCGACCGCACGGAGCTCGAGTTCATGCCCGGCATCACCGCGATCGTCGGGCCGAACGGCAGCGGCAAGAGCAATGTGTTCGACGCGATCCGGTGGGCGCTGGGCGAGGTCGGCTACAAGAGCCTGCGCAGCGGCAAGATGGACGACGTCATCTTCGGCGGCAGCGAGACCCGCCGCGCGATGGGCATGGGTGAGGTCCAGCTCACCATCAACAACGACTCCGGGGCCCTCCCGGTGGAGTTCGCGGAGGTCACCGTGACGCGGCGGGCCAACCGCGGCGGCGAGGGCGAGTACCTGCTCAACATGGCGCCGTGCCGGCTGCGGGACATCCAGATGCTCTTTCTGGGGACCGGCCTGGGCGGGCGGTCCTATTCACTCATCGGGCAGGGGCAGGTGGACAGCGTCCTCAACGCCGACCCCGATGATCGCCGGGCGCTGCTGGAGGAAGCCGCAGGGCTGGCGCGCTACAAGCGCCGCCGCCGCGAGGCCGAGCGCCGCCTGGCCGGTGCGGGCGCGAACCTCCTGCGTCTGGAGGACGTCCTCGCCGAGCTGACGACCCAGATGGAGGCCCTGCGCGAGCAGGCGGAAGCCGCCTCGGCCTACCAGGCGTACACCTCGGAGATCCACGACCTCGAGCTGGCCCTGCACGTGGACGAGGCGCGCCGCATCCTCGGACAGCTGCGCCGCATCGCGTCGCAGACCGACGCCGTCCAGGAGCAGCTGCGCACGCTGGCGGCATCGGCGGGCGAGACGGGGACGCGGATCGACCGGGGGCGCCGCCGCGCGGCGGAAGTCGCCCGGCTGTGGGAGGAGGCGCAGCGCACGCTGCTCCAGCTGGTCGAAGACCTCAGCGCCCGCGAATCCGCCATGCAGGTGCTCGCCGAGCGGGTGCGCGGGGCGGAGGCGCAGCGCGAGCGGCTGGTGGCGGAGCGCCACCGCCTCGAGGCCGACGTGGCTGAGGTGGAAGAGAGCCTGGACGTGCTGCGCGGACAGGCCGGCCAGATCCGCGTCCGGCGTGACGAACTGCTCGAGCGGCTCCGCGTGACGGAAGAGATGCACGAGACCGCCGCCGCCGCGCGGCGCGCGGCGGAGGAGCGCGTGGCCGGGGCGCGGACCGATTTGACGGATCTGCAGGCCGCGCGCACGCGGACTATGCACGAGCTGGCCCGGCTCGATGAGCGGCGCGCGGCGCTGGACGAACAGCGGACGGCGCTGGAGGCCAAGCACGCCGCCCTGAGCGCGGCGGAGGGCCGGCTGGCGGATGCGGCGGAGCGGCTCGCGCAGACCGTGGCGGTGCTCGAAACCCGGCGGCGCGAGGCGCGCGCGGCCGAGGAGCGGGCGGAGCGGCGCCGCCGGGCGACGGAGGAGCATCTCACCGCGCTGGACGAGACGCGCCGCCAGATCGCCGCCGACCGTCAGGTCGTCATGCAGACGCTCGCGTTCTTCGAAGACATGGCGGCCCGCCTGGAAGGGTACGAGAAGGGCGTCCGCGAGATCTTGCTGGCCAAGCAGGAGCACCCCGAGCGGTTCGCCGGGATCCGCTACCCGGTCGTCGAGCTGCTGCGCGTCGCCCCGGAGCACCGCGCGGCGATCGAAGCCGCCCTGGGCCGGCGGCTCTTCTCCCTCGTTGCCGCATCCGTCGAAGACGTCAAAGGCGGCCTGCGGTATCTGCGGGGGAACGGCCAGGGGAGCGCGTCGTTCATCCCCGTCGACCTCCTTTCCGTCCCTCCGGGCGCGTCGGTGCCGCCTGAGGCCGACATCGTCGCCCGGGCGGTGGACCTGGTCGAGCTGACCAACGGTGCGGGCGAGGTCGTCCAGGCGCTCCTCGGCGACGTGGTCGTGGTCGGGACGCTGGACGGGGCCGTCGCGCTGCGCGGGCAGGGCTATCGCGGCCGGATCGCCACCCTCGACGGGGAGGTGCTCTCTCCGGACGGCGTGATCACCTTCCGCGGGAAGCCGGACGGGGAGTCCCTGCTGCTCGGCCGGCGCGAGCAGATCGCGACGCTGCGGGAGCGGCTGGCCGCCCTCGACGCGGCGGCCGCGGGGTGTGACGGTGAGCGGGCGCGGCTACAGGCCGAGCTGGCGGAGGCGGCGCGGGAGGTGGAGGCGGCCGGCGCCGCGGTCCGGCGGATCGCCGCGGAGGTGCAGGAGCAGGAGGACACACTGGCCCCGGCGCGGCTGGAGGCCGCCCGCCTGCCCGGCCAGCGCGCGGAGGTGGAAGCCGCGCTCGCGCAGCTCAGCGTCGAGCAGGACCGGCTGCGCGGGGACACGCTGAGGCTGGAAACCGACGAGCTGGAACTGCGGGGTGTGGGTGCGGAGCGCGAGCGTGCCCTCGCCGACGCGGAGACCGCCCTGCGGGAGGCCGGCGAACGCGCGCAGGCCGCCGGCGCGGACGTGGCGGACGTCCGGGTGCAGCTGGCCGAGGTCAGCGGCACGCTGGATGCGCTGGGAACCCGGATCGACGAGTACGCGCGGGAGGCGCGAGAGGTGGCCGCGCGGCGCGACGCGCTGCAGGGCGAGCTCGCGGTGCTCGACGGGGAGGGACATCTGCTGCGCATCTCCTTGGAGGAGGCGCAGAGCGCGCGCGGCGCGCTGGCGGCGCAGCAGGATGAGATCCGCGCCCGCCTCGGCGCGCTCGACGCAGAGCGCGGGGCGCTGCAGCAGGAGCTGCTCGAGCTGGAGGGCCGGTGGCGCGAAGCGCAGGACGCGCTGCGGGATGTGGAGGAGCAGGCGCACCGGCTGGAGGTGCGCCACGCCCAGGCCGACGCGGAGTTCACCGGCGCGGTGCGGCGGATCAGCGACGAGTTCGGCCGGGCGTGGGACGAGGTCCGGGAGCTGCGCCTGCCGACCAGCCGCGACGAGGCGGCCGGCCGCATCGAGGCGCTGCGCGGCATGCTCGCCGCGCTCGGTCCCGTCAACCTGCGCGCGGTCGAGGAGCATCACACGGTGGCGCTGCGCGTGGAGTCGCTGCGCGCACAGGCAGACGACCTCACGCGCGCGCGGGCGGCGCTCGCGGCGCTGATCCGGCGGCTGGACGAGGTGCTGCGCGTGCGGTTCGCCGAGACGTTCGAGCGCGTGGACGAGGAGTTCAACCGGCTCTTCGTCCGCCTCTTCGCCGGGGGGCGCGCGCGGCTGGTGCTGGTGGAGGGGGAGCCGGGCGCGGAGCCGGGGATCGAGATCGAGGCGCAGCTGCCCGGGAAGAAGATGCGCAGCCTGTCGGCGCTGTCCGGCGGAGAGCGCGTGCTCGTCGCGCTGTCCCTCATCTTCGCCATGCTGCGGGTGCACCCCAGCCCGTTCTGCATCTTCGACGAGGTGGAAGCCGCCCTCGACGACGCCAACACCCGGAAGTTCACGACGCTGCTGCGCGAGCTGGCGGAGCGCACGCAGGTGCTCATCATCACGCACAACAAGGGCACGATGGAGGCCTCCGACGTCCTCTACGGCGTGACGATGGAGCAGCCGGGCGTGTCCCAGATCATCTCCATGCGGCTGACGCGCACGGGAACCCCGGAGCCGGTGCCGGTCGGCTGAGGACCCCACCTGACCGTACACAGGGGGACGCACGCGCGGCGTCCCCCTGCAGCCCCCTCCGCGTGCTTGACGCGCCGGGTATCCTCGTAGATGTGAGCTTCTTCGACCGCCTGAAGGCGGGCCTGGCGCGGACGCGCGAGTCCTTCACCGCCCGCGTCGAGCAGGTCCTCCGCCAGCCCCCCGGCCCCGAGTTCTACGACGAGCTCGAAGCCGCCCTCGTGATGGGCGACGTGGGTCTCCCCACCGCCGGGGTGATCATCGAGCGGTTCCGGGCGCGGCGGGATACCGCCGATCCCGGGGCGCGCCGCGAGGCCCTCCGCCAGATCGTCGCCGAGCTCCTCGGCCCGCCCGCGCCCTTGGCGCTCGATCCGCCCCCCGCCGCCATCCTCGTGCTGGGCGTGAACGGCGCGGGGAAGACCACGACCATCGGCAAGCTCGCCCACCGGCTGCGGGCCCAGGGACGATCGGTGCTGCTCGCCGCCGGCGACACCTTCCGCGCCGCGGCGATCGACCAGCTCCTCATCTGGGGGGAGCGCGTGGGCGCCGGCGTCGTGCGCCACGCGCCCGGAGCGGATCCGGCGGCGGTGATCTACGACGGGCTGCAGGCCGTCCGCGCCCGCCGCCTGGACGTGTTGATCGCCGACACGGCGGGCCGGCTGCACACCAAAGTGAACCTGATGGAGGAGCTGAAGAAGATGACCCGCGTGGTGGCCCGGGAGTTGCCCGGTGGGCCGGTCGAGCGCCTGCTGGTCCTGGACGCCGGCACCGGACAGAACGCCATCCAGCAGGCGCGGCTCTTTCACGCCGCCGTGGACGTCACCGGTCTGGTGCTGGCCAAGCTGGACGGCACCGCGAAGGGCGGCGCCGTGGTGGGCATCGCCCACGAGCTCGGCCTGCCGGTGAAGTTCGTGGGCGTCGGGGAAGGGCCGGACGACCTGCAGCCGTTCGACGCCGGGCAGTTTACCGACGCCTTGTTGCCGGGCGGGTGAGCGCACGGCGCCACGCGGCGCCGGACCGGCGTTTGACATCCCCCGGGCAGGCGGGTATGCTGACATGTGTAAAGTTGATCTCCTTTACAGAGGGTCGCCGTACGATACGCATGAATCGCACACTTGCGGGGCGGCTGCGGATCACCCGCCTCTTCGACGTTTACGGCCGGCTGCTGACCGATCGCCAGCAGCGTCTGCTCAGGCTCTACTTCCACGACGACCTGTCCCTCAGCGAGATCGCCGAGCGGTTCGCCGTCACCAGGCAGGCCGTCTACGACGCGCTGCGGCGGTCCACCGAGGAACTGGAGCGCCTGGAGGACGCGCTGCGCCTCGTGGTCGCCGCGGAGGCGGAGGACCGCCGGTATCGCGTGCTCGCCGAGCGCGTGGCCGCCCTGGAGGCCGCCGTCACCCGCCTGGCCGCGCACCTGGGCCCGGAGGCCGTCGGGGAATTGACGGACGAAGTGGCGGCGCTCCGCCGCGCCGCCCGGTGACGGTCGTGTCGCACTACTTTGCGGACCGGCCTGCCGCGCCGTCGCGCCCCCGGGAAGTGGTCGCGCGGCTGCGCGGCCGCTCCTGGACGTTTCTCACCGACCGCGGGGTCTTTGCCCGGCAGGGCGTGGATCCCGGGACGCAGCTGCTCATCGAGGCGATGCGTGTCGAGGCGGGCGACCACGTGCTCGACCTCGGCTGCGGCTACGGACCCATCGGGCTGGTCGCCGCCACGCTCGCGCTGCGCGGATCGGTGGTCCTGGTCGATGTGAACGAACGCGCCGTGGCGCTGGCCCGGGAGAATGCCGCGCGGGCGGGTCTGGACAACGTCGAGGTGTACCAGGGCGACGGCACCGCCCCCGTGCGGGGCCGCACCTTCGACGTCGTGGCCATGAACCCGCCGATCCGCGCCGGGCGGGATACGGTCCGGCGGCTCCTCCGGGAGTGCCGGGACGCCCTGCGGCCGGGCGGACGCTTCTACCTGGTCGCGCGCACGGCCCAGGGCGCCAGGACATTGGCCAGAGAGATGGGCGCGCTGTTCGCGCAGGTGCGCGAGATCGCGCGCGACGGCGGGTACCGCATCTACGAAGGCCGCACCGGTGCGATGGATGTTTGAAGCGCTGCAGTCGCGATTCCAATCCATCATCCAGCGTCTGACAGGCCGCGGCATCCTCAGCGAGGCCGACGTGGACGCGGCCATGCGCGACGTGCGGCTGGCGCTGCTCGAGGCCGACGTCAACTTCAAGGTGGCGAAGGCGTTCACGGAACGCGTCCGCGCCCAGGCCGTCGGGCAGGAGGTGCTGCAGAGCCTCACCCCGGGCCATCAGGTGGTGAAGCTGGTCTACGAGGAGCTTGTCCGTCTGCTCGGTGGATCGGCCCGCGAGCTGCGGTTTTCCGACCGGGGCCCGACGATCATCCTGCTCGCGGGTCTGCATGGCGCCGGGAAGACCACCACCGCGGGGAAGCTGGCCTACCGCCTGCGCCGCCGGGGCCGGCGGCCGCTCCTGGTGGCCACCGATCTCAAACGCCCCGCGGCCGTTGCTCAGCTGCAGGCCGTCGGACGGCAGGCCGACGTGACCGTGTTCGCCCAGGAGGGCGCCACGGATCCGGTCGGTGTGGCCCGCGCGGCGATCGCCGCCGCCGAAGCGGGCGGATCTGATACGGTCATCATCGACTCGGCGGGGCGCCTGCACGTGGACGACGCGCTCATGGCCGAGCTGGCACAGATGCGGGAGGCGGTGACTCCGCACAACGTCCTCCTTGTCCTCGACGCCATGGCCGGCCAGGACGCGGTGGCCATGGCCGAGCGGTTCCACCGCGACCTCACCCTGGACGGGCTCGTCGTGACCAAGCTGGACGGCGACGCGCGGGGCGGCGGAGTGCTCTCCGTCGTCGAGGTGACCGGCTGCCCGGTGCTGTTCACCGGCGTCAGCGAACGGCTGGAGGGGCTGGAGCCGTTCTATCCCGACCGCCTGGCCTCGCGCATCCTGGGGATGGGCGACGTGCTCACCCTGGTCGAGAAGGCGCAGGAGGTCACCGACGCGGAGACGGCCGCGCAGCTTGAGCGGAAGCTGCGCCGCGCGGAGTTCACGCTGGAGGACTTCCGCGAGCAGCTCCGGGCCGTCCGCAAGATGGGGCCGCTGGACTCGCTCATCGAGATGATCCCGGGGCTCGGCGGGCGGATGCGGGGCGCGGCCGCCGAGATGGACGAGCGCCAGCTCACCCGGGTCGAAGCGATCATCGACTCCATGACGCCGGGGGAGCGGGCCGCCCCGCAGCTCATCGACGGGAGCCGCCGGCGGCGCATCGCCCGCGGCAGCGGGACGTCCGTCCAGGATGTGAACCGGCTGCTGCGGCAGTTCGAGGACGCCAAGCGGTTGATCAAGCAGGCCGGGGGCATGGAGCGCACAGGCCGGCGGGGCCGGCTCCCCTTCCCGCCGCACTAGCACACCGAGGAGGACGTCGCGAATGGTGAAGATCCGTTTGATGCGCCTGGGAGGGAAGCACAAACCGTTCTACCGGCTGGTGGTCGCCGACTCGCGATCGCCGCGCAGCGGCCGGTACATCGAGGCGATCGGGTACTATAACCCGACGACCCATCCGTCCACGATCAAGGTGGACGAAGCCAAGGCGGTGGCCTGGCTGCGCAAGGGGGCCCGCCCGTCGGATTCGGCCCGCGTGCTGCTGCGCAGGGCCGGGATCCTCGAGCGCTCCGCGGCGCGGTGATCCCGGTGGCCGACGCCCGTTCTGCGCTCACCCAACTGGTCACGTTCGTGGCCCGCGGCCTCGTCGACCAGCCGGACGCCGTCCGGGTCGACGTGCACGAAGACGCCCAGGGGCTGCTCGTGGCCCTGCGCGTCGCCCCGGGCGACATGGGGAAGGTGATCGGCCGGCAGGGGCGCATCGCCCGCGCTCTGCGGCAGGTCGTGCGCGCGGCGGCGGCGAGGGCGGGCACGCGCGCCATGCTCGACATCCGCAGCAGCGAACCGACGGAGGGGGAACGATGGGGTTGACCGTGACGCGGCCGGTCCTGATCAAGGCCGTGGTGACCGAGAGCTTCAAGCGCCTGTACGTGCAGGATCTGGAAGACGCCATCAAGCGCGCGGAGACCATCCTGGAGCAGATCACCACGCAGATCCGCCGCAGCGAGCTCGAACGGCAGGTCAGTCCCCAGAGCCGGGCGCTGCGCCAGCAGCTCGAGGTCGAGCACGCGCGCCAGGAGGCCGCCCGGGCGGAGCTGCAGATGCGGCTGCGGGAGGCCGAGGCGCTCGAGCTGAACACGGAGTTCACGCAGGGCACCGTGGAGAGCCTCGTCGAGGTGAAGATCGGCGACAACCTGTTCAACAAGCTGGGGCGCGCCGAGATCCTCGTCAAGGACGGCATCATCCTGGAGATCCGCGAAGAGGGGTGAGGAAGCCACGGACGCCCCGGCGCTGGTCATCGTCGGCCGGGTGGTGAAGCCGCACGGCGTGCGCGGCGAGATGCGCGTCGCGCCCGAGACCGATTTCCCCGAGCGGCTGGCCGGGCTGCGCGAGGCGTACCTGATCCGCGGCGGGCGGCCGTCTCCGGTCATCGTGGAGGCGGTCCGTCAGACAGCGGACGCCGTGCTCGTCAAGATCGCCGGGGTCGCCACGCCCGAGGCGGC
>Ga0073934_10004196_pt1 | contig 24511 bp, 19 predicted proteins | sample LarsenN4metaG_FD_76834 | JGI IMG/M metagenome (GOLD analysis project Ga0073934, IMG submission 76834) | Hot spring sediment bacterial and archeal communities from British Columbia, Canada, to study Microbial Dark Matter (Phase II) - Larsen... ... | reverse complement strand
GAAGGCATAGCGAAACATCATTGCGGCAGATTCGATCGCGCCTATTGGATTTGCAATATTTTTACCCGCAATATCAGGTGCGGATCCGTGTACAGGTTCAAACAGTCCGACCTTTCCGCCGATTGTTGCCGAGGCGAGAGTTCCAAGCGAGCCAGTAAGAACCGCAGATTCATCAGAGAGAATATCGCCAAAAAGATTTTCCGTAAGAATTACATCAAAACGCGACGGATTTGTAACCAGATGCATCGCACAGGCGTCAACATACATATGTTCGAGTTCGATTTCCGGGAATTCCTCCCGTGCCAGGCGGGAAACGCTTGCACGCCAAAGCTGCGATACTTCAAGCACATTTGCTTTATCCACCGAAGTTACTTTCTTACGTCGTTTTTTGGCAGACTCGAAGGCAATGCGTGCACATCGCTCAATTTCCTTTCCGTTGTATCGCATCGTATTGATTGCTTCATCTGAAGTAATCTGGCGAGGATATCCGAAATACAATCCTCCGAGCAGTTCCCGGACGATCAATAAATCCGTTCCCGCTAAAATTTCCTTTCGCAATGGCGATGAATCTATCAGAGCGTTGAAAGCCTTTGCCGGCCGAAGGTTTGCATAGCCGCCAAGAGCTTTGCGCAAACTCAACAGACCGGCCTCAGGGCGTTCTGAAGGCGGTAAAGAATCGAATTCAGGATCGCCGACTGAACCAAGCAAAACAGCATCCGATCGGAGACAACTGTCAAGCGTTTCTGACGGCAATGGAACTCCCGAATTTCGGATAGCCGAACCCCCGATCTCCTCAAAAGTGTATTCAAGATCTATCTTGCCGACGTCGGAAATCGAGCGGATTACACGTAATGCTTCTGCGGTTACCTCGGGACCGATTCCGTCGCCGGGCAGTATTGTAATTCTCATAGTAAATGAAAGTATTTTACGCCGCTTTTGCGGAAGAATTGATTCCTGAGATCAGCGAAAGCAAATCCTGATCATAGATATTCTTTTTTCTATCGGCAAGTTTTACAAACCGTTCGTAAACTTCGTCCAGGTCTTCGCGATCAAGCAAAAAGCCAAGAGATTTGAAACGTGCCGAAAGCGCGTGTCGGCCGGAATGTTTGCCAAGCACGATGTCTGTCTTCGGAGCTCCGACGGATTCCGGCGTCATGATTTCATAGCAAAGTGGATTGCTTAATACGCCATGTTGATGAATACCTGCTTCATGAGCAAAAGCATTGGCTCCGACTATGGCTTTGTTCGGTTGTACTCCAAAGGCAATCATCGAGGTAAGCAACTGACTGGTAGGATATAATTTCGTTGTATCAATGCCGTGAGTCACGCCAAATCTTTCGCCACGGACAGTGATACCCATTACTATCTCTTCCAAAGCCGCGTTTCCTGCACGTTCCCCGATTCCATTTATCGTGCATTCTACCTGTCTTGCTCCGGCCGAAACAGCCGCGAGGCTGTTAGCTACGGCCAGCCCCAGATCGTTGTGGCAATGAACACTTATTGTTATCTCTTGCGAGCCGAAACGCCTGACAACTTCGGAGATGATTGCCGCAAAGTCGTCCGGCAGACAATAGCCTACTGTATCGGGAATGTTGATAATCGTAGCCCCCGATTCAATAGCTGTTTCCAGAACGCAGGCCAGAAAGTCCGGATCGCTGCGTGTTGCGTCCTCGGCAGAAAATTCTACTTCACTACATAAAGCGGCAGCTAAGGTTACTGCCCGACGTGTCATTTCTACAACCTGTTCGCGTGACTTTTTCAGCTTGTACTGAAGATGAATGTCTGATGTAGCGATGAAAGTGTGAATCCGACCATTGACGGCCGGCTTTATAGCCTCAGAGGCTCTGAGAATGTCCTCATCGGCGGCTCGGGCAAGTGCGGCTACACGAGTTTTCGTACATTCCGAGGCGACGGCTTTTACCGCTTCGAAATCGCCTTCAGATGCAATCGGAAAGCCGGCTTCTATTACATCAACTCCAAGCGTTTCCAGCTGTCTTGCCATTGCCACTTTTTCATCCAAAAACATCGAGCAACCCGGCGATTGTTCGCCATCTCTGAGTGTCGTATCGAAAATCGTCAGCCTTTCTGTTAACATAGCTTGCACCGAAATAATCGAATAATTTCCGTGGAACAGCGCGATATTAAAAGGCAAACCTGTCAAAGTCAACGTTATCTATTGCAAATTATCATAATAAAATTTAATATAATGATTAGACTTGCAAATTCTGGAATGAGACGAGATCTGTAAATTCTATGGATATCAATCAACTGGAAGTATTGATAGCAGTTGCACGTGAAAAAAGTTTTTCCCGTGCGGCCGAATCGCTCGGCAGGACTCAGCCGGCTGTAAGTCAGGCAATCAGACGGCTTGAACAGGAAATCGGTGAGAAACTTTTCGACCGTTCCTCAAAAGACGGAACACTCACCAGGGCAGGCTTATTGCTTGTAGATTATGCCCGGCAAATGCTCAATCTTAGACAGGCGGCAAACACGGCATTGCGGGAAATGCGTAATTTGCAAAGCGGCAAAGTGACGCTAAGCGCAAACGAACATACCGTTTTCTACCTTTTACCCGTAATTGAAGAATTTCACCGAAAACACCCGGCTATCAAGGTTGAGGTTCAACGCGGCGTCGCCAGCCGGATACCGGATCAAATAACTGCCCGCGAGGTCGAGCTTGGTGTTGTTTCTTTCAAACCTGCGGATGGTGCTCTGCGTTCAATTTCAGTCATGACTGATGAGCTTGTACTGATAACGGCTCCCGGACATCCTCTCGCAGCTAAAACAATGGTCTCCATAAATGAACTCGGTGACCAGGCATTTATTGCCCATAACGCGCCTTCGCCATATAGAAAAAAGGTTATCGAGACATTTGATAAATATAATACACGGTTGAATATTTCAATCGAACTGCCGTCTTTGGAGGCAATTAAAAAGCTTGTGGAAACAGGTATCGGCGTAGCTCTGGTACCCAGGCTCTCTGCAAAATCGGAAATCGCACGCGGACAGCTTGCCGGACTGTCGGTAAAAGAAATGAAGCTTGAAAGGAAACTTAATATTATCTATCGCCGCAATGCTGAACTTTCCCATGCCGCACGTGAGTTTTTAAAGATCGCCAAAGAAATGAATGGCAGTACGAAGTAAATTAATCACCTGTGCCTGGAAAAATATATAGGAATAAATTTAACTCTGGGCTACAATAATCGGAATCCGTGTCGGGTTAAAATACTACCTGCCCGGTGATTTGAAAAATTTCAAGGGAGTGCGAATTTCGGCATTATTGGTATGTTCGAACAATTTACGCTCGGGATTGAGGAAGAATTTCAAATTGTGGATCCGGTAACGAGGGAGCTCCGCTCGCACGTTTCCGAAATGCTTGACGAAGGAAAGTTGCTCCTAGGCGAAAAGATCAAACCCGAAATGATCCAATCGATGGTAGAGGTTGGCACCGGTGTATGTGCAAATATTCAGGAGGCCAGGGAGGACATTACCAAACTGCGTTGCATTATTTCCGCTCTGGCTAAGAAAAAAGGCTTGAGAGTTGTTGCAGCCTCTACGCATCCTTTTTCAAAATGGTCCGAACAGAAAATCTATGAAGGCGACAGGTATAAATTGCTTGTTGATGAACTTCAAATGGTTGCCCGAAGCCTTTTGATTTTCGGACTGCACGTTCACGTCGGGGTTGAAGATCTGGACCGCCGGATCCATATAATGAATGCAGCAAGATACTTTTTGCCTCACATCTTGGCCCTTTCGACATCATCTCCTTTCTGGCTGGGTTTTAATACGGGATTAAAGTCTTATCGCAGCGAGGTTTTCAAGAAATTTCCCCGCACCGACATCCCCGATCATTTCGAATCATATCAACAGTTTCAAAGCTATGTTGACCTGCTGATAAAGATGCGATGCATCGAAGACGGCACGAAAATATGGTGGGACATAAGGCCGCATCCAAAGTTTCCGACACTCGAATTCCGAATTTGCGACATTCCAACCAGCGTTGATGACACAATAGCCATTGCTGCACTTTTTCAAGCCATCGTTGCCAAGCTTAATTCATTGATAGATAAAAACTTAGGTTTTCGCCTGTATCACCGACGATTGATTCAGGAAAATAAATGGCGGGCGATTCGGTACGGACTTGACGGCCTTTTGCTCGATCTTGGGAAACAGAAAGAAGTACCTGTACGTGATCTTATCCGTGAACTGCTTGAATTTGTGGATGATGTAGTGGATCCGTTGGGTTCAAGAAAGGAAATCGAGCATATCTACACTATTTTAGAACGTGGAACTTCTGCAGATGAACAACTTAGAGTTTATGAGCAAAGCGGCGGCGATTTATGCGCCGTAGTGGATATGCTTATTGAAAAAACACTTGAAAATGTTCCGGAGCAATGCTTTTAAGTATAATTACATTAAAATAGTGGAAAACATTGTTTATTAGGATTTTTTCCTGTTTACCGGCCAGGGCCGGTTTATTTTGACCCGTAGTGTTAAACATATTATAAAAATGTTTGACTATAATGAACGATAATGATACAAAAATATGAGAGCCGGATTTGAAACAATCCGGAATTGAGCCTCGCTTTTATTTTAGAACCCACCGATTCCGCCTTTCCGGCCATTATTTGTTGGGTCGGGAGCTTCAAAAAACTATGCAATCGCCACGTGCTGATATCCGATTTCGCGGTTTATTCAATGGTCGCGACGAGGCCGGTTTTTCAATGCCGGAATTGCTTGTCGTTTTAGCGATTATTGCCATTATGGCCGCTGTAAGTATTCCATACATATATAGTTACCGCGTTTTATATAAATCCGAGGAACAAGCCTTAAAAGTAATGGATATCATGCGTGAAACGAGCCAGCTGGCCTTGACCCGGCGACGTACTTTTCGGATGGAAATCGATATGACGGATAACGCGCTGTTAATAATCGATGAGAATGGCTCCGCGGATGATGTCCTGATCAAATCCATACCATTTGAGGCTCCCGGGCTTCTTCGTTTGGATGTAAAGCCCGCATCGATATCTCAACCAAACCCTCCTAATTACAATCCGGCAGTATTTGCCATTGATTCCGTAGGGCACATGAACGGCGTAACACCTGTCATCGGGCATCGGGTTTGGGCATTGCGGTTTAGGAGCGATGGCTCGGTTGTTACTGCTGCAAACAATCCTGTAAGCGCAACTTTATTTATCTTTCCATCAGCCGGTCCCTCCAGCGACGTCCCGACAGATAAAAAGCAGGTTAGGGCCGTAACTGTGTATGGCGGCAGCGGCGCGGTGCGTTATTGGAAATATGACGGGACAACTTTTACGGCAGGTTGATCTATGAATATTCAAACGATTGAGCGCAAAATCGGCAATAAGGAATCGGGAGAAAGCGGCTTCACCTATATTGAAGTAATGGTTGCCATGGTGATACTGCTGGTTGGAATTCTGGGAGTCCTGGCCGCTATCTCGGCGTCAGTCTTGCAATCACGCGGCCAGCAGCAGCAATTGACCGCGCGACACATCGCCGCAACCACAATGGAATCAATAATGTCTGCCAAAGAAACCGACCCGAATCGTCTTGGATGGAAATCCATTGGAAATGTCGGAAGCAATCCGGATGCAAACGGTGTCCCGCAAGGGGTTTTTCTGACCGGTTTCAGGCCGGTGCTGCCGGACGCAGGGCCGGACGAAGTTATTGGCACTGCTGATGATGCAGGCACCCCGATTGACGGTTTTCAGCGACAGATAACAATCACGGACATTTGCGATCCGGACAGACCATCGTCAATTTGCCCGACTCCGGGAATCTGGAGTGTACGGATGCGTTCTGTCGAAGTGCGTGTCAGGTATTCAATCGGCTCAGCCATTCGTGAAGAAGTGCTGCGAACGGTTTTGACAGATTATTCGGTACAGAATTAGCAGGTGCGGCTTATGAAAATCCAACGGCGGAAAAATATTACAATCCAACCGGCCATGAATGGCCAATCCGGCTTTTCATTACTTGAACTGCTGGTCTCGATAACTTTATTTCTAATCGTTACCGGTGCGATTTTTGCCGCTCTCCAGGCCGGGCGAAACAGCCGTACGACAGTTAACCGCGAAGTTGAACTTTCAAAGACAATTCGCGTCGGGATGAATCTGCTGGGTCGTGACACATACAATGCCGGTTATGGTTATCCGCTGGAAACAACAGTAGTGCTACCGGATAACAGAATTACATCGCTGCTTGGTATCCCGAATGACTACGATTCGACGCGTGATACCGTGCCGCCGGTAATTGCGGGGAATAATATTACATTGAACACATTAAATCCCGTTGCCGGCACAAGAACAGACCAGGTTACATTTTTCTTCAAGGATTCCACGTTTAATTTGGTTGGACCTCCCGGTTCTGCTGTTTCAATGCCGCTCAGTATCAATGCGGCGACTACGACCGTAACGGGAATAGACGAAATCGTACCGCTTTCGGGCAGTAATTCGGCCTGTCGAATAAATGATCTTTATCTGATTACCGGCAATACCGGAGCAACGATTGGTGTATCGACAGGACTTTCCGGAGCTAACAAGGTGCAGTTTGCAAATGGCGATCCGCTCAATTTCAATCAGACCGGCACGTCCGGACCGCTTCGTGGAATTACCGTACCGGCCAGTTTGCAACGGATAAAAATGGTTACTTATTTTGTTACGCCGGATGGGATTCTGACACGGCGGGAATATGTCAATACAACCGCACCGACCCCTTTTGTGGATGAGCCTCTAATTTACGGCGTAGAGGATTTCCAGATCAAATACGTAATGGATGACGGCACATTGAGCGACAATCCGTCGGCCGGTCCTGATGGTATTCCGGGGACAGCAGATGACGAGACAGTGCGTTTGATGGCGGTCCGACAGATAAGATTTACAATTTCTGCCCGAAGTTATGAACTGGATACCTCAGGCCAGCCTTATCGGGCTACTTTGACTTCAACCTTCAGCACTAGAAATCTAGGCTACGACGCCAACTAAATATATTGGCCTAAGGCAGGTAGTTATGATTATGGAAAGTCGGAAAGAGACGTTTGAAACTCAAGAAAAAACAAATAACGAAGAGCGCGGTTCGGCAATCGTGATTGCGCTGTTTGTTCTGGCTTTGGTAAGCGCATTTGCCGCATTGGCCATTACCCGTACTGCTACCGAAGCTGCCGCAGTAGGTAATGAGGCGGCCGAAGGGCGAACTTTTTATGCTGCACAGGGAAGTCTTGAAATGATGACAAGAAACTTCAACAAAGTTTTCGAAGTAAAATTGTCACCAACTTTGGCAGATCTGGCAATAGTTCGTGACGGGAATCGTAATCCCGGGCTTTCGACGGCTATGGGCGGACAATATACTTTTGTCCAGGAAGTTGATCAAACGTCAACGAGCAGGGCTGAAACCTTGACCGGGGGTCCATTTTCCGGTCTTTATGCTCTTAGAGACAATTGGCGTCTCAGGACGACGGCCACCGACACGATGACGGGCGTGCAGGTGCAGCTTACGCGAAATATATTGAACAATCGTATTCCCATATTCCAGTTCGGCGTATTTTATGACGATGATCTTGAGCTGTTTCGTCCGCCGAGATTCAGCTTCGGAGGTCGCGTTCATTCCAACCGTCATTTTTTTGTATCTCCGGGAAGCGAAGGGGTTTATTTCGATTCGCGTGTAACTGCCGTAGGAGAAATTATTACGCAAACATGGCGAAATGGTTACACGGGCGACAGTGCAAATTCGGCGACCTATATCAAAAACGCCTCGGGTGTATTTAAGCAATTCCTGCCTACCTATGGCAGTGTTCTAAATGGCACACCGAATGTTTTTGCTTCTGATCCGGATCTGCCGCCAAGCCGTGTAAATCCAAGTTTCAGCAGCCAGACAGCAATTTTTGACGGCAACATTGCTGCCCATGTTAAGCCGCTTAAATTACCTCTGAAAGTAGGAGATGATATTGATCTCATCGAAATGATCAGACGCGGAAAACAGGCGCCGGGCGCTACACCGGGGGATTATTTCACCGGCCCGGCCGACAATGACATCTTGCGATCTGAACGCTTTGCGAATAAGACAGGCGTTAGGGTCAGCCTTGCGGACAGCAAGTTAAAGCTCCCGGGCTGCGCAGCCACCTCAACAACAGCGGTAACAGGAAAATGCGGCGTTCGGCTCGATGGGTACATTGACGGATTAGGTCTCAATCCGAATATTCTTGATTCTGTATTAAATTTAAGGGCACGCGGCTATCAGCCAAAGCCCATGAAGTTGTCATCATCCGATCCCGGGTTTAATTATGTACCGACCCGTGTCAACGGTGAGCGTCTTTTTACGGGAGGTCCACGCGAAGTTTGGATAAAGGTCGAGACTGTAAGAACCAACCCGGTTGACGGTTCAATTATTACAGAAGACATAACCGAGGACATTCTGGCTCTAGGCGTAACGGAACAACCCCAAACCTGGAACAACTTTGGAATCAGCGGTTACAATCATACTCGGCCGGACAATAGTGTGGGCACAGGATCAAATCTTACTGCCACGACGCCTCAGCCGCCCTCTCAGGGAACTGACAGCCGCTCAATCATAAAGATTCAAAGGTTTCTTATTCCTGGCCCTACTGTTCCATCCAATTCTTCCGGTTCACCACGATACGTTACCGGAGTGGCCGGAGCGAACTCCGGGGAAAATTACAGCGCCGTTGTCAGATATTCCGGCGCAACGGCCATTACAGTGGCTGCGGGATGCGTTACAGGTTGTACGGTGGTAAACCCGGACCCCAACTCGAGTCCTGAAAATTACGCCCATCTGAAATTAGCAAAGGTTGGTTCGACAACTTTTGATAAAGCAATCGTACCATTTCCGATAGAGATGTGGGACGCCAGGGAAGGTGAGTACTACGACCAAAGAAGTACTACCTATTATCCGAATACTTATTTCGATAATCCTTCAGGGACACCAAGAAAAATTTCCAGAAACGGCGTTATGAGCATGATTGATATCGACGTCGCAAATCTGCGCCGGTTCCTGCGAGGAGATTTCGACGGCCTGTTTCCGGTTGACACCTTATTCGCAATTGCAAAGGGGCGTGGGCTGCGTTCTACGGATATTCCTGATAAAAACGGATGGGTGCTTTATATATCGGATCGCCGTGGTGATCAGGATTTTGATGGCGAGTTTGATATGGAGGACATCTATGGTTCTGCTCCCGGGAATGATGGTATCAAACAAAAAGGCGAAGATGTAAATAACAATGGAATTCTGGATATGCTCACCGGCAGCTCAAATTATGAGGCGGCCCTTTACCGCGATGACACGATATATCCTGATCAAGGGGCGGTTAATGACCACAAATATTACCGCAGAGGCGTAAGGCTCATCAATGCAGTCGTTCTTCCTGGTATCTATGATGCGTCAAATCCATCAAATACCAAAGGATTCACAGTAGCTTCAGAAAATGGCGTTTATGTAAAGGGTAATTACAACGCTACCGGAGTAGCAAGTGTTCCTTCGAGTGGAAACACTCCATATAATCAGTATCTGCCATTTGATACGCCTCTCCATATTCCCGCTTCGATAGTTGCAGATGCCGTTACGATTCTTTCCAATAGCAAGTACGACAACACTTCATCCGGAGCTGCTCTTGGAAACTACACGGACGGATGGAGTGATGGAGAGAGTTTTTCGTCTCCCTATGACCAATCGGTCAGGGCGGCTACTACAACCCAAATCCGCTTTGCAATGATAGCGGGTGACACAATAGCAAGTTTGGACGGCTCACCAAATCAAGGTGGCATCTCGCCGCGGCTTAATGGTGGTGTTCACAACTTTAAGCGTTTTCTGGAAACGTGGACAGGTCAACGGCTCGACTACGCCGGTTCGCTTATCAATCTGTACAATTCGCGAAACAATAATGGCTCATTCAAGTGTTGTAATACCGTATATAATCCGCCGATTAGAAACTGGGTATTTGACAGCACGTTCCTTGACCCGACGCGGTTGCCGCCCGGATCACCTTTCTTCCAATACGTTCAGACAACCGGTTTCGAACGTACAAACGACTAACAGCCGATTCTACGTCGGATATCAATCTAACCGCTTGCGTAACTTTGCGTAAGCGGTTTGATTATTTATTCAGCGGTGTCGGAGTGCAAGTTTCAGAAAATTTTCGAAAAGTATCCGTCCGTCGCGAGATTCATTAGGGTGTTCCCATCTTGTGGGGTTTTTCGACCAGTCTTCGAATGATTTTTCCAGATGGAACTGGACAGTATAGATCAATTGTCCGTCAGAGTTTTTTACCATCATCTGGTTCTTGCAAAGGTAAGAGGTTGCAAGAAGTCTGAAGTCTGCAGGGACTCCTATTACCTGTACGCCGTGATTTTGCCAGACCCGAAGAATGTCGCCTTCTCTGGTGTAGTCCTGCCATGGGCCGGAGTTCTCATTATCAATTCCATCAAAGATTGGATCTGACCGATCGACGATTTTCACAAAACGGTACTGATATTCTATTACTCTGTCCGTTCGTTTGGCTGCAAGTTCAAGATTGTCGAGAGTACGTAATTCTGAGCCGAAAGAGGCAGCTACCAATTGGTGCGATCCGCATATCGCAAGCACCGGAATTTTTGTTTCTTTGATAAAAAGCCCGAAAGCATCAAGGTGCGATTGATTATAGTAGTCAAAGTCGCTGTAGGTGCCGCTCATGACTATGGCGTCAGGTCGGAAATTCCGGGAGGCATCCTCAATCTCGGAAAGATGAACGGTCGTTATTCTTGGCTGCTTCACAAGACGTTGGACATTTTGTGCTATGTTATCGCACGCAAGCGATGAAACACGTCGCTCGAAAGATAACCTGGAAGCAATAGAATCCGCCCATTCATTTTTTGCCAGGTCTGATAGATCGGTCTCGTATCGTAGCAATGAATTGACGATCAAAACCTTTGCATGATCGATACGTTTTTCGATAGGTTCGTATCGGCAGAAAGATTTTTTCCCGTAAGGGAACGGAAGCTCTGCGATCGTATTTATTTCATTTTTGCTATCGAACATCTGATAATGTTTCCCGCATTCGATTGTTTTCAATGCGGGATATTTAACAGAATTATAACATTGCCGCAGCAGAGCGTTAAATAAAGGGGTTATTTCGGTCGCTTGAATCGGGTTTTAGTATTGAATTCCGGTATTTCATCGCCCGGGCCTATTTCCCTGATTTCTTCACGTATCAGATTGATAATTTTTCGACGTTGCGCTGCAGACAAGCGGTTCATCAGTAGATTGGTCTTCTGCCAGGCTGTTTCCAGGTCGTCGGCAATTGCTGACAGCCTGGAAATATCATAGGGAATGGCAATATCGTCACATCCGATGCGGGCAAAGACGCGAAGATAACGGGCGGTTGCAAGATCAGGGCAGCTGAACCTCCGGCGCCCGACTTTAAGTTCAATGCCCAGCAAAGTATGAAGAATTTCAGGGCGATTTTCGCGGTTGGGTATTGTAAACCTGAAACGCCTGGTGCGGCCCGAGCGTATGCGCGAACGATATAAATCAGGCAGCCATTCATTACCAAGTTGTAAGCGGATATTGTCCGGCATTTGATCCGTCATTATGCTATCGGAAACGGCAAAAGAAAGCAGTCGCCGTCACGGGACGAAGACTGCAGGCAGATTTTGACAGCAGTTTATCGCAATTCTGCGGAAACAGCGGCCGGTCGTGCCGAAATGAATTTTTCTATCAGGCTTCCACTGAAAATACCTAGATACAAAACTCCAAAAACAGCGATAATTAGAGCTACGGAAACCGCAGCGGGAACTTGAGGCTGACGCCAATCGGCAACCCTTTCGCGGAAAAACATCACTACAATGAGTCTCAGGTAATAATAGGCAGAGATGGCGGTATTGATGACCGCTACGACCACAAGAGCGGTTAACAATGTACTTCCGGCTTCGAGGGCAGGTCTGAAGACCAGGACTTTGCCTATGAAACCGGCAGTCAACGGCAGTCCCAAAAGGCTTAACATGAACAGCGATAAAGTAAACGATAATAAAGGCGAACGGAATCCGATGCCGTTGTAATCTTCAAAATCGCTTCGCCGGTCATTTTTTTGAGCAACAAGTGCCACGATCGCGAAAGCTCCGAGGTTTGTGACAGCATAGGTCAGCAAATAGAAAGCAACTGCCGCAATTGCAGCAGCCTGGGGTTCGCCGTTCTTAGCCATGCCGGCTCCGACAAAACCAACCAGAGCGTAGCCGGCGTGAGCTATTGAGGAGTAGGCCAGCATACGCTTTATATTGTTTTGCATAATAGCGGCGACATTGCCGACAGTCATCGTCAACATTGCAAGAATTGCTATTGAAGTTATCCAGGCCTGATGCAGGTAAGCGGATCCTTCGAGGCCCGGGATAAGCGGAAAACCAATCACAAAGATACGAAGGAATGAGGCAAATGCCGCTGCTTTAGGCCCGGCAGCCATAAATCCCGTTACCGGAGCCGGTGCACCTTCGTAAACATCCGGAGTCCAGACGTGGAATGGAGCCATCGCAATTTTGAACCCGAAACCGACAATCATCATTGCACCGCCAATCAACAATAAAGCGGGAAAGTTGGCATCCGCCGTACGATCTGCAATTTCAGAAATATTCGTTGTGCCTGTAGCCCCGTAAACGAGAGCCATTCCGTACAAAAGAAATGCAGATGCGAAAGAGCCTAAAATGAAATACTTCATCGCTGATTCATTTGATTTCAAATCTGAGCGACGCAGGCCCGCCATTACGTAGGTCGAGATGGAAAGAGTTTCGAGTCCCAGAAATACAATCACCAAATCATTGCCCGAGGCCATCAACATCATCCCGAAAGTAGCAAACATCAGCAGGGCGTGATATTCGCCGGCAGGGACATTTTCCCGATCTATCCAGACGGAGGAGATCAGGACTGTCATCGCAGTTACGATGAGGAAAACAAGGCTGAATGTCAGCCGCAGCCCGTCGTTACTGATCATGCCATTCCAGGATTGCGTGCCGATCTCCTGGGGGTTCCACATTGCTATGAGCGTAGCCGCAGCTCCCGCAATACCTGCAAGTGAAATGATCGCAGTGATTGTCCGGTCGAGCGGACGAAATGCGTTATACAGCATTGCCAAAATGCCGGCGAATGCAACGATCATTTCCGGTAGAACGGCACGGATATTGGGATCGGGTTGAATCAGATCGGTTAAGATAAAAGTGTTCATTATTCCTTTGTAGATTCAAACTTAACTGTTGCGGCGTGGTCCAGATGTCCGCCGGCACGATGCAAGACTTGCTTTTGAATAGAAATTACAGCGTCACGGGTTTTATCCAGAAAAGGTCTCGGATAGACGCCCATAAACACCATTAAAATAATAAGAGGAACCATCAATCCAATTTCACGGATTGAAAGATCTGAAAGTGTGCGGTTCTTCTCATTTGTAATTTTCCCGAAAAACACACGCTGGATCATCCAGAGCAGATAGACCGCTGCGAAGATTACACCAGTTCCGGCAAGCATTGTCGAGATTATGTTCCAGTTGGCCGAAGCGGAAACAGAAAGAACGGTTGATTTCCACATACCGAGCATTATCAGGAATTCGCCGACAAAACCATTTAAGAACGGCAGCCCGATTGATGACATTGCGGTGATCACGAAAAGGGTTGCATAAACCGGCATCACGTTTGCCAGGCCACCGAATTCTTCGATTTGACGGGTGTGACGGCGTTCATAGATAAAACCAACAAGCAAAAAGAGGGCGCCGGTCGAAACTCCGTGATTCAGCATCTGATAGACGGCACCCTGCATTCCCCATTCGGTAAATGAGAACATTCCAAGGATTACAAACCCCATATGTGCAACCGACGAGTATGCAACAAGCCGTTTTACGTCCGGTTGGACCATTGCCACTAAAGCACCGTAAATTATTCCGACAATTGCAAACGCAATAAAAATTGGAGCGAATTCGTGGCTGGCATCCGGGAAAAGCGTGAAGTTGAATCGTATCAATCCGTAAGTGCCCATTTTAAGCAGAATTGCTGCAAGTATGACAGATCCGGCGGTTGGCGCTTCAGTATGTGCGTCCGGCAGCCAGGTATGGAGAGGGAAAAGCGGTACCTTGATTGCAAAAGCGATGGCGAATGCAAGGAAAAGCAAGGTCCCGGTTGCAGCCAGCGGACCAGTGAATGAAAGATGTCCGAGTTCGATTGACCGCATCAGCGTCAGGTAATCAAACGTACCGATGCCGGTTTCGGACATATGAACGTAATAAAGAGCAATAATTGCGGCAAGCATCAAAAGGCTGCCAACCGCAGTAAAAATAAAGAATTTAACTGCGGCATAAATACGATTTTCACCGCCCCAGATCCCAATCAAGAAAAACATCGGCACCAGCGTTGCCTCAAAAAAGAGGTAGAACACCAGCAGATCAAGCGAAACAAAAACGCCGATCATTGCCGATTCAAGCAAAAGCAGAAATACGTAGAATGAGGCCGGTCGTTTCTCGACGGCTTGCCAGGTCGAGATAACGGCAATTGGCATAATAAACGTCGTCAGCAGCACAAGCCAGAGGCTGAGGCCGTCAACGGCAACGTGATAATTTGTATTAATGGCTTTGATCCATGGGACGTTTTGCTCAAATCTAAATCCGGGCTGCGAAGTATCGCCGGTAAGCAATGCCAGTGATGCCAGAAATGTTAACAAAGTAACGATGAGCGTTACCCATTTCAGATGGCTTTCGTTTTTCCAGAATAAATGATGGAAAACGACTCCGACGGCGCCGAATGTTGGCAAAAGAATCAGAATTGTAAGTAGATTTTCGTTGATAAAATCCATTTTATTAGCGTTACTGGTTCGGAGACGGAAATAAAATAAGGTTTCCGCCCTGCCCCGTCTAAGCGATTAACTTCAAACCAAAATAAATGAAATAACCGATAACTATAAGCGCTCCCAGAAGAATGATCGCGGCATAACTGCGAACATACCCGACCTGAAGCCGCCGAACGATCGAACCGAATTCTATAATGGCGGCACCAATTCCATTTACTATGCCGTCGATGAATCCAAGATCAAACCCTTTCCAAAGAGATTCACGGGAAAATCTTGTCAGGGGATCGACAATCATTGAATTGTACAATTCGTCAACACGCCATTTTTCCTCGAGAATTCGCGGAAGTTTTTGAAGCGGATTTTTACCAAATATTGCGATGCCGATACCAATGCCGGTTAGAGCGAGGACAACAGACAGCCCGGCAAGAAGCCGCTCGGTCTGAATTTCTTCCGGAGAATGAATTGCATGAGCATCGCCGGCATGTTCGGTAGCATGTGCAACTTCAGGTTTAGCAGTTGTCGGATGCTCGTCGAGGCTGCCATCGTGACCTTTTGCAGAGGCCTTGACAATTACGGGTTCCAAAGTCTGTTCAAAATAGTTTGGAATAACTCCGCCGCTCAGGGCGTAGGGAACTCCGACAAGTCCACCGAAAGTCGATAAAACCGCTAGAATAATCAAAGGAACAGTCATTGTCCAGGGTGATTCGTGCGGTTTGAAATCAGGCGGTAAAGCGTGGTGTTCTTCATCTTCATCGTGTGCATGACCGCCAGAGTGTTCTTCGGCGGACGTAGAATGAAATCTTTCTTCACCGAAGAAAGTCATCCACATCATTCGGGTCATATAGACGGCGGTCAAGACTGCCGTGACCAATCCAATCACCCAAAGAATATAATTCCAGGGCTGAGGAAGATTTGCGGCGGCAAATGTTTTATAAAGAATTTCATCCTTGGAGAAAAATCCCGCCCAGATTGGAATACCGCAAATAGCCAGCCAGCCGGCCATCATGGTTGCGAAAGTTACGGGCATATATTTACGGAGATTGCCCATTTTTCGCATATCCTGTTCGTGGTGCATTCCATGAATTACCGAGCCGGAACCGAGGAACAGCAGGGCCTTGAAAAAGGCATGTGTCATTACATGAAAGATAGCCGCAATAAAGGCTCCAACCCCGCAGGCCAGGAACATATACCCCAATTGAGAAACCGTAGAATAAGCCAAAACTTTTTTGATATCGTTTTGAGCGAGTCCGATTGTTGCGGCAAACAAAGCTGTGGCGGCTCCGATGACGGCGACCACAAACATGGCGGTCGGCGCATTCTGATAGATGGCATTGCAGCGGACGACCATGTACACACCGGCGGTTACCATCGTAGCTGCGTGAATCAGAGCCGAAACCGGAGTCGGGCCGGCCATTGCGTCAGGCAGCCATGTAAAAAGCGGGATCTGGGCTGATTTGCCTGTTGCTCCGATAAAAAGCAGCAGGGCAAGTGATGTGATGCCGCCGGCAAAGATGGCTGACACTCCAAAGGGTTCGCTGCCCATTGCCGATATTGCCGTAAGTGCTCCCGGGACCGCTTCTCCGCCAATTGTCTTGTCGTAAAATGAGATCGAACCTGTCAGAGAAAAAACCAGAAAGATTCCCATCAAGACACCCCAATCGCCTATCCGGTTCATTACAAACGCCTTTTTTGCGGCACGGCGGGCTTCGTTACGATTGATGTAATAGCCGATAAGTAAATACGAACAGAGCCCGACGCCTTCCCAGCCGACAAACATAAGAAGAAAGTTGTCGGCCAGCACCAGTGTAAGCATTGAGAACATGAAGAGATTTAGGTAGGCAAAAAAACGGTAGAATCCCTTGTCGCCGTGCATGTAACCTGTGGCAAAGATATGGATCAGCAATCCAACGAATGTTATAAAACATGCATAGATTCCGGAGAGCCGATCCATCGCGAGCCCAAAGTCCGCCCGAAATCCGCCGACTGCAATCCAGGTCCATATCTGGTCAAAGATCGGATGGTCACCAAAGAGTGCTCCGGGGTGCGGAGTTCCGATACCGAATGCAAGAGAGAATGCCGCAATGCATGAAACAGCAACGGATGCACAGGCAACCAGCCCGCTGAACGCTTCACTTCGCAGACGGCCACCGATAAGCCAGTTGGCAACAGCTCCGGCAAGCGGAGAGAAAATAATGATGCTTAACAGGTTATTTTCGATCATTCCAAAAATCCATTGGTAAAATAAGCTTTGGGATCTTGCCTGACATACAACGCTTTGCTTGGAGGCAATTCCGGCTCTGAATTCTTTTCGCGCTATCTAGTTTTTCATGATGCTTGCATCGTCCACATCAACCGAAACGCGATTACGGAAAAAAGCAATGATTATACCAAGCCCAACGGCAGCTTCTGCCGCGGCTACACTCATCACCATAAAGACAAAAAGTTGACCGGTAACGTCAGCATAGTAACGGGAAAAAGCTACGAATGTCAGGTTTACTGCATTAAGCATCAGTTCAATGCACATAAACATCCCGATGGCGTTGCGCTTGAAAATAACGCCGACCGCTCCGATCGTAAAAAGTATTCCCGAGAGTGCAAGATAACTTGCCAGATTTGGTTCCATATTTCGATTAAAAAACTAAAACGCGATTCGCGGCTCTTTTTTTGCTTCCTCTTCTTTGCGCCGCTCCAATTCTTTGTTGACAACTAATTCAATTTCAGGCTGATCGAGCCGCCGGGACAAAACCACACCTCCGATAATGGCCATCAAAAGCAGTACACCTACAATTTCAACAGGCAAAAGGTATTCGGTAAACATTGCCTGGCCTATGCTTAATGTGTTGCCGACGGTTTTGTCAGCTTCTACCTGATGATTTGGCGTCCGGATTACGGCGTAAAAAATGAACAGTGTCTGCAGCAGGAGTACAATGCCGAGCCCGCCGCCGGCTGCATACAGATGCCGTAAACGGTTAATTGGCCTGTCTTCATCCAGATTGAGCAGCATAATGACAAACACTACCAAAACCATGATTGCGCCGGCATAAATCAAAACCTGCACGATAGCGATGAATGGAGCCGCCAGCAAAAGGTAGATGGATGAAAGCGACAAAAAAACGCCGATTAGCGAAATCGCGCTGTAGAGCGGATTTTTGTGGTAAACCATCGAAATCGCGCTTGCGATCGCGAATCCGGCGAAGATGAAAAATAAAACTGATGCTGCCATAACAAAACCCGATATAGGCTAATAGTTTTCTTTTTTTTCGCGGTGCGGACGTTTTAGGTCAGCGGTAGAGAAAGTACACCGCGATAGTTGTTAAAATCACATTGGCTAATGCCAGTGGTAACAAAAACTTCCAGCCAAAGTTCATCAACTGGTCAAAGCGAAAACGCGGTAACGTCCCGCGGACCCAGATATAAAGGAACAAAAAGGAACAAACCTTTGCAATAAAAGCGAAATGGCTTACAACTGCGTAAGCTATAGAACCGGGCTCGAGAATATGTCCGAGTCCGGGAACATACCAGCCGCCCAGGAAAAGCACCGTGCACATTACCGAAACCGTGAACATGTTGACATATTCAGCCATAAAAAAGAGTGCGAACTTAAGAGCTGAATATTCCGTGTGAAAACCGGCTACCAGTTCGGTTTCTGCCTCAGGCAGGTCAAATGGGACACGGTTGGTTTCTGCAAATGCTGAAATCAAAAAAACAATAAAACCAAGAATCTGCGGAATAATGAACCATCGAAAAGGCGAATTGATTTGTGCGGCGATAATTCCGTTAAGGTCCAATGTACCGGAAAGCATGACGACGCCTATAACCGATGCTCCCATAGCCAGCTCATATGAAATCATCTGAGCCGAAGAGCGAAGGCCGCCCATTAGCGAATACTTGCTGTTTGAAGACCATCCGGCAAGTGCAATTCCGTAAACGCCGACCGAGGTTACGCCAAGCACGTAAAGTACTCCGACATCGATACGCGCAATCGTGAGCGGCATATTGCGAGCCTGTTCGGCAATCCAGACGATGGCGTCGCCAAAAGCCCCGGAACCGGCAACATAGGGCACAAGCCAGCCGAGTGGATCGGCTATGCGTGGGCCAAATGGATATACGACGATCGGCATCAGGGCTGCGGTGAGTGCGACCAAAGGAGCCAGAAAATAAACAAACTTGGTCGATTTATCCGGTACAATATCTTCCTTAAGGATAAACTTCAGCAAATCAGCAAAAGGCTGCAGCAATCCCCAAGGGCCGACACGGTTTGGCCCGATCCTTCCCTGAATCCATCCGAGGACTTTACGTTCCGCTAAAACCGTATAGGCTACGATCATTAAAACGCCCTGAAAAGCGAGCAGGATCGCTACCAGATAGACTATGAACGGAAATGCGGCTTTAAGTGCAGATTCCATACAAACGCAAAATGTTCCGCGATAAATCGAAACGCGGCAGAAAATTAAAATTAGCTTACGACCTGTTACAAACTACTCTCTATCGTCCGCTCCGACAGCCAGCACAATCGGCAAAAGCTCGTCTTTTGGCGTTCCGTCGAGCTCGAATTGTTCGAGCGGTGAAACGAGCAAATTCTTTGGCTTTGGATTTCCGTTTGCCAACAGATGAAACTGAGGCGTTTTGCCGGTCAGGGTCGTAAGTCTATGCAGCCGGTGACCAATTCGCGGCTCCTCAGTATCTTTTTCGCCGGCGGAAAACTCGCGGGCAGCGAGGCGCATCTGCTCTATCAGAGCGGAGCTGTCGCGTTCAGTAAATGAATGTGAGGCCCGCGCCGGTCTGGCTTCGTCACTCATCAGGGGATATCGCAGACCCGAGTATGCTGAAACTGATTCCGAAAGGGCACGGAAAATTGCCGAAGCCGAAAATTCCAGCCCGAGGTCCAGTCCGAGTTCGCGGGCGAGCATCACCGTAATCATCCAATCCGGTTTTGATTGATGAACCGGTTCTATTGCCCTGCGCACACGTTGGACATTACCGGCATTGTTGGTAAATGTACCGTCCACTTCGGCGAAACTTGCTGCAGGGAAAATCACATCCGCGAATTCTGTTGTCTCGGTTTCGAAAAGATCCTGAACAATGACAAATTCCTTGCCTTGCAAAATAGATGGATCCGGAATTCCGCCGGTTATGTAAACAGCACCGGAAGCAGTAACCGCATCCCGCAGCGATTCTGCTTGAGGCAGGACGTCAATCGCTCCGACCGAGTTATTGTAAAGCGGCAATGGATGCAGCAGAACCCGCCGGCCTTCTCCCGCAAGGCGCGATGCCATGCCTGCAATGAGAGACTGTGCAGCGGGCGAGAGTTCAGAACCTACGGCAATGACAAGGTCACCCGAAGTATTGCCGATGATTTGGCTGAGTTCCTGGATATCCGTTACGTCCAAAGCGAGTTTTTCCGCAGCTTCAGATGCTGTGATTTCACCGAAAAGCGCAAGTGCGAAAACGTCGTACCCGCCCGGCGGAAGATGGATGAATTTAGCGGCATGTTTTCGCATGCGTATCGGCCGCTGATTAGCGACAACGAGTTTAGCGCCGGAATTACGAACTGCCTGCCTTATTTGTTTTGCCGTAAATGTCTGCTCTTCTTCGGGTTCTCCGCCGATCAGGACAATTGTCGAAGCGTAACGAATTTCATCATGAGTTGCCAGCGGAGCACTAAGATTTGCAAAGAAGGCCGCCATTGACTCGCGATCAGAGATGGCAACGGTAGTTTTATTGTTTACCTCGGCAAATCGTCGCAATGCGAAGAGCGACTCGTTAGTAATCCTTGGGCTCGCTACGATTGCCAATTTTCCATTGGCAGCGGATATACCTTCTGCGGCGAATCTGAGAGCCTCGTCCCAAGTTGCCGATATTAATTTGCCTCCCTTCCTGTATCTGATCAGAGGCGTGCGAAGGCGGTCCTCGTGATTGATGAATTGATGTGCAAAACGTGCCCTAACGTCAAGAAATTCACCGTTTATGCCGTTGACGTAGCGGTCACGGGCTACTATTCGATGGACTTCGCCACTGCGCGAGCCGATGGATAGCTGCATTCCGTCAGAACCGTAAACATCTGTGGAAATTGTCTGATCCAGTTCCCAGGGACGGGTAGCGTGGCGATAGACGCCGTCCAGCAATGTGCCTGTCGGGCAAACTTCAATACAATTGCCGCATTGAGAGCAATTAAGCCATCCGCCATAAGTGCCGATTACGGTATTAACCCCGCGGTTACCGGCTTCGATCGCGTCCTCGCCCATCCATTCATTGCAGACGCGTGTGCAACGTTTGCAAAGGATGCAGCGTTGAGGGTCATTTGCAACAATCGGCGAAAGGAACTTTTCCGGTTTGACGTTTTTATACTCGGTAAATCGTTCCTCCAGATCGCCCCAATCGAAAATCACCTCCTGCAATTCACATTCGCCGCCGCGGTCACAGACAGGGCAATCGAGCGGATGATTAGCAAGGAGAAATTCGCCCATAGCTCGCTGTGCCTTTTCAATTTCGGCGCTTCGGGTGGTTACGACCATGCCATCCGTAACCTTTATTGTGCAGGAAGTCTGCAATTTGGGCATTTTATCGATGCGGACAAGGCACATTCGACAGGACGCCTGGGGTTCCAGATCCTTGTAATAGCAAAATGACGGAATATTTTCCTCATTTTCACGACAGACGTCGATCAAGACCGCGCCCTTTTCGGCTTCTACTTCCTTGCCGTTGATGGATATTTTGACGATTTCCTTTGACATTTATGGCAATTTATATCTTTTGTTTAGTTTTTGTTTTCAACGGACACTGTGTTTTTCTTTTTCTTTTTCGGACGCGATTTACCGTATGTACCGGCAAATATCTTGCCCCGTCGCGTCCTTTTATCACCTTTTCCCATATGTTTCACCTCTAAAATCAAACTTCTAATCAAAATCAAACTTTAGATATTAACTAATTATCTTCGGTTACGGCAACACCCGCGTATCCCCGATCGAAAAACAATCTTGCCCGCAGGAGCGATTCGGGCATTGCCGTCAAATGGTTCAGTTTCGTGTCGTTAATGATCGACTGCCGAACGGACTCTCGTCCGACTCCGTTGCGGCGCATTGTTTGAATTGCCACCCGGGTGTTTTTTGGCGGTACAATTGTATCGTTGACCAGCGCCACTAAAAGCATTTTTGTACGCGGAGACCAGTCGTAAGTATCGTTATCGCGAAGCTGACGAAGGAATGGATCTGAGAAATCCCGTTGTTCGATCACCCGCCTGAAGCGGTCGGTCAATACGTTAAAAATATCATTGTTTGCCCGCATCAGCAGCGCGGTCAGACCGAGCCGTTTGATTACATCGTCGTCCGAAATACTGCCTCCATATGCGAGATTTATTGTCAAGGCCATCGACGGTTTGAAGTAATCAGAGATTTTCACGCCCGTGTTCTTATGCAGGGAGTGGATGCCGTAGCCGAGCAAATATGTTCTTGATACAAAACCGACCTGATCAGTCGGCCGCTCGGCCATGAAATCCAGAGTAGTCCCGGAGAGGTCGTATGGACCGGCCGCCGGAGCCGAAGCCGTTACGGGAATACCCGACTGTTCAAGCAGCCTTGTCTGTCCCATCGCGACGCCGCCGCCTTCCGAGTATCCGGTCACAAACAGTGAATCGCCGATCGCAAGACGATTAAGCCGGGCTACTTCGCGAGCCGGCCTGATCATATCGGTGCCCGCACGAGCGTTAGTAACGCTTGCCGGATAAGGGTGGGCAGTGCCCTTATGATCGCCCTGGCCAATATAATCGGGCATGACGATTGCATATCCGCCTGAGCCGAACGCGAGAAGAGCATTCTGTGTCTCGCCTGCATTTCTTTCGCCGCGGTATGCCGATGGAACAGTCTTGCGGGATACCATCGTACCATGGTTGAAAATAATCATCCCGTTTGGTGCTCCCTGCGAAGGGAGCGCCAGCATCCCCGAAAGCACTGCGTTCCGGCCCTTTGCATCCACCGAGCGATACGTAACCTTGTAAAGATTCAAAGATCCACGAAGACGTTCAAGTCCGGCATTCGGATAGGCGTCGGTCATTCTTCGGTTAAACTCGGCCGAAGTTATTGTCGCGACGCGGAGCGAGTAGACAAGTCCGGTTCCCTGCCCAAAAGCCGTCAAGGAGATATTGGCAAAGAAAAAAAACGCTAAAAAAAAGCAGAGATAGCCGTTAAACTTCATAAGCTTTCCTCAGTATCGGAAAATGCTACTAGACGTCAGCTTTGAGCGCTTGACTATTGCCGGACGCTCCATTAGCAATCCATTTTTTGAAATCTTCGGGAAAGCGTTTGATTGCGCTCTGGACAGGCCATGCGGCTGCATCGCCGAGCGGGCAAAAACTTTTCCCTTCAATGTTATCGCAGATATCGAGCAATAATTGAGCGTCTTCCGGCCTGCCATTGCCTGAATAGATTCGGTCAAAGATCTTGACCATCCAGTCAGTTCCCTCGCGGCATGGAGTACACCAGCCGCAGGATTCATGCTTGTAAAACTCTGTTAAATTTTTCGTAGATTCGAGCACGTCAACCGTTTCATCCATCACGATAAATCCGCCCGAACCAACCGATGAGCCGGCCTCTACAAGCCCTTCGTAATCCATTGTTACTTTCTTTCCAATAATTTGCCCCGCATTCATTATGTAAACGCTGGAGCCGCCCGGGATGACTGCTTTAAGCTTTTTATCTTCCCGGAGCATTCCGCCGCAGTCTTCCATTATGAATTTCTCCATATCGGAGTAACCCATCGGCAGTTCGTAAACACCGGGTCGTTTTACGTGTCCGCTAACTGACCAGAGTTTGGTTCCGCCACTTTTTTCAGTTCCCAGGTCGCGCCAGGCGATACCTCCCATTTCGATAATTTGCGGGACAGCCGTCAGAGTCTCGACGTTGTTTACAACAGTGGGGCACGCATAGAGGCCTTCGACGGCGGGAAACGGCGGCTTCATTCTCGGGTGGCCCCGATAGCCCTCGAGCGAAGAAAGCAGAGCAGTTTCTTCACCGCAGATATAGGCTCCGGCTCCGGTATGTGTGTAGATATTCATCGAGAAGTCCGAACCGAGGATATTCCGGCCCAATATTCCGGCATCATATGCTTCAGCCAGAGCGCGCTCCATTATTTCAATCAAATAACGGTATTCGCCGCGATAATAGATATATCCGGTGCCGGCGCCGAGCGCCCAGCCGGCAATGATCATTCCCTCTATCAATGCATGCGGGTCGCGTTCGAGAAGGTAACGATCCTTGAAGGTGCCCGGCTCCGATTCGTCGGCGTTGCAGACAATATATTTCGGCTTGGGAGAGTCTTTCGGGACAAAAGACCATTTCAGCCCTGTAGGGAAGCCCGCGCCGCCGCGGCCTCTTAAAGCCGATTTTTTAACTTCTTCGATTACATCGGCCGGCGCCATTTTCAGGGCTTTTTTCAGCGATTCATAACCGCCGGTTTCCTGATAGACCTTCAACGTATGACCATTTTCTATGTGCATCCGCTTCAATTGAAGCGGTTCGCAGCCAATTGCCTTAATTTCCATAAGATTAAGGGGCAGGCAATCGATCAGCCTGCCAAAAAATCAAATTCCTAAATCACGCGCAATAGTCAAAGTATCTGTGTGCTGCACAAAACGGATGACTTTTCCGTCGTTTATTTCCCACTCATGGGCAAACGGGACGGTTGTTGTGCGGCCGGT
>Ga0073934_10004194_pt1 | contig 24518 bp, 20 predicted proteins | sample LarsenN4metaG_FD_76834 | JGI IMG/M metagenome (GOLD analysis project Ga0073934, IMG submission 76834) | Hot spring sediment bacterial and archeal communities from British Columbia, Canada, to study Microbial Dark Matter (Phase II) - Larsen... ... | reverse complement strand
CACCAGTAAACCCACGGCGCCAGTCACGGTGAATTTCAATGGGGGAAGCCAAATTAATCCCCTCACCGCTCTGACATTTAATAGCAATAATTGGAATGTGCCGCAACCGGTAATTATTACAGCCATTGATGATAATATTGCGGAGGGACTGGCCACAGAGATTATCTCCCATACTGTCACCAGTGCGGATGCGAATTACAATGGCGTCACGGTGGGGACGGTAACAGCAACCATCACCGATAATGATACAGCGGCGGCGCCTTTGGTGCAACCGTTGGGGCGGATGGATGTACGCGAAAGTGGTGGGGAGGATGTTTATAAGCTATTCCTGACGACCCAACCGACGGCGACGGTGAATGTAGCCATTGTCACGGATGGCCAAACTACGGCGAATGTGCCATATTTAACGTTTACTCCGTCTGACTGGAATCTCCCAATTGGTGCGGTTGGCAGCGGTGGATGATAATGTGGTGGAGGGGGCGCATACCAGTAATATCAGTTTTGTGGCGAGCAGTGTTGATGGGTTTTATCAGGGGTTGCCTATCAGTGGCATTGTGGCCAATATTGCGGATAATGATAATGTGGGTTTGGTGGAGAGTTTGCCCACACCAGGGAGTATGGTGGGGACAGCGGCGGATGATAATCTGGTGGGTTCCGCTGGCGATGATGTGATTAATGCGCGTGGGGGAAATAATGCTTTAGATGGTGGGGCGGGTAATGATGTGTTATTGGGTGGGAATGGTGCGGATTATATCACAGGTGGTGCTGGGTTAGACCAGATTTTGAGTGGCAATGGTGAGGATTATTTGGATGGTGGTGATGATGATGATGTGATTTTCGCGGGGATGGGGAGCGATCGCCTATATGGTGGGGCGGGTAATGATAAGTTGTTTGGGGATTTGGGGGATGATTATTTGTTTGGTGGGGCTGGTGTGGATACTGTGACTGGGGGTGTGGGACGGGATGTGTTTGTTCTAGCTGATGGTATGGGAGGGATGATGGTGGTTTTGGCGGATGTTATTTCTGATTTTGTCCCTGGTGAGGATGTGTTTGATTTGATACCTTCGTTGGGGTTTGATGATTTAAGTATGGTGCAGAATGGGGGGGATGTGGTGATTCAAAATCGGGTAACTAATGAGTTTTTGGCTCGGGTTCAGGGTGTGGATGTGCCTAGTTTGACTCAGGCGGATTTTGTGTGAGGTTTGTTAATGACTTTTGACGAATGACTAATGACTAATGACGGATGGACAAGGATACACGATCGCCTGCACCGAACCCTGAGAAAGAGGCAGTTGCTGCCCCGGGATAAGGCCATACTGGTAGCAGTATCGGGGGGTCAGGATTCCCTATGCTTGCTGAAACTGCTGCTAGACTTACAGCCGAAGTGGGGTTGGCGGTTGGGAGTGGCTCACTGTAACCATCGCTGGCGATCGGACGCCGAAGCAAATGCTAGCGATGTAGAAAACAAGGCCCAGAATTGGGGTTTGCCATTTCACCTTCAAGATGCAGGCACCACCCCACCCCAAGGAGAAGCACAAGCCCGCCAGTGGCGCTATGAAGCGCTCACCAAAATAGCACAAGATGCAGATTATTCGTTCATAGCCACAGGTCACACCAGAAGCGATATCGCCGAAACCGTATTATTTAATTTAGTGCGGGGGACAGGAGCCGATGGCTTACTCTCGATCGCTTGGCAAAAACCCCTCACCGAATCAGTTTTCCTGGTGCGGCCCCTGCTAGAAATCAGCCGCCTAGAAACCGGGGAATTTTGCCAATCACAGGGTATAGAAATCTGGGTTGACGATACCAATCAAAATTGGCAATATTCCCGCAACCGAATACGAGGCGAATTGCTCCCCTACCTAGCCCAAAACTTCAACCCCCAAGTGGAACAAAATCTCGCCCGAACCGCAGAACTTCTGCGCGCCGATGTGGAATATTTACAACAAGCTGCCGCCGAGCTGCTGGCCAGAGCCTTACCACAAAATAGCACTAATGTCAATCCCTCTCTCCCAAGTCGGGAGAGAGTCAGAGAGGAAAATGTCTTGAGCGAATCAAAAATTAATCGCCGAGTGTTAAGAGAGGCCCCCCTGGGTTTGCAGCGGCGAGCCATGAGGCAGTGGCTAGGGCAAGTAATGGGGAGGGCTCCCAGGTTTGAGCAGGTAGAAAAACTCACCGCTTTGATTGACGCGCCCAACCGGGAACAGACAGATCCGTTCCCCGGTGGGCTGATTGCCCGAGTCGAGGGGGACTGGGTGACACTAGCAGACAGTGGCAGCAGCAATTAATTGGGAGCCCACCCCAGCCGCCAATCAAAGCAACGACTTAAGCACTAGGGGAGATAATTGGCATCAGGGCATCACGGATTTGAGTAATCGCCTGCTGCTGATAATCCTTAGTTTCATCCACATGAGCGATCGCCGCGCCGATTTCTTCGAGCTTTTTGTGCAGAGAATGCAGCCGATCGCGTTCCGGTTGCAACATCTCCTGATACAAGCTAACTCGCCCCGCCAGTTCCAGAACCTCCTGCTCCCTCGTTGCCAACGCCGACTCTTTTTCCTTCAACTCCTGCTGCTTACCCTCCTGAGCCGCCGCTTTTTGAGTCACCGTCTCCCGGAGTTCCCCGATACTTTGCTGGAGACTTTCCACCGAACCAGTGAGGTTTTGCACTGCTGCCCCAAAAAATTGGCGCAAAGCCTCCACTTTTTGCAGTGCCGGTTTCACATCCAACTTTTTGCTCCTCCCCAAACCCGGAGGATTTCCCAAGCGACGCCAGAGAACCTCCTGGTGCTTAGACAAAATTTCCTCTCGTTCACGGAGATTGCGGCGCTGACCCACCAGAGTTTCATTCAACATATTGTATTGTTCCTGCTGGTCCGCCAGTTCCGCCTCCAAGCCGGGACGCTCCCCCTCACTAGAACGAGATAGCTTAGCTTGCAGCTCCTCAATATCCTGACGCTGGAGAGTCAGCTCCTCCTCCTGACTGTTGACAAAACGGAATAAACCTTCCAAGTCCTGCTGACGAGCTTGTACCTGCCCTTGCAGCTCCTCCAAAGGCATATTCTCTAAAGCTGGCACATCAACCTTATCGCTGACATTCACCGACTCGCCACCATCAGACAGGAGTAAAAGCTGCTGGTGGAGTTCTTCCGCCGAAAGCAGTTGCTGTTTGACCGCCGCCACCTCTTCGAGCTTGGCATTGAGAGCAGTTTCTTTGAAAAGCAAATCAGCGCGGGATTGCTCCAGCGCCGTTTGCGCTTGATGCCACTGCTCCCACTCCTGCTTTAGCTCCGAGTCCAGGAGTTTTACATCAGCCTTTTGGGATTCCACAGTAGAGCGGTCTTGTTCATATCGCTGCCAGAGTTCATCCAAGAGAGACTGACCCGATGTGACCACTTCCACTCCCGCATTCAAGTGTGTGCGGACAGCATCCGTAGAAGGCACCGTGGTATTCAAATAATCGAGCAATGAGCGCAAGTGAGCCGCCAGTTGTTCGTCCAGTTGCGCCGCCGAGCTATTGATTTGGGACTGAAGTTCCTCGATCCGCTGCATTTCGCTGCGAACCTGCTCCCAGGCAGTGTCAAGCTCTGTGCGGTTGCCAAGAAGTTGATCACGGAGCCGCAAAGATTCCTCTCGGGCGCTTTCAATCTCTTGGCGTTGCTGTTCCAGGCGGTTTGACTCTTCCTGGATATGTTCGAGCTGCTGCAGCTTCGCCTCAATTTCCTCTTCCCGCTGGCGGAGTACATCACCCTGGTATTCTAGGGACACCTTCCACTGCTCAATTTCTTCCTCCTTATTTTTAAACTTTTCTTGGATGCGGGAGAAATTTTGCAGAATGCCCACCATTTGCCGAGCAGTATCCTGATATACCTTCTGCACTTGTTTGCTTGCATTCAGGTCAACTAATACCAGTGCGCCAGGGTTATAGGCACTGGCTTCCTCAGCTTGGATTGTGTCATCACCTTGCACAGCAGTCCAGCTCTCACCGCGCTGAAAGGCAAGCAGCTTAAGTTCTGCCTTACCACCGCCAAAAACCCCAGTCTTTTTTTGTACTTCCGCTAGATACAGCACTTGAGCTTGTCCTCTTCCGTGTCTATGCCCAACTCTTAACTAAACCTTCCCCGTGGTTTAGCAGATTCTTAAACCCAGTTTACGGGTACAAGGCCATTTTCCTCCATAGTAGTTGAATGCCATTCTCCCTTACCTGAATTGGTAGCCATAGGCTTCCGATGGGATTTTACCATGAGTGCCTACGGTGTTGCCAGTCCCAAAACATCTGCCATCAGAGTAGTCAGGGTGAGGCAGCATCAAGATATGGGGGAGAAGATCAACCCGAAGTGAAGCCACCTTGAGTAGGGGCGCCTGATCATCAAGATACCAGGGATAAGTTAGATTGACGATCGTGATGATGCCATACCCCGAACCCCGTAAGGGGACGCTTCACAGACCTAGCTAACGCGACGCCTTGCGGCGTTCGGTTCGCGTTAGCCACACCGTCAGGGTACGCTTCGCTTGGACTGGCGTTTCGGGCCAGATCCGCATATGAGCGTTGTGCCAGCATCGATGCGGTGAAAGCTGCTGGAGAATTTGGGGGGTAGAAATACCGACCATCACCCCGAAGGAAGACTACAGCTTATACTATTCTAGATTTTAGACCTATTGATAGCACTATCAGGGGGATTAACGGCAAACAACTCCCGAAAATATCTCCATCGTGGGGCACTTCCGGCGAAGCCAGTCGATCGCGGTGCTGGCAGCTACAGCCTCCTAGCCCAACACTGGCAATTAAGTAAAGCTAGAATGCTCTGTTCACGCCGCTATCTCCTAGATGGAGTAACGGCAGATGAATCAGTCTGAGGGCGCGATCTATAACATCTATGAGGCTGGCCACCAAGAGGCATCAATGTTTTCTTTTGTCCAATATTGGCCGGTTTACAGGAAAATAGTATCATAGCTTCGCCGCTAGAGCCGCAAGAGTGCGGGCGGACTCGCCCCCTACGGAACCACCACCGCCCATCCTAGCTCCCGCCAAAGGTGGCCGTGCCACCCAGCGCTAAGGGAGAACCACCCACCCTTTCTCAGCCCAGCGCCCACCACCCCTGCGGGAGGTAGTGTGTCTGTAGTGTGTGTGATGCGAGGAAAGCGATGCGTTTGTTAGTAAAACCTGACCTGAAACCACTGTGTCTGGGGGGACAGTTCCACACTGTGCGGCTCGGGCACCGAAAAGTTCTGGTGATTTTTTTGATCCTTAAGTGACTCCTGCAATCTTTAATCCATAGGCTTACTTAAAGCAGCCTGCATCCGCATCGCACCGCCAACCACATCTTGGAACGGTTGAGATCCAGAGTAATGAAGGATGCTTTCCAGCAAGAACCCAGAACCAGGTAACGTGTCCGGAAGTTTTCTGGATGCAGGTGGGAAGTCCTCGAGGCTAAAAACATCCAGGAGTGACTACCTACATCCAGAAGGGGCGATGGAGAAGCAGATTAAATTAACAGCTAGCTATATCCAGTTAAACCAGGGGCGACAGCGCCAGTTCCGTGAAGCGGTGCCGATCGAGAGCAACGCTGTCCCTGACGGTTCGGTGCGGGTGAAACCCAGACAGTACAAAGGGAAATTTTAGTTTCATGCAGGGAAATTTGAATGAAATTGATATCCGCAGCATCTTGCAACTCATTGAGTTGGGACAGCGAACGGGAGAAATGTTTGTCGAGGCTTGGTCAATGGGCGCCAGTGGTGAGCGGTCTTATTCCCTATATCCCAGAGGGCAATCATCTGGGCATTCCTGGTTAGTGTTTTTCGTCAATGGCCAGATAGTTTATGCCGGGGATAGCGATCTCAGAGAGTTAAGGTTGCGAGACTACCTCCGTCGCTACAACCTAGAATCAGCCTTAGATGCCTTGGGCAACATATCCATTTCCTCTGGCAACGCTTTGGAGTATGGCTATCTGTGGGCTTTGCTGGAAAATCAAATCCTGACGCCAGCCCAAGGACGCAGCATCCTGCAAGGGATGGTGCGTGAAACCCTCTTCGACTTGCTGAGCATCCACCAAGGGTCATTTATCTTCGAGATGGGCCCAGCACTGGCTCCCCAGTTGATTACCCTGGAGATTGGCCAGCTCCTAGCGAAAATTATCAAGCAAGTGCAGGAGTGGAAGCAGTTTCATCCTTACATCCAATCGCCGAATCAATGCCCCGCCATTTCTGACGCCAACCAAATGCGTCAGGCACTACCGGAAAATACCTTTAATAATCTCAGCCGATGGGCCGATGGCAAAACTAACCTGCGCCAGATGTCTCGGTACTTGAATCGAGATATCTTAACTGTGGCCAGAGCCATTTACCCTTTTGTTCAGCTCGGATTGGTGCAGCTATTTTATCCTGAATCGGATCCAGTGGCGCCACCTTATTTGGTGACAAAGATTCCCCGAGTCATCTGTATCGATGATGACATCGCCGTGGGGAAAACTGTGGAGTACATTCTCGAAGAACAAGGGTATGAAGCGAGGGCGATCGTTAATCCCCTCAAAGCCTTAAGCCTCGTGTTTCAGCTCAAACCAGATTTGATTCTCTGCGATATTACTATGCCGGAACTGGATGGCTATGAAATTTGCGCCATGCTGCGCCGTTCTACAGCCTTTCGCCAAACACCCATCATTATGCTGACTGGGCTAGATGGATTTATCAATCGTGTCAAAGCCAGAATGGTGGGCGCTAGCGATTATCTCACCAAGCCATTTGTTGAAAGTGAATTACTGATGCTGGTGGAAAAACACATCGGACCGGGAAATCGGGAAATCTCCTCCTCAGAGGACAGCTTGTTAGCAGATGTTTTGGAGAGCGAAACTTAGGCTGCATTTTCCTCCATACCAGGATATCCCGTGGTGGGACCGAGGATGAACATCTCCGCGCCGGATGGGGGTACGGGGGAATTGCCCGTAGCGACTAAGATATGAGTGAAGCAAGAATTCATATGAAAAAGCGGTAATCCAGGGAAACCATCGCCGAGCGATCGGATTTGGGTGTGCTGGCATTGCCATAGTCGGGGGCGGATTGAGGAATGCTGATGATGCTGAGTAGGGATGCAGTTTTCCAGCAGGAGCAATAGGCTCTCACCGAGGGAGAAAGAACTATAATAGGGGCGGCTGGCTTTCCCCCAACCACGCCAGACGACCACAGGAAGAAGCTGTGGCACAGAGATATTGTTGGTTAACCCCAACTCGGATCTGGCGCCAAGAGCCCCTAGTCGCTCGATCGATTGGGACATATTGGCACAGAACCCTTCTAGAATGGAAGCATTGGGGGCAGATTTTGGGCTCTGCGTGCCGTAATAGCCCGAACCCCGGAGCTGTGTCCGGCCAGCATTGTAGCTGCATGGACTAACCGCCCTTTGTCCGTGACCAAGAAGGCTTTTGCCAGAGGGAGAGCTTTTCCCTCAGCCAAATTCTTCAGGGAAGGGGACAACAGGCACAAAACAAAGCCTAGATTGGCGCTTAGAAGAACATCCGATCAACCCCGGTGAGGTGCCAGTATAATAATATCTATTTTACTTCTACCGAAAAAACCGCCGTCAAGTAAGCTGTGTTTAGTACAAGTCAGATTTGGCACCCATCCCTACCCACCCACAACCAAAAGAGGGAGGCATGACTCGCCACCAACGAGGGGAAAAATCAACAGCCCAAACCTCGCCACTACCGGCAGGGGAGGCGTTGCATCCAACCGGCGATCGTGCTGGTGAAACGAGTCGAGGTGAAGCCTCGACTTAAGCCGACTCCCAGTCAAGTCTGCCTCCGCGTTGGTGAAACCCGTAGGGGCGTCAGGCACCCGATAGTGCGCTTGACAATACAAGTCCCTAGGTGCTTTCTGCAAAGCCGCTCCCGGCGCCGATGCAACGCCGGTAGTCCTGTTCCGATCAGAGAAAACCCGTTCGTATTTTGAGCCAGCTTTCAGCTTTGTAACACAGTTAACATATGAGTACAGTTCTGGTTGTGGAAGATAGCATCACGCAACGGGAGATGATTTCCACCCTCCTCAAAGGTAGTGGGTTAACAGTTGCCGTAGCCAGTGATGGCGTGGAAGCCTTGGAGAGCATTCAAGAGCATTGCCCCGATTTAGTGGTATTGGATATTGTCATGCCCCGCATGAATGGCTATGAAGTGTGCAGACGTTTGAAGGCAGATCCGAAAACCCAGAATCTGCCCGTGGTGATGTGTTCCTCGAAAGGGGAAGAATTCGATCGCTACTGGGGGATGAAACAAGGTGCTGACGCCTACATCGCCAAACCTTTTCAACCTACAGAACTGGTAGGAACTGTCAAACAGCTGCTGCGTGGCTAGGGGGTGCGATGCTGACACCACGTATAGTCCCAGCCCGATCGCCACTGGTAGCCAACCCCAATCCTTACGAATGGAAGCATAGCAATCAAGCCGCCGCTGAGTCTCCCACAGATGTAGGAGGAAATTCGATATTCTACACACCCAGCCACAGGGAGCCAGAAGTAGCCCCGTGGAGGCGATAGAATTAAAAGTTAACAATTATTAATTATTAAGCAAAACATTTAGATTTATGGTAGGCAATTCCGACTTTTTCACTGGTAGCGGCCTAGACCAAGGGCAGGAATTCCAAGAAATTGGCGCTAGAGAAGGTGAATCATACCTGCGGTTTTACATTCCTTCAGGAGCTGAGTTTGCCTTGAGAGCAACAGAGATTCGGGAGGTAATGGAACCGTCGCCAGAACAGATTACACCAATTCCCAACGTATCTCCCTTGCTCCTGGGTACACTGAACTTGCGAGGCCGAGTAATTTGGGTGGCTGACTTGGGTCAATTTTTGGATGATACACCGCTGAATACCGATAGAGCGGAAATTCCCGTGATTGCAGTGGAAGAGCAAGACACTATACTAGGGTTAGCGGTAGATCAAATTGGCGGAATGGCTTGGCGTGACGCCGAACAACTTCGGCCTCCTAGCATGGCCTCGACGATCGAGCCCACGCTGCTCAAAGGCGAATGGGTTTTAGGCGAAGATTCCGGGCAATTTCTCCGGCTGTTAAACAGCCATGCCATTCTCACCTCACCCCGGTGGGCCAATTGATTAACCGAGTGAGCAGTGGAAGGGAGACACCAGAGACTGGGAATTTGGGGAATTGGGGGTGATGGGAATCTGAATGGAGTTGTGGGGATTCAGGGGAAAGGCATTGAAAGCGCGCTCTCATACCTTGGGTGACATAAATCATCTCCGTGCTACCATACCTTTCCCATACTCGAGCAAACCGCTCCTCCGCCTTCTGGAGACCCCACAACGAGCAGGGGAGCAAGGGAGAGAGGGAGTGTGGGGAGTGTGGGGATTGTGGGGAGTGTGGGGAGTGTGGGGAATAATCTTCCCCCTCTTCCCCCTCTTCCCCTGCTCCCCTGCTCCCCCCCTCTGCCCCGTCTCCCCGTCTCCCCGTCTCCCCCTCCCCCCCCTCCCCCGGGGCGGCGAGAAAGCGAACTGGCGTCAACGGTGAGGACTATGCAAACTGATTATGCAGTGGAGTACGAAAAAGCCTGTACAGCCTACAGCAACGGCGAATATGACACAGCCGCCAGCATCATCAACCAACTGGTGCTAGAAGAACCCGAAGAGCCAAAATTTTGGCTACTTCAGGGACATATTTACTACGTCCTAACCCAATACGATGTAGCAGCGGCGCGATATGAGTGGGTGCTGAATATCACTGATGACCCGACGCTGGTGGAAGAGGCCACCCAGGGACTCGAATATGCCAGAGCATATGCCGTTCCTGATGAGGGAGGGTCCGTATTTGAGGAGGCATCGGGAATCGACAGCAGTCATGTGCCCGATGAGTCTGCCTCCAGTATATTTAGTGAAGCCTCCACAGAAGAATATGCGGAATATTTAGAAGAACTGCAAGACGGCGACCTGGATTTAGACTATGACACCAACGGCGATGATGGCGCCAAATCTGACCCCTTGGCTGAAGCGACGCCTTACGGCGTAGCTAATCCAACCCCTTACGGGATTCGGCCCTCTGTGGCCGCCAGTGCCTCTGGTGGGCTCATGGAACCCGAGATGCTAGATGATTTTTCCGGTTCCACAGAAGAATACCCCCTGCCCGAAGAACCTCTATTAATAGAGGACTTGCTAGACACAGACTCGGATGGGATCTATGAACAGGGGCTCCCCGCAGCCAATATAGAATCTGAGTTTGACGAATTTGAGGCAATGGATTTAGACCTCGACCCCATCTCCTCGGATTCCGCACAGAAGGCAGAAATCGGAGCCGCCAAAAACTTAAAGACTGATTCCGACCAGTTTTTAGAAGAATTTGAGCAGGAAAATCCGCACCCCGTCCCCCCGTCCAGTGAGCGAAGCCGAACCGCGCCCCCCGGCAACGGCGATCGCTACTCAGACGATGAGGAGTTACAGTCGATCGGCCTCAATAATGGGCATTCACTACATGAATGGCTCACCTCCGAAGAAGAGCTGGCACCGGAAGAAGAAGCTATGCCCTTCCCTCAGCCTTCAGAAGAGGCTTCCCCGATGCCCGACTTTGACCAAGAACCTGAAGATAACTTAGCAAATCCCTTTGCCACCTCCTCCCTAGAAACCCCTGGGGATGAAAACTCCGCGCTGGAAGCTGCCGCCCTACCCGAATTCGACTTAGGGCCATTCGCGATCGATGAAGAGCTGCTGGCGGCAGTAGAAGAGACCGAATGGAGCGAGCCCGAAGAAAGCGACCTGCCAGACTTCTTGCCCGGTTCCGAGATGCCAGACCTACTAGGAATGCCGGAGTTGGAGGTACTCAATGAAACCCCAAGACCGCCAGTAATGAAAACCGAAGCCAACTTCGCACCGTCAGGTCGGCAAAGCATGGGTGCAATGGAATCCGAGGCAGATGATGATTTTGCCCAGTTTGACGAAGGCATGGATGCCCCCCATCCTTCTCACAGCGACGGTTTTGCTCGATCGGACTCCGATTGGCACTCCACAGCCTCTGCGGCAGCAATGTATCTCGATTCAGAGTCAGACAGTCCGGACGAAGAAGAAACCTCCGATTTAGACAGCGCTGGGGCATTAGAGAGGTTCCCGCCCATGTCCAGCCGGTCCATGTCTGATGGTGAGGAAGCAACTTTGCTGATGGGGATGCAAGATTTGGCCGATGCCACCCCCAATAGTAGCGCTGACCAGCAGAAATCACCCCGCGCCGATCGAGGACGGGTAGCACGCAGGCGGAACCGAAACATCGAACCAGACACAGGGCTCTCCGATGAAGATGCCGACCTCAAAACCTTTGTCTCAGGAGGGTTTGGTGCCAGCGCCGATTTAGGTCCCACCAGGATGGTGCCCTTGCACGACGACACCGACAACGCCTCGGACTTTGACGAGGCTTTTGGCTCTTCATCCTATGGAGCCGCCTCAGAGGCTTCATTTAATAGCGACATGAGGGACGCTGACGCCCCGAGAAGGTCAGGAGCCCGGTCAAGCAGAAACGGAGAAGTGACGGGAACCTCTCCAAAAGCCCGATCGATGGATTTCTCCGACTTAGACGCCCCCCCCTTCGCAATGGGCGGCGATGCCTATGGGGCGAGTGCCAAAAACCCCGATTTTCTCGATGAGGACGAATTCTTCGACGACGTAAATATCCCCAATTTCGATTTGTCTGAAGACACCACCGGCTCCAATACCACCTCATCAGGCTTTGGGCTATCCACCGCTATGCCCGATTTTAATGGCGATGCGGGCGCCACACCCTACAGAGGCAGTTCCGGCAAAGACAACTCCGGCTTGATTGGCACCGAGGAATTTGTCAGTATTGGCACCACCGGGGAAAACGTGCCCTTTTATGGCGCCGACGCGGTGAATGCCAGCGCCGAATCCCAGTCGGAAACCAGTCCCTTGGCATTTTTAGAAAATGCCGAGATGGGGAAAAAGTGGCTCTGGGTGTCTTTGATTGGTGGGGCAGCGTCAGCGGTGGCGGTGGCGATCGTCTCCCATGCCACCGCCACCGTGCAGATTCCCCAGGTTAAGGACGCGCTGATGGCGGTTTCAGGGGCTGCCGCCGCCGTCCTGACTACCGCAGGGCTAGGAACCCGCACCGCATCACAAATGCGGCGAGCCACCGACGATTTGCAGCGTCAATTTGAGGCCATGTCTCAGGGCAACTTCTCCGCCAGAGCCACAGCGATTTCAGAAGATGAATTTGGCACTCTGGCGCATAAGTTTAACTTGATGGCCCGCAACATCGCCTCCGTCACCGCCGAAGTCACCCGCCGCGCCGAGGAACACGAACAAGCCAAAGAAGACTTGCAGCGGCAAGTGATTCGCCTCCTCGACGACGTAGAAGGTGCAGCGCGAGGAGACTTAACCGTGGCAGCGGAAGTCACCGCCGATGTACTAGGTGCGGTGGCTGACTCGTTTAACCTCACCATCCAGAACCTCCGAGAAATCGTGCTGCAGGTGAAATTGGCGGCGCGACAAGTAGCCAAAAGTGCTACAGATAGCGAAAACTTTGCCCGCGCCTTGTCTTCTGACGCTTTGCGCCAAGCGGAAGAATTAGCCGCCACCCTCAATTCGGTGCAGGTAATGACTGATGCCATTCAGCGGGTGGCGGAAAGCGCCAAAGAGGCAGAAGATGTGGCCCGTTCCGCCTCAGAAATCGCCCTGCGCGGTGGGGAAAAGGTGGAACAGACGGTGGCAGGGATTTTGGAGGTGCGGGAAACCGTCGCCGAAACCACGCGCAAAGTCAAGCGGTTAGCAGAATCTTCCCAGGAAATCTCCAAAATCGTCGCCTTGATTTCCGCCATTGCCTCCCGGACGAACTTGCTGGCTCTGAACGCCAGTATTGAAGCCGCCAGAGCTGGGGAAGCCGGAAGGGGGTTTGCCATCGTGGCGGATGAGGTGCGGCTGCTAGCCGATCGCTCCGCCAAAGCCCTCAAAGACATCGAACAAATCGTGATGCAAATCCAAAGCGAAACCAACGCCGTGATGCAGGCGATGGAAGAAGGCCAGCAACAGGTAATTCAAGGCACCAAATTGGCAGAAGAAGCCAAGCGAGCCCTAGAAAGCATCATCCAGGTGACGAACCGAATTGATGTGCTAGTGCGTTCCATCACCGCTGATACTGTGGAGCAAAACGAAACCGCCCGCGCCGTCGCCCAGGTGATGCAGGCGGTAGAACTCACAGCCCAAGAAACCAGCCAAGAATCCCAAAAAGTATCTATCTCCCTGCAAAACCTGGTAGGAGTCGCCCGCGATTTGCTCACATCTGTGGAACGCTTCCGCGTTGATGCCGGAGAAAGGCATTAATTTTGACAATTGATAATTGATAATTGATAATTGATAATTATCAATTGACAATTATCAATTCAAAGGACTTTTGACAAAGGACTTTTGGACAAATGACAAATGACAAAGGACAAATGACCACATCCCATGCTCGCCCTCACCATGAGGATGTAGAAGCGAGCGACTGGTTAACTGGGTTGGCCAATTTATTTGGTGGGGATGTGCCGGAATTGGACGAAACCTGGTCAGAAGAAGAAATTTTAGATGAAGTAAGCAGGCTAGAGGCAGACAATGGTCAAAACCGAGATGCTACCTCTGGTAATGCCGGAGATTTGACTACAGATGATTTTTCAGACTTGCTATTTGATGAAGAATCCGACCGGGATTCTGCCAGAGAAGATTTAAACTGGTTTGGAGAGGTTGAATATGGGGATACCATACCCTCCCTCCCCCAGATATCCCCCCAACCCACGGAGGAAGTGGAGAATAATAGCGCTGTATTTGAATCATTATCATCCTCTGATGACGACGAGCCACCCGCATTAATAGATGACTTTGAGCAAATCTTTTCAGACGAGCCACAAGTCCTAGAAGCTGAATCCCACAGCGCCATATCGGGGCCGCTGCCGCAGTTAGAAGAATTGAATAGCTTGTTTGATGAACTGCCTTGGTCGTCAGCGCCCCCGGCTGAAGATGAATATGGCAGCCACCAGGATGCTGAAAACATCGAATTTGCTGATAATGACAATTGGCTAGAATCCCACCAAGACCCTGATATAGCCGCTACTTTAGATTTTGATGATTTACTCACAATTTCCCCAGAAACTGACCAGGCAGAAGCGGGCGATAACTTAGAAGAATTAGCGCTCTTCATAGAGGATAATTCTGCCCGAGAAGCCAGCGAAGCCCCCACTTACGCAGGAATATTTTCTGATGAAGATAATTCTTTAGATGAGCTGTTTGGGGACGGCTTATCCAGCGGCACTGAAGAAGAATCACTTGATGCTGCTCCAGCCTCGGCTTGGAGGAAGACAGCAGATAATGAGACGGAAGAATTATTATTCGCCGAGGATGAAATTGACTTATTTGGCGCGGATGTGGCAGAACGATCGAGGCTAGAAAAGTCGCCATCCCCGGACTTACTAGAAAGTCTGACTACATTATTTGAAGATACCGAAACTGACCCGGAAGATGGGGAAAGATGGGGGGAGAAAGACCAGTCATTTTTAAGGGAAATGGGGGAATCATTTGCCAATACCCGCCCCCAACCAGTATCTCCTCCCCCAAACCCAGACGAAGAATCACTATTTCCGGGAGAGGAAGTTCCCGCATCTTCGTTTGCCCAGTTGGATGCCCTGCTCGATGAACCATCCGACTCGACTCGGATGCCTAAAGGCGACAATCAGGGGAATTTTGACGATTTGGAAATGCTCCTCACGAGAGTGGAAGCAACTGCGGGCAATGAGAGCCAGGTATTTAATGAATTGTCTATGCTCCTCACCGAAGTCCCAACAACTTCGGCGCTTAAAGGTGCCGTCTTTGACCAACTGTCGATGCTTCTGGAGGGCAAAACTACGATTGCTATTGCCGCACCTCACCTTGATAGCGGCGCCATAGGGGCGGGGCATTCGCAGAAAGCGCATCCGAGCCGGGAAACAGCGACATTAGAAAGCCAGCGCGCCTTACGCGGTGAGGCGGGTAAACACCAGAATGAAATAACTGCTCTCTCGGAGGAGAACGAATCTGTCCATACCTCAGCCTCAACCTCGGAAACTGAGGAAGCGCCGATCGGTGCGGTGAAAGTAACTGGTGGGACACAATATGCAGACCAAACTATGCGGGTGCCGGTGCGCCAACTGGACAACCTAAACAACTTGGTTGGGGAGTTGGTGGTCAACCGCAACAGCTTGGAGCAAAACCAGGAGCGGATGCGGCAGTTTTTAGACAATATGCTGCATCAGGTGCAAAACTTGGCAGACGTGGGGCAGCGGATGCAGGATTTGTATGAGCGGGTATTGCTGGAAATGGCACTGCTGGCGGGTCGCCAAGGTTCGCACTTTATGGCCAGCACTTCTGCGGACAGTTCTCACGGGATGTCTGATTTGAGTGTATTTGATATGGACCGGTTTACCCCGTTCCACACTCAAGCCCAAGAGATTTTGGAGTTAATCGTGCGGGTGCGGGAGTCAGCTTCTGATATCGAGTTTTTGGTGGATGAGACTGAGCAGGTGACGCGGCAGTTGCGTCAAGTGACGAACGCGCTGCAAGAGGGGCTGACTAGGAGCCGAATGGTGCCTTTTTCTGATGTGGCAGACCGACTGCGGCGCGGGGTGCGGGATAAGGCGATCGAGCATGAAAAGCAAGTGGATTTGGTCATTGAAGGTCGGGATACTTTGGTGGATAAGATGATTTTGGAGAATCTTTACTCCCCCCTGACCCACTTGGCAAACAATGCTTTGGCGCACGGGATTGAAACTACGGAGGCTCGCTCGGCGAAGGGGAAAAATCCCACGGGTCAGATTACGATTCGCGCTTTCCACCAGGGGAACCAAACGGTGATTGCTGTCTCGGACGATGGGGCGGGAATTGATGCGGAGAAGGTGAAAGCGACGGCTCGGAACAAACGGTTGATTTCTGAAGGCGAAGCCCGGAGTATGTCCCGGCTGGATGTGTATGATTTACTCTTCAAAGCTGGTTTCAGTACCAAGGACCAGGCGGACGACCTGGCGGGACGCGGTGTGGGTCTGGATGTGGTGCGCCACAAGGTTAGTGAGATTCGCGGCGCTGTCACGGTAGATTCGGCTTTGGGTAAGGGTACGACTTTCACAATTCGCCTGCCTTTGGCTTTGAGTATTTCTAAGGCGCTGGTTTGTATTAGCGATCGCGCCCGCATCGCCTTCCCGATGGACGGGGTGGAAGATATGCTCGATGTGCCTCGGGAGAAAGTCCAAGAAGGGGAAGAAGGACAGAGGTTTGTCCCCTGGCGCGATACTATGCTGCCATTTAGAAACCTGCGGGACCTGCTGCATTACAAACGCCATCTGGGCCGTGGCAATGTTTATGGCATGAACGCGGAAGAGGATGTGGTCTCGGTGGTGGTGCTAAGAAGTGCGGGTAATTACCTCGCCCTGCAGGTGGACCAGGTGATTGGCGAGCAGGAAATCGTGATTAAACAGCTTGAAGGTCCGGTGCCGAAGCCAATGGGTATCGCTGGGGCGACGGTGATGGGGGATGGCCGCATTGTGGCGATCGCCGACGTGTTGGAGATGATTGATTTGGCATCAGGGCGGATTCGTGCCAGCGCCCTCGCCACACCGGACACCTCGTTACCAGAAGCGCCAGTGGTAGAGCAGCCCACGGTGTTAATCGTGGATGATTCCATCACCGTGCGGGAGCTACTGTCGATGACCTTCAACAAGGCTGGTTATCGGGTGGAACAGGCGCGGGATGGACAGGAAGCCTGGGAGAAAATGCGCTCTGGTCTCCCTTGTCATCTAGTGTTCTGCGATATCGAGATGCCCAGGATGGACGGACTGCAGCTCCTCTCTCATATGCAGAAAGACCCAGTGTTGTGCAAATTACCCATTGCTATGCTTACCTCTCGTGGCGCCGACAAACACCGGCAGATGGCGGTGAGTATGGGAGCGAATGGCTATTTCACCAAGCCTTATTTGGAGGAAGCGCTATTGGAGGCAGCGGGTCGGATGCTGCGGGGTGAGGTCTTGGTTGGCACTGGTGATGGCAGGGGTTCTTTTTGATTGGAGCCCGAGGGGACGGGGAGACGGGGAGCCGGGGAGCCGGGGAGCAGGGGAGCAGGGGGAAGAGGGGGAAGAGGGGGAAGAGGGGGAAGAGGGGGAAGAGGGGGAAGAGGGGGAAGAGGGGGGGGAGGGGGAAGATTACTCCCCACACTTCCCACACTCCCCACACTCCCCACACTCCCCCCGTGGTTGCCCCTATAAATGACTAAGGACAAATGACTAAGGACTAAGGACTCAGGACAAATAACAAATTGACAAATTACGAAGGACAAATGACCAACATCAAATATCCTGACACTTTCAAAGTTGACCAAGTAGATGAATATCACGGCATCAAGGTGCCAGACCCCTACCGGTGGTTGGAAGACCCGGACTCGGAGGCAACTAGGGCGTGGGTGGAAGCCCAAAATCAGGTGACATTTCCTTACCTGAAGGCGATTCCAGCGCGAGAGCAAATCAAGCAACGCTTAACCAATCTGTGGAATTATGAACGATACGGGATTCCGTTTAAAGAAGGAACTCGCTATTTTTACTTCAAAAATGACGGGTTGCAAAACCAAAGTGTTTTATATGTGTTAGACTCTCCAGACGCAGAACCAAGGGTGTTGCTTGACCCTAACCTGCTCTCTTCAGATGGCACAGTTGCCCTCACGGCTACGAGCATCAGCGATGATGGCAATTTGATGGCTTATGGCATTTCCATTTCTGGGTCTGACTGGCAGCAATGGAAAGTTCTGGATGTGGAAACTGGCGAAAACCTCCCAGATGAAATTAACTGGGTAAAATTTTCCGGTGTTTCTTGGACTAAAGACGGTCAAGGCTTTTTTTATAGTCGTTATGATGAACCTGACGATAAAACTAAGCTGGAAGCGGTTAATTACTACCAAAAGCTGTATTATCACCGCCTATCCATACCGCAATCGGAAGATGTGTTAATTTACCACCGTCCCGACCAGAAAGAATGGGGATTTAGTGGTTATGTGACTGAGGATGGTAATTACCTGATTATTTCTGTATGGCTCGGCACTGACCCAAGAAACCTACTTTTTTATCGGGATTTAACGGTGCCAGATGCTCCGGTAGTGGAATTGATTTCTGAGTTTACGGCTGAATATAGTTTCATTGATAATGATGGCGATTTGTTCTGGTTTCGCACGGATTTGGATGCGCCACGAGGTCGCTTGATTGGGATTGATATCAACACCCATGACGTGAAAGAGGTTATCCCGGAAATGGCGGAGACCCTGGAAGGGGTGGGGTTGGTCAATAATCAATTTGTGGCGTCTTATCTGAAGGATGCTCGCAGTGAGATTAAAATTTTTGACCTGTCTGGGGTGTTGGTGCGAGAGGTGACTCTCCCGGGTATCGGTTCGGCGGGGGGTTTTGGTGGCAAGCGCTCGGATACGGAAACTTTTTACAGTTTTACGAGTTTTACGACACCTGCTACTATCTACCGTTACGATATGGTGACGGGGGAAAGTACGGTGTATCGGCAGCCTGTGGTGGATTTCCAACCGGCGGAGTGGGAGACGCAACAGGTTTTTTACACGAGTAAGGATGGAACTCGTGTGCCGATGTTTATCACTCATAAGAAAGGGATTGTGTTGGATGGCAATAATCCTACTTATCTTTATGGTTATGGTGGGTTTAATGTGTCTCTGACTCCCAGCTTTTCTGTGAGTAAGATGGTGTGGTTAGAGTTGGGTGGGGTGGTGGCGATTCCCAATTTGCGCGGCGGCGGCGAGTATGGGGAGGAATGGCACCAAGCGGGAATGAAGCTGAATAAGCAAAATGTGTTTGATGATTTTATTGCGGCGGCGGAGTGGTTGATTGAGCAGAAGTGGACGAGTCGGGGGAAATTGGCGATCGCTGGTGGCAGCAATGGCGGTTTGTTGGTGGGAGCCTGCATGACTCAGCGTCCTGATTTATTCGCTGCGGCACTCCCCGCTGTGGGGGTGATGGATATGCTCCGCTTCCATAAGTTTACCATCGGCTGGGCTTGGTGTTCTGATTACGGTTCCCCGGAAAATGCCCAGGAGTTTCAGGCTCTGTACGCCTACTCGCCTCTGCATAACCTCAAACCGGGAACTAGCTACCCTGCCACTTTAATTAGTACCGCTGACCATGACGATCGCGTAGTACCCGCGCACAGCTTTAAGTTTGCCGCCGCTCTCCAAGCTGCTCAGGCGGGTGATGCGCCTGTATTAATTCGGATTGAAACTAAGGCGGGTCATGGTGCAGGCAAACCTACGGCCAAACTCATTGAGGAAATTGCGGATGAGTTGGCTTTTTTGGTGCGGGTTTTGGGGGTAGGAGCCTAAGAATTAAGGTTTAACCTTTAGCAGGGGCAATTTATCAATTGTCCCTACTAAAAAATCGCGCCATCCATATTGAGGGGGGATAACCCTCTACCCTGAAGGTCTTGGATTTAGCTATTGTAAATCCAGTTCTGTGTGACAGGCAGATGATCCCCTTTGAGGTGTGAGAGCCGTCAGGGGTTTATCCCCCACCCCAGCAAAACTTATTGCTCCTTGAGAAATTTGGGGTAATAATTGGGGTGAGAAAATTTCTCTAGGAAACCAGGTTTTTGGCATCCGGTATTGACTCAGGCGGCGTATTGTCTTCGACGATACATATCCCTGACAATTTTGCTAATTTTTTTTTGAATATCGCCATAATCTCATAAATATTGGGGAACATTTTCTCGCATAGGCTCTTCACCTTGGTTTATCAGAGTGACGAATTCATCTGATGGAGGCGACGGACGGTGATTAACCTGACTTTACTGCATTCCCAACAAACTCTACCCTGTCAAAAGTGGTACTTTGATGATAAAGCGGTAATTCGCATTGGCAGGGCACCTGATAATGATGTAGTGATTTATAGCGCTGTAGTCTCGCGCTACCACCTGGAGCTGCATCGGATCAGCGGCAATTATTGGAAGGTAGTTAATTTGGGAACGAATGGAACTTATGTGCATGATGACTGTAGTGGTTCTGCCACTCTCAGACCCATCACGCAGGTGCCGGTGATCGATGGGATGGTGATTCGCTTGGCCAGTTCTGGTCCAAAAATCAAAATCCAAAAAGGTGAGAAACTAAGTAATTTTACGAATGCGATGGCTTCACAGACCAGTCGGTTCGCTAATCAAGAAAGCAGCGCAGATAAGACCCAGGAAGACATCAAAGCCTTAGCTTGCTAGTCCCAGATGGCTGATTATTTATATGAGTAAATTATTTCATTTGAGTTATTTGACATTACTCAAATGAAATCTTTAATTATCAATTATCAATTATCAATTATCAATTATCAATTATCAATTTTCACCCAATGGAAAACCTCGAGGGCGGTAGCAGGGGCGAGGAGGATGCCGTTGCGGTAATGCCCGGTGGCGAGCATAACGTTGGGATAGCCGGACAGCGGGCCGATGATGGGAGCCGATCGCCCTTGGGGTCGCGGGCGCAAACCAGACCACTGCTTGACGACAACCGCATCGGCTAACTGAGGACAAAAAGCGATCGCCCGCTGTCGTACAGCCTCCAAAGCCTCCGCCTGGGGGACTAATTCTCCTGCATCTGGGACCCACTCTACAGTCGCCCCTACCCAGTAATCTCCCGCTCCTAGGGGCACAATATGCACATCATCCCCAGTAATCACGGGCTGAAAATCGGGATTTCCCAAATTCTGGTTTAAACGCAAGTGTAGAGCCTGACCCAATACCGGACCGATATCTACCGATCGCCCGCACTGCGCGGTGAGGGGAGTAGAACCCAAACCCGCTGCTATCACTACCAAATCCACATCCATTTGTCCTTGTGCCATCACACCGGGCTCCTCTCCCGCCTCTCCATCCCCCCTACCCCCCTTTGAAAGGGGGGGGGGAGAGGGGGGGAGGGGTTGTTGATAGTCGAACCCTGTCATTTGACCAGTGACAAAGCGAATTTGGGTGACACGTTGCTGGTTCGGGGGGCCTTCATAGGCAAAATCCGTGACTTTGACGCCAAACTGAAAATTGACACCTCGGATTTTGGCTGCTGTTACTAAGGCTTCGGTGAGAGCTACGGGGTCAACTTGACGATCGTCCGGCGAATAAACGCCACCAACTAAATTGGGTAAATCTCCTAACTGGGGACAGTGGGAGCGGATTTCTTGGGGGGATAAAATTTCTAAATTAAAACCTTGGGTGCGGCGGAGGTCTGCTAAAGAGCGTTTTTTGGCCATCTCTTCTTCAGAGAAGCACAGCATCATAATCCCGTGACGGTTGTAGGGAATGGGTTTTGCTGATGCTTTTGAACCGATCAGCGCTTCTAACTCGGCAATGAGGCTGTCATAACGCTGCATGGTGGTGGAGCGGAGCTGCCAAGCTCTACCTTTGACTTTTTGACTAATAATACCCATGAGAACGCCAAGAGAGGCGCTGGTGGCACCGGTGGCGGGACCGTTTTGGTCGAGGACGGTGATTTCTGCTTGGGGGAGTTGGCTAAGTTCATAGGCGATCGCCGCTCCCACCACACCACATCCGATAATTGCAATATGGGTCATATCTCAAGCCCAATCTCAGGTTTGTAGTAGGGCTTTAGCCCAAAAAAAGGCTCGTAGTAGGGCTTTAGCCCAAAAAAAGGCTCGTAGTAGGGCTTTAGCCCAAAAAATGCGCATTTGAGAAAGAGGGCTGAAGCCCTACTACAAACCTGAGACATAACAAATTAGTTGCTACCAGTAGCGGGGAGAAGAGCGGTGAAGGCATCAAAATCCTTCAGAGCTTCCCGGTAGTTGGCGAAGGCGACCTCTAAGTTACCGGTATCACCCGCGGCGTCGATCGCCTCTAGGTGCCCGAATACATCTCTGGCTCCCTGAAGAGCGGCTTTTTGGTCTTTAGGCAGCAGTTGGCGGCTGATGTAGCCCATATCCTGCCGTAGCTGACCGAGTGGACCGTGGATGAGAGACCTTACATTATTCCAGTCCCGGTTGCCGATGAAGGTTTCCAGTTCTGTCATCCGGTTGCGGAAAACTCCCAGCCGCGATTGGTAATCTTGAATTTGCTCTAGTTGGACTGAGGTGTAAGTTGGGGGTTTGGTGGCGGTCGCAGTGCCACAGCTTACCAAAAAGACCATCACCAGTGCCAAAATGCTCGCCAAAATTGAACGATAGCGTCCTATCACTTTCTTTTGCACCTTTTACTAACTTTGGGGGTTTTGATCAAAATACATCAATATGGAACAATACTAAACCTCTTGGCGGCGGAGAAAAGGTAACAGAGCATCACTGACTTTCTGCGACCAATGCTCCTGGGGATAATGACCTACTCCTTCGAGGGGGACTAACTGGCTATTGGCGATCGATTTCGCCAGATTCTGGGCTTGGCTGAAGTCCAACCAGGGGTCAGCTTGTCCCCAGATGATCAGGGTGGGGTGTTGCCAAGAGGAGAAACCGGCTTCTATTTCTGCCATCGCAGTTTTTAGCTGCAACCGCCGCACGGTAGTGAATAAGGCTCTCCCAGCGGCGGAAGAGTTGAGGAAGGGACGGCGATATAAGTCTAAGTCTTTGTCAGAGATGGCAAAACCGCTACCTTTTTCTAGGGTGCGATCGACCAGAAGGGGGTCTTGGGTCATCATTTCCCCCACTAGGGGTATGCCCAACTGCTGAATGGGCCAGGGTAGTCTGGCGTCGGTGGTGACAGGAGCGTTGAGAATGGCTAAGCGAGCAATTTGCTCTGGGTGACGCAGGGCGTATTGTACCCCCACAGAGGCTAAAAATCCTTGAATGACCAGATGAAATTTCTCGATTTCCAGGGCGGCGATGAAAGAGCCCAAAGCGTCGATGAAGGCGTCGGGGGTGTAGGGGAAGTCTCTGGCGTCGGGTTTGGCGGATAAGCCGCTACCAATCCAGTCGGGGGCGATCGCTCGATACCCCCGTTCCGCCAAATCTGGCATTACTTCGGTCCAAGTGTAACTTTGAGCGGGCAGCCCGTGGAGCAGCAACACCGGCGGCTGTTCTGTTTGATTAATTGGCCCCGCTTCGCGATAAAACCATTTCAGTCCTTTGACTTCTATATATTTTTCTTCAATTGCCATTGGTTATTTGTCCTTTGTCATTGGTCATTGGTCATTGGTCAGAAAGGGTTTGTAGTTGGGCTTCAGCCCACAGGAGTTTGGGCTAAAGCCCAACTACAAACCTAGGACAATTGACAATTTACCATTAAAAATTGGGGGGCATTGTTTGCCCCCCTGGTGTTGTTGGTGCCCCTCTGGAGCGACGCGGAATTACAGTACAGTAGCCTTGCCTTAGAAATTCATCTCGGCGGCTTGCACTTTTTCCACTTGCTTTTTCTTGAGGACGAGGAAGATTTGGGTAATCGTCACTAGGGCAAAGAATGCCATCAGCCATTTGATGCGATCGGCACTTTGCAGCACGATTTCCACATCCCGCTGACCAAAACCGCCCACATTGGGATTGTTGGTAATGGCTTGTCCGGCGGTGACAGTATCGCCAACGGATACGGTTAGCTCTGGACCGGGAGGAACGGTATCCACTACTTCGCTACCATCAGCGGTTTTGGTGGTGATGGCATAACCGCCTCCTTCTTGAGGAGCGATCTGGGCGATCGTCCCAGCAGCAGAGGCATTGTAAATCCCATTATTGCTCTTTTCACCGGTGGGATAAACCTGACCCCGACCCCGGTTGCCACCTACGTGAATGGAATACTTACCGTATTTGATGGATTTATCAGTTTCCGGGTTGGGAGACAGCACTGGGAACACCAGTTCTTGATACTGTTCGCCCGGTAACGGTCCAACGATAACGATGTTTTCTTGGTCTTCGCTGTAGGGTTGGAAGTAAAGACCCCCAACTTTTTCCTGTAGTTCTTCGGGAATTCTGTCAGCAGGAGCAATTTTAAAGCCCTCGGGCAGCATCAAAACCGCGCCCACATTGAGACCGCCTTTGCTGCCATCCCCTAACACCTGCTGAATGCTGGTGTCATAGGGGATTTTCACCACGGCTTCAAATACAGTGTCCGGTAGGACAGACTGGGGTACTTCTACTTCTGTGGGTTTGGCGCCCAGGTGACAGTTGGCGCAGACAATGCGCCCGGTAGCTTCCCGGGGGGTTGCTGGTGCAGTTTGCTGTGCCCAGAAAGGATAAGCGGCTGCTGACTGGGGTAGGGCAATATCACTGGCGAGGAAAAAGGCGATCGTGGCAGTCACCACCAGCATACCGGTGGCGATCGCTCGCCCTAAAGCATTCAGGAGTTTGGGTTGGCGTCCTTCTTTGGTGGCGCCGTTCCGGGACATTTTTTTCATCTGTAGTGTGGGTGTTCTCAGCTCCAAAGGTTATGCGATTTTAGGTAAGCTCCGGGATGGGGGGACCAGGGAACCTGGGGACTGGGGGCCGGAGGGGCAGAAGGGCAGGGGGGCAGGGAGGCAGGGGGGCGGGGAGTGCGTGAAGAGTGTGGGGCGAATGAGGACCGTGGGGAGT
>Ga0073934_10004193_pt1 | contig 24523 bp, 18 predicted proteins | sample LarsenN4metaG_FD_76834 | JGI IMG/M metagenome (GOLD analysis project Ga0073934, IMG submission 76834) | Hot spring sediment bacterial and archeal communities from British Columbia, Canada, to study Microbial Dark Matter (Phase II) - Larsen... ... | reverse complement strand
GGCCAAACCCGCAGCCAGTTACGCAGCACCCAGAGACGCCCCGAGTTGCTTCAATCCTTCTGGAAACAAACAGGCCTGGCTTGGCCTTAGATTGTTAACAGGCTATGCGAAGCTCAGTAAGTTCGACATCTCCCTTGGTTTTTTCCGGGTTATGGCACTCGTAGCATGAGCGTTCCAGGATCGGCCGAATTTCCGCTGCAAAACGCCGGTCGAGCGCGGGATCAGCCGCCAGTTGCACGGGCCGGCCCAAGGACAGCAAGCCGCCAACGAGCAGAATAGACGCAGTGGATGGGCTCATGGGACGCTTTGAATAGCTTATACTATGAAACGTTGCATTCAACATCATACTTTGGACGGAAGGGGACCGCCGCAGGGGGATGCTTTTCGAGTGCAAGCGGGTGAATTCGGCCTACCCTCATCGCTCTCATGGACCCGAAAACACTGCCGATACAGGAGATCGCCGCAGCCTTCAACGCGGCGGTGGCGGAGTCTGGGCGGGTGGTGGTGCAGGCGCCGACCGGTTCGGGCAAGTCCACGCAGATTCCGCAATGGTTGTGTGACCACCCGTATTTGGCTGGCAAGGAAATCGTGGTCCTGCAGCCGCGGCGGCTGGCGGCGCGGATGCTGGCGCAGCGGGTGGCGTGGGAACGCGGCACATCCTTGGGCGGCGAGGTGGGTTATCAAATCCGATTTGAAAACCGGACCGGCAGGGACACCCGCATCCGCTTCATCACGGAAGCCATTCTTTTGCGGCAGATGATCGAATCACCCTCCCTTCCGGGTGCAGGTGCGGTGGTATTTGATGAATTCCATGAGCGCCATCTTTACGGTGACATTTCGCTGGTGGCCTGCCGCCGCCTGCAGGAACGGCGGCGGCCGGATCTCAAGATCGTGGTCATGTCCGCTACGCTGCAAACCGAGGCCTTGGCGGCCTGGCTGCAGCCGTGCCGTGTGCTGGCCTCGGAGGGGCGGACCTTCCCGGTGGAGGAGCACTATGAAGAGTCCGCCAGTGGCGAGCCGGTCTGGGAACAGGCTGCATCCGCGCTGCGGCGGGCGCTGCGTGAGGGCCGGGAAGGTGATGTGCTGATCTTCATGCCGGGTGCCTACGAGATCGAGCGCACGATCCAGGCGGTGCGGGCGCTTCCGGGTTCGGGAGATTGGACGATTCTTCCGCTGCATGGCGAGCTCCCGCCCCAGCAGCAGGATGCGGCGTTGGAGCCGGCCCGCGGGCGCAAGATCATTGTTTCCACCAACGTGGCCGAAACTTCGCTGACGATCGATGGTGTCCGCCTGGTGATCGACAGCGGGCTGGCCCGCATGGCGCGGTTCGATCCGCACCGGGGGATCAATACCCTGGTGATCGATAAAATCAGCCGTGCTGCGGCGGAGCAGCGCAAAGGCCGGGCCGGGCGCACGGCTCCCGGTGCCTGCCTGAGGCTTTGGACCGAGCATGACCACCGGGCGCGTCCTGCGGCGGAATTGCCAGAGATCAAGCGCGTCGATCTCGCGGAAATCTGCCTGACTTTGGCGGGCATGGGCGAAGACCCGGAAAGATTCCCCTGGTTTGAGCCGCCTCTGCCGGCTGCGCTTGGACGGGCGCTGGCACTGCTGGAGGATTTGGGGGCGATGGAGGGAAGCGAGGCCACTGAACTGGGCCGCCGCATGCTGGCGTTCCCCATGCATCCGCGCTTTGCCCGTTTGCTGCTTGCTGCGGGTGCGCTGGGCTGTGTGCGCCCGGCGGCATTGATTGCCGCGCTTTGCCAGGGGCGCAGCATCCTGATGCGGGCGGAGTCGGGAGCGGTGCGTGAACGGCGGGAGGATGTGCTCGGCGGGGAGTCGCGCTCGGATTTTTTCCAGCACATGCGGGCGTTCAACTACGCGGCGCGGGTGAATTTCCGCGTCGAGGATTGCCGCCGCCTGGGCATCCATGCACAAGCCGCTGCGCAAGCCGGCCAGCTCCGGGACCGCTTCCTGGCCATTGCCGGCCAGCAGGGGCTGCCGTTGGAGGAAAAAAGCGCGGGTGAGGAAGCGGTCCGCAAGGCCGTTCTGGCCGCGTTTGCCGACCAGGTGGCGCGGACGATTGATGGCGGCACCCTGCGCTGCGATCTGGTCCACGGGCGCCGGGGCACGATCGCGCGGGACAGCGTGGTCCGCGATGCCCCGCTCCTGGTCGCCTCCGAGATCAGCGAGATCGAGGGCCGGGACAAGGAGTTGAACGTCATTTTGAACCAGGTGACCGCCATCGAAGAGGCTTGGCTGCGCGAGCTGGCGCCAGGGGATTTTCTGGAGCGGGAGGAAACCCGGTTTGATCCCCAGGCGCGCAAGGTGCTGGCGGAGCGGGTGGTGGAATTCCGCGGGCTGGTGCTGAGGCGTGGGCCTGCGCCGGAGCCCTCCCGCGAGGCAGCGGCCGCCCTGCTGGCCGAGGCGGTCCTTTCCGGAAAATGTCCGCTGACCCAGTGGGATGATTCCGTGGAATCCTGGATCGCCCGCCTCAACTGCCTGGCCGGCTGGTGTCCGGAGTATGAGCTGCCAAAGATCGGGCCTGCGGACCGGAAGGCACTGGTCGAGCAAATTTGCTTCGGCTCCATATCTTACAAGGAAATCAAAGACAAGCCGGTGGCTGCCGTGGTGCAGGGCTGGCTTTCCCCCCTGCAGCGCGACCTGCTCGACCGCATGGCGCCGGACCGGTATGAGCTGCCCGGCGGGCGCAAAGCACGCATCCGCTATGGCGAGGGCAAAGACCCGGTGCTGGCCTCCCGCATCCAGGACTTTTATGGCGTCGAGGAACCGCTGAAGATCGCCGGCGGCAAAGTCCTCCTCACCCTGGAATTGCTGGCTCCGAACATGCGCCCGGTCCAGGTCACCCGGGACTTGAAGGTGTTTTGGAAGGAGACTTACCCCGAGTTGAAGAAAGAACTCAGCCGCCGCTATCCACGGCATGAGTGGCGCTGAGCGGGGGCAACGGCGATTATCCTGGGCGCCCCCGTAGTGGGTGGGGATGTTCCTTGTTCAAGAAATGACATTTCTGCCTTTGAGCCCGAAGTGTTTTGCGGCGGCAAGGAGGTGGGCGTCATTCGAATAGATTTCGCGAAAGCCGTGTTCCCTGGCGCAGGCCAGGTGGAGGGCACCGGAGGCGCGGAGGAAGACATTTACCGGGGCGAGGCGTAAGGCTTGGCTGCGTGATCGAGCAGGCCGCCATTCACCTCCAGCCACGTCCAAAGTCCGTCACGGTGGTTGTCTGCAAGCTGGCTTGCAAGTGCCTTATGGACTTTGGCATCAATGCGGCCTTCCCGTAATTTTCGGTGGAACGCAGCTTGGAGTTCCAGGCGGGCCAGGGCCAGCAAGGAGACTCTGGTTTGCCGGTCGATCAGCTCGTTGACTTCGCGGCTTCCCGGCTCGTCCAGATAGTATTTGTGAAGATTGGCGGTGTCACAGTAGATCATCGCGGAGTGACTCAAACTTCGCGCAGTGCTGCCGTCTCATGCAGGGCCGGAGTGCTGTCTTCCAGCAATGATAGCTTGCCCCCTGCAAGAGCGGCGCGGTAGTCCGCCCGCAGGCGCCGGCGTTCGGCCAGCGTGGTAATTGGAATCCGATCCCCAGTGGAAAGCAGGGATGGGAGACGGGCGGCAGGCTTTCCGCGCACGGTGACGATGATTTCCTTCCGTCGGGCGGCCAATCGCACGAAGTGGCCGGTGTGCGCGTGGAGTTCGCGGATGGGGATTTGAATCGTGGTCATGCAAACCAGTGTGACACGCTGACACTCGTGTCAAGGGTCAGCCCGGTCTGCCGGGGGGCATTCCCCGCTTCTTCGGCCAAGGCTGGACGCGAGTGATGAATAGAAAAAACGGGTTGCATTTTATATCAATCCATCATGATATATCAATATGTTGTCTTGGAGTCGATTGCCTTTGAGTGAGGCTGAAGCGGCGCTGCGTGCGCTGCTGGCGGAGCGCTTGGTCTATATCGACGGGGCAATGGGGACGATGGTCCAGCAATTGAAGCTCCAGGAAGCGGATTACCGGGGTGAGCGGTTCAAGGACTGGCCAAAAGACCTCAAGGGGCTGGGCGATCTGCTCAACGTCACGCAGCCGTATCTCATCGAAGGCATCCACCGGCAGTATGCGGAGGCCGGCGCGGACCTGATCGAGACGAACACATTCAATTCCCAGGCCATCTCCCTGGCGGACTATGGCATGGAGGCTCTGGGCTATGAGCTGGCCAAGGCCGGCGCGGCCTGCGCGCGGCGGGCCGTGGATGGCTTCAAGGAACGCCGTTGTTTTGTGGCCGGAGCCATCGGACCGACCACACGCACCAGTTCGATTTCCACCGACGTGAACGACCCCGGTGCGCGCGGGACGAATTACGACGAGCTGGTGCAGGCTTATTATGACCAGGCGCGCGGGCTGCTGGACGGCGGGGCGGACATCCTCATCGTCGAGACCATCTTTGACACGCTCAACGCCAAGGCGGCATTTTTTGCCATCGAGAAGCTGCTGGACGAGCGCCAGGTGCGCGTGCCGTTGATGGCTTCGGTGACGTTCATCCAGGCGGGCAGCAACCGCGGGGTGACGGGCCAGACGGTCGAGGCCTTCTGGAATTCCATTTCCCACGTCCCGCTGCTCAGCGTGGGCATGAACTGTGCGCTGGGGCCGAAGGAAATGCGCCCGCTGATCGAGGAACTCAGCCGCATCGCCCCGGTTTTCACCAGCGCCTATCCGAACGCGGGGCTACCGGACCCGCTTTCGCCCACCGGATTTCCGGAGACGCCGGAGAGCCTGGCCCCGCAACTGCGCGAGTGGGTGGGGGAGGGCTGGCTGAACCTGCTGGGCGGCTGCTGCGGCACCACGCCCGGCCACATCCGCGCCATGGTGGAGGCCACGCGGGGGCTCCGGCCCCGCACCGTTCCGCACGTCCAGCCCACCCTGCGCCTGAGCGGCCTCGATGCCCTCACCATCCGTCCGGAAACCAATTTCGTCAACATCGGCGAGCGCACGAACGTCACTGGATCGCCCAAGTTCGCCCAGCTCATCAAGGCGGGTGACTACGAGGCCGCCCTGGCCGTGGCCCGGCAGCAGGTGGAGAACGGCGCCCAGATCATCGACATCAATTTCGACGAGGGCCTGCTCGATTCCGAGGCGGCCATGACCCGCTTCCTCAACCTCCTGGCGGTGGAATCGGAGATCGCGCGCGTGCCCATCATGGTGGACAGCTCGAAGTGGTCCGTTCTGGAGGCCGGTCTCAAGTGCATCCAAGGCAAGGGCGTGGTCAACTCCATCTCCCTGAAGGAGGGCGAGGAGAAGTTCCTCCAGCAGGCCCGCCTGGTCCGCCGCTATGGCGCTGCGGTCGTGTGCATGGCCTTTGATGAGCAGGGCCAGGCCGACAGCTACGAGCGGAAAATCCAGGTCTGCGCCCGGGCCTACAAGCTGCTGACCGAAGAAGCCGGATTTCCGGCGGACGACATCATCTTCGACCCCAACGTGCTCACCGTGGCCACCGGCATCGAGGAGCACAATGGCTACGGTGTGGCCTTCATCGAGGCCACACGCTGGATCAAGCAGAACCTGCCCGGCGCCCGCGTCAGCGGCGGCATCAGCAACGTCTCCTTCTCCTTCCGCGGCAACAACCCGGTGCGCGAAGCCATGCACTCCGCCTTCCTTTACCACGGGATCAAGGCGGGACTGGACATGGGCATTGTCAACGCCGGCATGCTCGCGGTTTACGAGGACATCGACCCCGAACTGCTCACCCGGGTGGAGGATGTGCTGCTCAACCGCCGCCCGGACTCCACCGAGCGCCTGGTCGAGTTTGCCGAATCGCTCAAAGGCCAGGACACCTCGCGCGAGAAGGCGGACGAAGCCTGGCGTTCCGCCTCCGTGCAGGAGCGCCTGAAGCATGCCCTGATCAAGGGCATCACCACCCACATCGATGCCGACACCGAGGAGGCCCGCCAGCACTACGCCCGCCCGCTCGAAGTGATCGAAGGCCCCTTGATGGACGGGATGAAAGTGGTGGGGGATTTGTTTGGTGAGGGGAAAATGTTCCTCCCGCAGGTGGTGAAGAGCGCCCGCGTGATGAAAAAGGCCGTGGCCTATCTGACCCCGTTCATGGAGGCCGAGAAAGCCAACAACCCCAACGCCCGCGCCCAGGGCACCGTGCTCATGGCCACGGTGAAGGGCGATGTTCACGACATCGGCAAGAACATCGTCGGCGTCGTCCTCGCCTGCAACAACTACCGGGTCATCGACCTCGGCGTCATGGTCTCCTGCGACAAAATCCTCGAAGCCGCCAAGGCCGAGGGCGCCGACATCATCGGCCTGAGCGGCTTGATCACGCCGTCGCTCGACGAGATGGTGCACAACGCCCAGGAGATGCAGCGCCAGGGCTTCACCACGCCCCTGCTCATTGGGGGCGCCACCACCAGCGCGGCGCACACCGCCATCAAGATCGCCCCCGCCTACAGCGGCCTCACCACCCATGTCATCGATGCCTCCCGCGTTGTCGGGGTGGTCAGCCAGCTCCTCAACCCGGAACAGAAGCCCAAGTTCATCGCGGAAGTCCGGGCCAAGCAGGACTACTACCGCAAAGAACACGCCGGGCGGCAGGACAGCCAGAAGCTCCTGCCCCTGGCCGAGGCGCGGGCCCGGCGTTTCACTTGCGACTGGAGCCAAGCCGACATCCCGCAGCCCGCCTTCACCGGCGTGCAGGACATCACCGGTGTTCGCGCGGCGGACCTGGTGCCATTCATCGACTGGTCGCCCTTCTTCCACGCTTGGGAGCTGCGCGGACGCTACCCGGCCATTCTGGACGATCCCAAGGTGGGCGCGCAGGCGCGCGAGCTGTTTGCTGATGCGCAGAAGCTGCTGCAGCGCATCGTGGACCAGGACATCCTCCAGCCGCGGGGCGTTTGGGCCTTCCTCCCTGCGGCGGCGGACGGGGATGACATCGTGCTCTACACCGACCCATCCCGCGCCCGTGAAGCCGGACGCATCATGACCCTCCGCCAGCAAGCGGCGAAGCGGGAAGGTGAGGGGAAGCCGTATCTGGCCCTGGCCGACTTCATTGCGCCGGTGGACAGCGGGCGGCACGACCACCTCGGCGCATTTGCCGTCACCGCTGGCCACGGCCTGGAGGCGCTCTGCGCGGAATTTGAGTCCCGGCACGATGATTACAACTCGATCCTGGCCAAGGCGCTGGCCGACCGGCTGGCGGAGGCTTTTGCCGAATACCAGCATCTGCAGGCCCGCAAAGCCTGGGGCTACGGCCAGACGGAGGCGCTTTCCAACGATGAACTGATCAGCGAGCGCTACCGCGGCATCCGTCCCGCGCCGGGCTACCCGGCCTGCCCGGACCACACGGAAAAAGCCAAGCTCTTCGGCCTGCTTCAAGCGACAGAGCGGGCGGGCATCCGGCTGACGGAGAACTTCGCCATGCACCCGGCCAGTTCGGTCTCCGGGCTCTACTTCGCCCATCCGGAGTCGAAATATTTTGCGGTGGGCAACCTGGGCAAAGACCAGATCCAGGACTACGCCGCTCGGAAATCCCTAACGGTGGATGAGGCCGAGCGCTGGCTGCGGCCCTACCTGGCCTACGCGCCGATCGTTTGACGATTTGCCCCGGGCACCACCTGTTCATGCAGATAGACCGGTTCGAGCGGCAGAGCGGGTTCGGCACCGTGCAGGAGCCAGGCGGCGGCCAGGCTGGACGCCTGGGGCAGCATGGATTCGGGAACCCCGTCCAGCGGACCGCAGGCAACAGCGCGCGTGCAATGGGATAGGTAATCCTTGAGCGAGTCCCGCGGGATGAGCTTGGAAGGATGAGCCATCCGGCCCAGGGCATACTCAGTGAAGAAATAATGGCCGCGCTTGGCGTCGGCAAACACCCCCAAAATGGGGGCATCCCGCAGCTCGTGCGCCACGGCATGCGAGGAGCGCACGGGCTCGACCGGGCATTTCCAAGCCCGCGCCATTCCCTGCGCCAGGGCAATCGCACTGCGGATTCCGGAAAAGGAGCCCGGGCCGACTCCGGCCAAAATCCGCTCCGCACGGCGTCCGGCCACGGGCGAAGCGGCAATCGCAGCGGCCAGCGCACTGGAAGCCCGGCCCGGGGCAGGTCCGCCAAAAGCCACGGTGCCATTTTCCACCCAAGCCCAAGAGGCTTCCGGGGAACTGGATTCGAGCACGAGCAAACTCACGGCAGGCAGTGTGGCAGGGGCACGATCCGCCGGGAAGACAGGAAACGCGGTGCTCCGCGCACAATGGGGGCAGATCGCGGACGCCTTTGGAGCTGCCCTCGGGCTGGGTCAGCTTGAAGCCAGTCGGTCCGAATCAGGGTGCAGCGCTGGGGGCTTCCTTCGGGCGCTGCTGATTTTCTTGCGAGCGAACCAGGAGAATCGGTGCCAGGTAATCCATGGCCTTGCGCTTGCCGGAGCTGTCCGGGAGCTTCTCCAGCCAGGCCTGGGCCCGCTCGGGGTGGGCGCCGGCCCAGCTTCCGGCCAATTCATAAATGGCCTGCTCGCGGACCGGACCGGGGCTGAGTTTTTCAACCCAGGCCATGGCCGCCTTGGGGTCTTTGACCACCCAGGTCGATGCAATGATGCCTGCGGCCTCGGACGCATAGTCGGCCTGGGTGTGGCGGGCGATCCACTCGGCCCCTTTTTCGGTCATGCCCGGCGCGGGATTGAGGGCGAGGGTGCGGCAGACATGGCGCATGGCGGCACGGCGCATGGTGGCATCCGGCAAGGCATCGCTGCGCCGCAGGGCTGCGGCGGGGTCCGCCATCAGCCAGGCTGCGGCGAGGAATTGGGTGGCGAATTCCTGCTCGTCTTTGTTGGGCATGGATTGGAGACGGACGATAGGAGCCTCTGGATTGCGCAGCGTCCAGGCGAGCATGGCGGCGAAGGCTTCGTGGGAGGCTTCGGGCCCCCGCAGCGCGGCTTCGAATGCTGCCGGCCCGTCGATTCCAGCCCATGTGGCAAAAACCAGACGTCCCGGGCCGCTTCGGTCCAGGCCTTCCGGAATGGCCCGCAGTTCTTTGACGATGGCCGGGAAATCCTCCGAGCCCAGCCCCTTGAGCACTTCGGCCAGCCGCGGCAGGACACTGTCGCGGTCCGCCCCTTGCAAAATTTCGCGCGCTGCCTGCCCGGGCGCCGGGGTCTGGGCGGACAAGGGGGCCGAACACATGAAGCAGCAGGCGATAAGCGTCACGCGTTTCATGAGCAGCAATCATGGCATCGTGTTCGAAGAAGCGAAACGCAAAAAAAATGGCCCCAGCTGAAGCGGGGTAATCGCAATGGGCGGACGATGCCGCTGCTGCGCGTCCGGCAGGCTCCCCAAAATGGGCCGGAAGGCGCTCTCCGGGTGCTCTTCCGGTTAGTGGGGAGCCGATGGGGCCATCGCGGGCTTGCCACCGGGCCCCTGGTTTGCAGCATGCCGGGATGGAAATTCAATTCACGAAATCGCGCTGGGAATACTCACAAGTGCCGTTTGATGATTATGCCGCCCGCGTGGCCGCCGATGGGTTTCAGGGGGCGGAGGTTTTTTTGATGCGTGAGGCCTCTGCGGATTCTGTTATCCGGGACTCCCTGCAAAGCCGGGGGCTTTTTCTCATCGCCCAGGTGATCACCCAGGGAAGGGACAGCCGCGGGCACGGGCAGTCCCTGGAGCCGCAGCTGGCGCGGGCGGCCGCGTGTGGAGCCCGTTTTGCCAACTGCCATACGGGTTCCGATTTTTTTGCATTTGAGGAGAACTGCCGCCTGTTCCAGGAAGCGGAGGAAATCGGACGGCGGCATGGTCTTGAAGTGCTGCATGAGACCCACCGGGGGCGCGCCTTGTACAATCTGCCGGACACCTTGCGTTACCTGGATGCGCTGCCCGGCCTGCGCCTGACGGCGGACATTTCCCATTTCATGTGCGTCCACGAGTCCGAACTGCGGGATCGTCCGGAGATGCTGGCCCGGGTGGCGGAACGTGCCGGCCACATCCACGCGCGGGTCGGATTCAGTGAGGGGCCGCAGGTCGGCCACCCCCTGGCGCCGGAGTGGGCCGATTTGCTCGGGCATTATCTGGGCTTTTGGCAATCGGTCCTGGAGCGGATGCGCCAGGCGGGGGTAAAAGTGGCCACGATCACACCCGAGGCCGGTCCCCCCGGCTATATGCCGGTTCTGCCCTTTACCGCCCAGCCGGTGGCCGATGCCTGGACGGTGAACCGGGAAATGAAAGACTGGTTGAAAAGCCGGCTGACCGCCTGAACGGTATTCCACCGCAAGGTGATGGGGCTCCGGAGGATTCAGCCGATGATGAGGCGGTCGGGGCCCTGGGCCGCTTTTTCGCGCGGGCGGCGCAGGCCGCTGGCCCGGGCGCGGAAATCTTTGGGGGAAAGCCCTGACCACAGGCGGAATTTGCGGGAAAAATGGAAGGCGTTGGTGAAGCCGCATCGCTCCGCGGTTTCTTTGACCGAGAGGCCGGTGTGGAGAAGAATTTCTGCGGCATTTTCCAGGCGCACCCGGTAGAGCTGCTCCATGGGTGTGGGATCGCCCCGCTCGCGGCAGAGGCGCAGCAGATGCTGGGGGCTGAGTCCGGCATGGCGGGCCAGGTCCCCCAGGCGCAGGGGGCGGGCGTATTCAGCAGAGACAGCCGCGCGCATGCGCTCGAGCCGCAGGTCCGATGCGGATGCTTCCTGGCGTCCGGCCTCGGCGGCATACTCGGCCATCAAATGGAGGGCCAGATGGAGCAGGCGCAGCTCATCCAGGGCGGCGTCCGCCAGCGGCTGGGCGCCGCAGGCCAGCCCCCATTTCAGCAAGTGATCCAGATGCGGAGTCCAAGTGTGGGGGCGGACGATCCGGTGCAGCCGGGCGCGCAGCCCGGCGGGCATCGCTCCGGGGGAAACCGCGCACCAGTAGTGGTGGGTTTCCTGGAGCGGATCAAAGTGCCAGTGCTCACGCCGCCCTGGGCGGACCAGGAGGGCCTGGCCGGGCTCGATGGCCTGTTCCTTGGCCTGGATTCGTGCCCGGATGACGCCACGGCAGGCGATCACCAGCTGGTAGTCTTTCTGGATGCGGGGGCCGCAGGTGCCGCCGGGAAGATAAAGCACATCGCCGTAAACCACGCGGCCCCGGCGGGCCCGAAGATTCATTCTGGATATGTTTGTGATTCTGTCAGGCATGGCGTTTCTTTTCCCGAGCATCAATTTATTGGATCACAACGCAAGAAAACTTATTGCTTATGCCGCATCCCACCCCAGCCCCCGCCGTTCCGGACTACAGTTTGACCGGAGCCAACGCCGCCCAGGCCATCGAGAAAGGCCTGGCGGAAGCCGAATGGTACCAGACACCGGTGCCGCGCAGTGAGATGCGGCGCCTGCTGGTGAGGCGGGACGGTCCCGCGGTCCGTGACACGCTGGTGTGGTTTGCCATCCTCGGCGGCACGGCCTGGGCCACGGCATGGCTCTGGCCTTCCTGGTGGGCGGCGGTTCCCTATCTGGTTTACGCGGTATTTTATGCCACGGCCTCCGATTCACGCTGGCATGAATGCGGGCACGGGACGGCATTCAAGACCGACTGGATGAACAACGCCGTCTATGAACTGGCCTGCTTTATGGTGATGCGCGAGTCCGAGGTCTGGCGCTGGAGCCATACGCGGCACCACAGTGACACCATCATTGTTGGCCGTGATCCGGAAATCCAGGTGCCCCGTCCGCCGGACCTGTGGGCGCATTTTTTGTCCATTTTCAATCTGGGCAACTACAGGACCTACTACGCCAATCTGGTCCGCCATGCCTGTGGACGAGTCACCGAGGCGGAGCGCACCTTCATCCCGGAGTCGGAATTTCCCAAGCTTTTCCGCAAAGCCCGCATCGTGGCGGCACTCTATCTGGCGGCATTGGCCTCTGCCTGGATGCTGCAATCCTGGCTGCCGATTTTTCTGGTCATTTTGCCGCATTTCTTCGGCACCTGGCTCATGATGATCCACAACACGCCGCAGCATGCGGGGCTGGCGGAAAACGTGCTCGATCACCGCCTCAACTGCCGGACGGTTTACATGAACCCGCTCAGCCGGTTCATCTACTGGAACATGAATTATCATGTGGAGCACCACATGTTTCCCCTGGTGCCCTACCACAACCTTCCCGCGCTGCATGAACTGATCAAGCACGACTGCCCGTCCCCTTATCCGAATCTCTTCTCGGCCTGGAAGGAAATCGTGCCCACGCTGCTGCGGCAGGTCAAAGACCCGGCCTATCATGTGAGGCGTCGCCTGCCCGAGCCCGGCCCGCGCCGGGTGGAGGCGGCTTCCGCAGCGGAGGCCCGGCCCGATGGGGAGGGGTGGATCGAGGTCTGTGCCGGAGCCGGCCTGGGGCCCGGCGATGTTCTCCGTTTTGACCACGGCAGAAAAACCTTTGCCCTGATCCGGGATGAACAGGGGGCGCTTTACGCCACCGATGGGATTTGCACGCATGGCAACACCCATCTGGCGGACGGGCTGGTGAAAGAAGGGATCATCGAATGCCCCAAGCACAACGGACGGTTCCATTTGAAAGACGGCTCGCCAGCCCGGGCTCCGGTTTGCCGCGGCCTGGCGACCTACCCGATTGAGGAGCGTCAGGGCCGCATCCGGCTCAATGTGACGCAGGCCGGCGGTGCCGGTGCCCGGCCCGCACGGAGCTTCAGCCTGCGGGTGGTCTCCAACCGCTCGGTGGCAACCTTCATCAAGGAACTGGTCCTGGAGCCGGTGGATGTCCAGGAACCGCTCTCCTTTGCTCCGGGGGACTATCTCCAGATCGATATTCCTGCTTATGGGGAAATTCGCTTCCAGGATTTCGACATCCCCGAGCCCTACCGGGGAGTGTGGGAGCGGCAGCATGTGTTTGACTTGGTGGCCCGGCACCCCGGCGGCGGTGGGCGCCGCAACAATTATTCCCTGGCCAGCAGCCCGCAGCGGGAACGCCCGCTCCGCTTCAATGTGCGCATTGCCACACCGCCTCCCGGACAGGATTGTCCGCCGGGGGTGGGATCGGCTTACGTCTTCAGTTTGCAGCCCGGCGACGTGGTGACGGCGTCCGGGCCATACGGGGATTTCCACATCAAGCCGACACAGAAGGAAATGGTGTATATCGGAGGTGGGGCCGGGATGGCGCCGTTGCGGGCGCACCTGTCCCACCTTTTGGAAACGGAGCGTTCAGCCCGGAAGATCAGTTTTTGGTACGGAGCGCGCTCCGGCCAGGAGGTTTTTTATGAAGACTATTTCCGCGGCCTCGAAAGGGAGTATTGCAATTTTTCATTCCATCTGGCGCTTTCGGACCCGCAGCCGGAGGACCGATGGACGGGCCCGGCTGGATTCATCCATGAGGTGGTGCTGGAACAACACCTGCGGAACCACCCCAGCGTGCGCACGGTCGAGTTTTACCTCTGTGGTCCGCCTATGATGATCAAGGCTTGTTCGAAAATGCTCGCCGAACTCGGTGTGCAGCCGCACCAGATTGCTTTCGACGAGTTTTGAGCGGAGCGCCGGGCCGATCCGGGTTCGGGGCGATTCCGGAGCTGTTGCGATAGGCCCGGGGTGTGCAGCCGCAGGCGGCGGCAAAAGCACGGTAGAACGCGCTGGCGGAGTGGAAGCCGCACTGGCCTGCCACCCGGAGAATATTCCAATCCGTGGTCAGCAGCATTCGGCCGGCCTGGGAGATGCGGAAGCGGCGCAGGTAATGGGCAAGAGTGACTCCCTGCGTGGCGCGGAAGCGCTGCATGGCGTACTTGGGGTGCAGTCCGGCCCGGCGTGCAATTTCCTGGACCGTGACCGGCTCGGCATAGTCGAGAGCGACCTGCCGGATCAGCCGTTCCAGGGCGCCGCTGGGCGGGACTTTCCGGGGAAAGTGCCTGGCCCCGCCGGCAATGAGGCGGAGGCAGGCCGCCCGCAGTTCCAGCTGGAGTGGCAGGCTGGGCCTGCCGGGATCGCTGAGGCATTCCCGCAGCCAGGAGGCAAAAGGATAACGGCTGGCCGATCCCGGTGAAAGGGGTTCCTCCAGCCAGGCGCCGTCAAAGAGGGGTTGCAGGGCCGGCGCATCCAAACCCCAGGCCCGCAGCCAGGGCAGTGGGAGGGTGATCCATACCATGCGTGTTCCCGGCGCAGTCTGGGAAACAAAGTGGGGGATCGCGCCCCAAAAGGCAGCCAGCCGCCCGGGAAGGAGTTGCCTGGCTCCTCCGGGAAAGGCATAGGTCACGGCCCCGCTGGCGCAGAAATTGAACTCCAGCTCATCGTGCATATGGGGCATGCCGCCCGTGGGTGGATTGTCCACCCAGGCCGCTTGGAAACCGATCGCTTGGTGGCGTGTCCGGGGCACGACCTTACTTTTAAGCATAAACCGGCCCCAAACCGAGGAAGAAATGGCGGAAATGCGGGTTATGATCCCGTAATGAAAAGCCTCACGGTCGCGGTGGTGGGTGCGGGCCAGTTTTCCTCCTGCTTCATTCCCTTGCTGAGGGCGCATCCCGGAGTGCGTGAGGTGGTGTTATGCGAGCAGGTTCCCGGGCGGCTGCAATCCACGGCGGACCGTTTCGGGATTTCACGCCGCTACGCGGACTACACGGAAGTGTTGCGGGCCAGAGACATCGATGCGGTGGCACTTTTCACCCAGCGCTGGCTGCATGGGCCGATGGCGGTGGCGGCTCTCCGGGCCGGCAAGCATGTGTATTCATCGGTGCCGGCAGCGGTGACGCTGGAGGAATTGCACGAATTGGTGGAGACCGTCGGACAGACAGGACTCAACTACATGCTGGGGGAAACATCGCTCTACTATCCATCCCGCTTGTTTTGCCTGGAAAAGTGGGCGGTGGGGGAACTGGGCCGCTTTGTCTATGGGGAAGGGGAATACCTGCATGACATGGCCAACGGGTTTTATGAAGCCTTTGCCTACAGCGGCGGGCCGGAGTGGAAGGAGACGGCCAGCTTTCCTCCCATGCTTTATCCCACCCATTCGGTATCGATGGTGCTTTCCGTCACCGGGGCGCGCATGACCTCGGTCTCCTGCCTGGGCCAGGAGGATGTGCAGGACGACGGTGTTTTCGACGCTGCTATCAGCCGCTGGGGCAACGTGCATAGCAATCAAACCGCCCTGTTCCGGACATCGGATGGCGGGATGGTGCGGATCAATGAATTCCGCCGGATCGGGGTGAGTGACGCCTGGATGCTGGATCCACAAACCCGGGCCTGGCAGCACCATCCGGGCAGCGGGCGCTGCGTGCGCGTGAGCCTGATGGGAACGAAGGGGGCATTCGAGGAGCAATGCAATGGGGCGGTCTGGGCGACGCCGGGACTGGGCGCGCGGAGCGTGGAGCCGCTCCTGGCTTGCGGCACGGAGGTCCGGCAAAGCCAGGGGATGGAGCATGTTGATGAGCGGCTGCTGGGGGATTTCTGCAAGGGGTTCGCCCCGATCCACCGTCCTTACCGGGAGAAACTGCCGGAAGCCTATGCCGGGCTGCCCAACGGGCATGAGGGCTCACACCAGTTCCTGATGCATGAATTTGTCACATCCTGTCTGGAGCGCCGCCTGCCGGCTTGCTCGGTTTGGGATGCGGCCCGCTACAATGCCCCGGGGATCGTGGCCCACGCTTCGGCTCTCCGGGAGGGAGAACGCCTGCCGGTCCCGGACTTTGGCGCGGGACCGGCCTGATTGGGGCAACGGCGTTGTGGGACGCCGCCCATCCCCGGCGGCGGGATCAGATGAACTCGTTGATGAGGTTTTCCAGATATTCCTGGCGTCCGGAAGAGTTGGGAGCGGCCTCGCCCTTTTTGAGGATGTAGGCTTCGAGTTCGGCAAAGCCCGCCTTGCCGGACTCGATCTCGGCGCCGATGCCGCTGTCCCAGCTGGCATAGCGGTCCCTGACAAATTGGTCCAGGCGTCCGTCCTGGCGGATGGCGTGGGCGATTTTCAGGCCGCGGGCGAAGGCATCCATGCCGCCGATGTGGGCGTGGAAGAGATCGGTGGGCTCGAAGCTTTCACGCCGCACCTTGGCGTCGAAGTTCAGGCCGCCGGTGGTGAAGCCGCCGGCTTTAAGCACGGCGAGCATGATCTGGGTGGTGAGGTAGATGCTGGTGGGGAATTGGTCGGTGTCCCAGCCGATGAGTTCATCGCCGGTGTTGGCATCGATCGAGCCGAGGGCGCCAGCCGCGGCGGCCACTTCCAGTTCGTGCATCATGGTGTGGCCGGCCAGGGTGGCGTGGTTGGTCTCGATGTTGAGCTTGAAGTGCTCCAGCAGCCCGTACTCCCGGAGGAAGTTGAGGCAGGCGGCGGCATCGGAGTCGTATTGGTGGCGGGTGGGTTCTTTGGGCTTGGGCTCGATGTAGAAGGGGCCGCGGAAGCCGATTTTCTTTTTGTAATCGACGGCGAGGTGGAGGAGCCGGGCCAGATGGTCGAGTTCCCGCTTCATGTTGGTGTTGTAGAGGGTGCTGTAGCCTTCGCGCCCCCCCCAGAACACATAGCCCTCGCCCCCGAGTTCATGGGTCACTTCCAGGGCTTTTTTGACCTGGGCGGCGGCGTAGGCGAAGACGTCGGCATTCGGGCTGGTGGCTGCGCCGTGGACATAGCGGGGATGGACGAAAAGGCAGGCGGTGCCCCAGAGCAGCTTGATGCCGGTGCGCTGCTGTTCTTCTTTCAAGACTTTGACCACTTCATCGAGGTTGTGGTTGCTCTCGGCCAGGGTGCTGCCTTCCGGAGCCACATCCCGGTCATGGAAGCAGTAATAGGGGGCGCCCAGTTTCTCGATGAACTCGAAAGCCACCCGGGCGCGCCTTTGGGCGTTGGCAATGGAGGGACTGCCGTCATCCCAGGGCCGGAGGGCGGTGCCCACGCCGAAGGGGTCTGCACCCGTGCCGCGGAAGGTGTGCCAGTAGCTGACGGCGAAACGGAGATGGTCCTTCATCGGCTTTCCGCCGACTTTTTCCGCTGCGTTGTAGTGTTTGAAGGCGAGCGGGGTTTTGGAGGCGGGTCCTTCGTAGGCAATTTTGGAGATGTCAGGGAAAGCGGTCATGGTTGTGATTGGGGGAGTTGGGATTTGGTATTTGGGATTTGAGAATTGGTATTTCCTTTTCGGATCAGGCTCCCATGCCGTCTTCGAAAGAGCCGGCGGCGAGGGGGAAGCAGAGCTGGTCGCGGACGTAGGCGATGCCGTTGGCGGAGCAGGCATCGAGGTCCCGGTAGGCGCTCTCCGCCTCGACCACGAGGGGAGCGGAGGCGGTGCCCATGATCTGGCGGTAGCGGGCGGGGTAGCCGATGCCGATGAGCATCTCGGCATACCGGACCATATTGAGATCGCCGCTGGGCAGGTCCACGAACTGCATGGCGCGGTTTTTCCAATCCGGGGCCATTTGGCGCAGGGGGATGCCGGGCCGGATGGTGAAATTCTTGACGTGGGCGGCGACGACGCGGCTGCCAACGGCGCGGAAGCGGTCCTCCCAGGATTCGCCTTCCCAGCAGTGGGATGGGTCGGCGTTGACGGCCAGGCAGGTATCGCCATCACAGGCGGTGGTGAGGGCGTTGAAATCGGCGGCGGTCATGGCGGCGGTGCCGGGGTGGATTTCATGGGCCAGGTAAAGGCCGCGCTGGCGGGCGGCGTCACGGAGGCGCGCGGTCTTGGTGACAAAGCGCTCGGTGCCCTCGCGGACCAGGTCGTAGCCCGGCCCGGCCCAAAAGCCCCAGGGGTAGCCGGAGGCGACTTCCCAGCCGAAGGCCACGCCCCAGAACATGGGGATGATTTTGACTTTGAGTTCGGCGCAGAGGTCGAAGAGGCGCAGGAGGTAGTCCTCGGCCCAGGCTTCGATTTTTTCCGGAGCCAGGGCGGCAACTTCGGCAGGGATGAAGGGGCGGATGGAGGGGGTGGCCGTCCAGGCGGAGGTGTGGACCCAGAACGGGCAGTGGGCGGAGATGCCGTCGAGGCTCAGCCCGTGTTTTTCAAAGGCGGCGCGGATGGCCGCGGGCGGTTTGAATGCGGGGCCGTCCTGGAGGAGGTAGTTGGAAGGCTGGGCGCCGGAGGCGCCGGAGGCCTTGGCAAAAGCCAGGAATTGATCGAGGGATTTGGCGCCGTGCTGGGCGCCTTCAATGGAAGCGTGGAAGCAGCCGTTGGCCATAGAGCGGCAATAGTGGGCATGGGGGCGCGGAGTGCAATCCGTTTGTCAACTGCCCTGGAGGGTGACGATTGAGTTGCCCGGGAGAACGAATTCCCAGCCGCTGCCGGCGCGCCGGGGCGGTTCGATCTCCTTGGTATTCTCCTTCGATGAAGTGCGCCACATTTTCAATGAGGCAGGGGCTTTGCCGCTGACGGCCAGATTGACCGTGAGGGCGGCGTTGCGCGGGTTGACGATGACGATGGTGGTGCCGTGCCCGGGGTGGATGAAGGCGCTGCTCATGACCGTGCCCTGGGCGGGCTCGGCCTGGACCCGGGTGGAGCCGGGCCGGACGAAGCGGGTGTAGTGCATGGTGGCATGGCTTTTCTTGGTGTAGCCGGTCAGGAGCATCTGCGCGTGCTCATCGGCCTTGGTCTCGACCACCTGCCAGGGTACAACCATGGAGGCGTTGCCAAAGACCAGGTTGTTGTGGAAGAAAGCGGCTGTGCCGTTCAGCGGCTCCGGCCAGGTGTGGCCTCCGGTGCCGCCTTCGGTCACCCAGTAGGGCTTCTTTTCCTTCTCAATGAGCCTCCAGAATTCGTAACTGGATTCGGCCTTGGCATCGCCCTTGATCCCGTCCACATAGCCGTGGGTGGCAAAGGCATCGAGGGCTTTGCCGCCTTTGCCCTTGAGCAGGACATCGAGGAAGGGCTGGTTGGAAAAGGTGTGGCCGGTCATGGTTTCCGGCCCGAAGATTTTGACATGTCCCAGGCCATTTTTTTCCAGGGCGCTGTCGAGCAGGCTGCAAATGGTGGAGAAATCCTCGGCCGTCCAGACGCAGCTTTGAAACCACTGGGTGAAAAGGACTTCATTGCCGGGGCTGATGGCGTAGAGGCCGGCGCCTTCTTTTTCGTAGAGCTTGGCGGTTTCCACCAGCCATTGGACGAAGTGGGGATAGAACTCCTTTTTGACGTAATTCTGGGTGTTGTTGTAGGTGTTGTAGTTGATGGCGCCGCTGCGGTTGCCGGCTTTGAGCGGGGGATCGCCGATGGAGTTGGTGTGTTTCATCCACGCGGGGGGCGACCAGACGGTGCCGATGATTTTGGCCTCGGGGTTCTTCTTTTTCAGGGTCTTGGCGAACTGGATAAAGGTGGTGGTGATGTTGTCCATGACCAGCTTGGAGGCTTTGATGTCCTCGGGCTTGTCCACGGGTTCGGGGAAGCTTTGGGGGGCGAGTTCGCAGCGCAGGACGTTGAAGCCGAAGTCGTCCATGTAGGCCTTTTCAAATTCCTTCGTTTGATAGAAGGCCTGGATGTCCCGGTTCCAGCTGAGGAGGCAGGTGCCGAATCCCTCGATCACCTGGTGGGTTTTGGAAGTGTTGACTTTGACGGTTATGGTTTCCACTGGAACAGCTTTGGCGGGATCGTCCCCAACGGCAGTGGCGGTGGCGGCGGCGTCTTCGAGGCGGGCTTCCTGGGCGGCTTGGGCGGCGTTTTCGGCGCGCTGGGCCAGGTCTTGCTGGAGTTCTTGGGCGAGGGGAATGGCGGCTTCCAGCACGTTGGTGTCCTGCCAGGGAACCGGGCCGGAAAGCGGCGGCAGTGCCAGGGTGACGGAAGATTCGCTGACCGCGGAAGCCGCGAACACACCGCCGGATTTGAGTTCCAGGACCGGCCCGGGCTCGCCGTCCGGGCCGGCGATTTGGACCCGCACGGTGTCTTTCAACACGGCGCGCCCGGCACGGCCGTCGGGTCCGGCCTCGGCTTCGGCAAACATCTTCCGGTCAATTCCCGGGAGCGTGACGCGGCCCGGGAAGCGGATGGTGAGGGAATTGCCGGAGGCGCTGTCCACTGCGGCTAGGGAGCCTGCTTTGAGGGTGAAGGACCCGGCAGCCCCTTCGGGCCCCTCCAGGGGGAGCGTGGCATCTTTGAGCAGTTTGACCTCATGGGGGCGCAGCCGGTCGTCAGCGGCGATTTGCTCCCAGGTGGGGGCGGCATTGGCGGCAGAGGCCAGGCAGAGGACCAGGGTGAGGAGCGGGGCGAGGTGGAGCCGGTTCATGGAAATGGGTCAGCGGTAAGAGTTGAAAGCCTGCACGGTCTCCCAGGCGATTTGCTGGATGACGCGGACGGCGTCTGGGGAGGGGGCGGGCCACTGTTTTTTCTGCCAGTTGGGCCTGTCCCAGTAACTGGAGCCCCAGCGGCCTTTGACTTCCACCGGCAGGCCCTCCGGGCTGGACTGGAAGAGCACGGCGTAGTGGACGCAGGCCACCAGGTATTTGCCGTAGGGATTGAGGTGGATTTCGTCATCGAAGTAAGCGCGGGTATCGGGAATGCCGGGTACGCGCCCGGCACGCACGGCGTCCTCAAAGCGGGCGAGGGCGCGCCCGGCCGGGATGAGCCGGATCGCCGGAGCTTTGCCGGCGTTGATGGCATTGGCCCGGGCGACGATCCCGTCCCACATGGCGGCATCCGCATCCAGCCTTTCGCGCCAGGGCAGGGTGCGGCGCGGGCTGGCGGTGTCATACTCGCTGTTTTGCGGGGTGCCGCTGGTGATGTGATGCCAGGTTTCGTAGTAGTAAACCTGGCATTCGGGATTGTGCTCGAGCGCGTAAGCATGGAAGCGGGCAAGGTATTCTGCGGATTCCGCTTCCAAAGCCTCGCCGCCGCGCGGAACGCTGTCGGTGACGACGAGCACATTGAAGCCGCCTCCGGGCAGGGCTTGGTCGAAATTTGCCTGGAACTGGGGTTCGCCCCGGTGCGAGCGGCCCTCGTTCCACTGCCAGCGCAGGGGCGCGCCGGGGATGAATTGCTCTTTGAATGCAAAGTTTTTCCCGGCACTGCGGGCCAGCGATTGGACCATGTCCGGAATGTCGGAGGACAGGCTGTGGCCGATGTAGAACGCGTGCAAATCCTGGGACCAGGCGGTGGAGGCGAAAGCAAGGGCGATGGCGGGCAGGGCCGTGGCGCGCAGCATTCTAAAAATCATCGACACTACTTTAGCCGCTGTGGCCGAGCAGGGGAAGAGAGAAACCGGAGAGGCAGAGGGGAGGGGGGAGTTGTGCACCCGTCAGGAGTTGAACCTGAAACCTTCTGATCCGTAGTCAGATGCTCTATCCAATTGAGCTACGGGTGCTGAAAGAGGTGAAAGCATACCGAAGCGGCAGGCCGGGTGGCAACAAGAATTCCGCTGGAATTTGCGCCGCTTGAATCCGGGGGCTATCCCGCCATCATGAGCGCCATGCCCGGCCAGCAATCCGAACTTCTTGCCCCTGCCGCCGGGCAGTATGTGCGTGTGGTGCCGGAGGCGGGTCTGGACCGCAGTTTTGACTATGTCGTGCCCCCGGCGCTGGAGGGCCAGGTGCGCCTGGGCCAGCGGCTGCGGGTGCCCTGGGGCCGGCGCAGCGTGCTCGCCTATGCGGTGGACTTTCCCGCGCGGCCCGAGGTGGACAAATGCCGGGAGATCGAGGCGGTGACCGATCCGGAGCCGTATGTGCCGGAGGCGCTGATGCGCCTGGCCCAATGGATGGCAGCCTATTACTGCGCGGAGCTGCCGCAGGTGCTGAAGATGATGCTTCCGGGAGCGGTGCGGAAAAAAGAAGACGCATTCCAAAACCGCCGCTGGATCGAGGTTCCCGCGCACTTGGATGCGGCGCAGGTTCGGACTGTCCTCGGGCGGGCTGCCGCCCAGCGCCGGGCCTGGGAAGGATTGCGTGCCCAGGGCGGCGGCTGGATGGCCGATCTTTCCCGCGAACTGCGGGCCAGCCCCGCCACTTGGAATGCCCTGGCGGACCGCGGCCTCATCGTCATGCGCGAGGAGCGCCGGGACCGGGACCCGCTGGTGGGCCAGGTCGCTCCCTCCCATGCCCTGCTCCTGAACACGGAGCAGCGGGCCGCGCTGGAAGCGATTTTGGAGGAATCGCGCGCCGCCCAGCCCCGGCCCATCCTCATCCAGGGCGTGACCGGCAGCGGGAAGACGGAAGTCTATCTCCAAACCATGGCCGAGGCGCTGGACCGCGGACGCAGTGCCCTGATGCTGGTTCCGGAGATTGCACTGACTCCGCAGACCATTGAGCGCTTCCGCGCGCGCTTTGAAGGGCACGCCATCCGCGTGGCGGTCCTGCACAGCCATCTCTCCGCAGGGGAGCGCCATGACCAGTGGCAGGCCATCCGCAGCGGCAAGGCACGCGTGGTCATCGGCGCCCGCTCCGCCCTCTTTGCCCCGCTGCGGGACCTGGGGGTCATCGTCGTGGATGAAGAACACGAGTCCGGCTACAAGCAGGATGAATCCCCCCGCTACCATGCCCGGGATGCGGCCGTCCTGCGCGGGCACCTGGAGCGGATTCCCGTCGTGCTCGGCTCGGCCACTCCTTCATTGGAGTCCGTGCACAACGCACGCAGTGGAAAATACCGGCTCTGCAAGCTGACCCAGCGGGCGGAAGTGCTCCGCCTGCCGGACATCCGCATCGTGGACATGCGCAAGGAAGACAGCGCGCCAGGGCGCCCCGCCTTGCTCAGCGAGGTCCTGCGCAGCGCCATCGCCCGCCGCCTGGAGACAGGCGAGCAGGTCATCCTCTTTCTCAACCGCCGGGGGTTTTCCTCCAGCCTGCAGTGCCCGCAGTGCGGCGATGTGGAATCGTGCCCCCATTGTGCCGTCCCGCTCACCTATCACCGCAGTGAGCAAGTGCTGCGCTGCCATTTCTGCGGCCACCGCCGTCCCGTTCCTTCCCGCTGCCCTTCCTGCGCGTTCGATGCCTACCGCATGGCCGGGAGCGGCACGCAGCGGATCGAGGACGCGGTGTCGCGCGCCTTTCCCTCTGCCCGCTGGTGCCGCATGGACTCCGACACCATGCGGGCCAAGCACGCCTACAGCCGCGCCCTGCAGGACTTCCGGGAGAAAAAGACCGACATTCTCATCGGCACCCAAATGATCGCCAAAGGCCTCCACTTTCCCAACGTCACCTGCGTTGGGGTCATCTCCTGCGACCACGCCCTGCAGCTGCCGGATTTCCGGGCGGCGGAGCGCGTCTTCCAGCAACTAGTGCAAGTGGCGGGCCGGGCCGGGCGGGGGGACCGTCCCGGGGAGGTTTTCATCCAGACTTACACACCGCACCACGATGCCATCCAGTTTGCCCGCCACCATGACGTGGACGGATTCCAGGAATCCGAACTGGAATTCCGCCAGGCCCATGGCTACCCCCCCTGCCGCCGGGCCGCCCTGGTCACCTTCCGCGGTCGGAGCGAAGAAAAGACCCAGTTCTGCATCGGCACCGCCGCGCGGCGGCTGCGCGAGGTGCTGGGGGGCCAAGTGGACGTACCCGACCCGGTCCCCGCACCCATGCCCAAGCTCCGGGACGAATACCGCTTTCAAATCTTCCTGCTGACCGACCGCATGCAGGCTCTGGCCCAGGTGCTCAAGCGGGAAATTGTGGACCTGCGCTGGCCCGAACAGGTGCGCGCGGGCGTGGACATCGATCCGGTCAATTTGCTCTGAGCCGGAAAAATGCCCTTCTCCGCCGCGAAGAGCGCGAAGGACGCGAGGTGTTTGGGACTGGGAAAATGAAGAAAGCCCATTCACCCATCGGTGCACATTCCTCCAAAGTCAAAGGCGGTTGAATGTCCCCAAGTGAGCCGCTCTGTGCTATGCATGGGCCATGAAAGATGCGAGCCATGGCATAGAAGCCCCATGCAAGCGATGGCTGTTCCGCCTGCGCCCGCCGGGCCATGCGGCCTTGCTGCTGGCACTGGCCTTGGCGGCACACTACGCCTGGCCTGCAGCCCGCGTGATGGTGCTGCAATTCCATCCGGGGGCATGGCTGGCGGGAATAGGCGGCGGCAGCGTGGCCGCTTGGGGCATCCTCTGCTTCCGCCGCAAGGGCACAAATTTGGTTCCAGGCAAGCCCGTGCTGCACTTTGTCAGTGACGGCCCGTTCCGCTTCACACGCAATCCGATGTATCTGGGCCTGCTCGGAGCCCATCTCTCCTTTGCCCTGGGCTACGGCACCCTGCCCTTCTACTTGTCCCTGGCCGCCACCTTCGCCGTGCTCCGTACGCTTTACATTCCCTACGAGGAAGCCCTCATGCAGCGGCAATACGGCGCCGCCTATGAAGACTACCGCCGCCGCGTCCGGCGCTGGCTTTGAGCAAAAGCCAGCAGGCGAAGCATGCCGAACCAGAGTGGGGTGGGTGAGGTGATGAGGTGATGAGGTGATGAGGTGATGAGGTGATGAGGTGATGAGGTGATGAGGCCGCTACTTCAACATGCGGGGCGCCGATTCTTGTCGGGGCATATCCATCATCGCAAACCGCGTCCTCTGCTGGTGCTGCCCCCTCAACTGTAGTACTAACAAAGTTAGTACTGCCGGTTGATTTGGGTTGTTGTTGACCTCATGCCCGACGCAGGGAGGCGTAGCCGACCGTAGTCGGGCATGCGCCGCAAAT
>Ga0073934_10004191_pt1 | contig 24529 bp, 25 predicted proteins | sample LarsenN4metaG_FD_76834 | JGI IMG/M metagenome (GOLD analysis project Ga0073934, IMG submission 76834) | Hot spring sediment bacterial and archeal communities from British Columbia, Canada, to study Microbial Dark Matter (Phase II) - Larsen... ... | reverse complement strand
TTATCTTATTGCGAAATATTTGTGGTAAGAGGAATAGCAATTGCAACAAGGCTTTTACAAATAATGTTTTGTAAGGATAAAATACAGCGACTAAGAACCTATTAGCGATCCACTTTAATTCAAAATATATGGCTCTTGGCAGATCAAAATATTTGAAAATGAAAATCGAATAACTAATAAAATAATGATAATAACGACTACGAGAAATCAATGGATGGTTTGTATCTTCACCACGTGAATATTTACTTTGGTTATGTATTATAATAGCAGTAGGTAAATACCTTATAGTATAACCAAAATGTAAACATCTAATACTTAGATCAAGTTCGTTGTGGTAAAGAAAATACAAGTCATCATAATAGCCTACCAAATCTAACATAGATTTACGGAGTATTGCGCCACATCCAATGAAAGTTATAGAATTTAACTTAAATTTTCGGGTTTCATGTTCATTCAATGTTATATTCCTAATAGAGAGTGCTACAACTCCAACATTTTTATCCTTCTGTAATATCTCTACTCCTTGTGCGATTGTTTTTTTTTTCGGATAACTATCATCATCCAATACCAACACATATTCCCCTTTTGCTGCTTTGAATCCTTCGTTCCATCCTGCAATGCCGATATTCTTATCCAATTCAATAAGATGAACAGCGGGAAATTCGCGCCGCACCATTTCTCTTGTGCCATCGGTGGAATTATTGTCAACAACAATAACTTCTATATTCTTGTAATCCTGTTCATACATTTTAGTAAGTGTGTTCCGCAAGTCATCTTTACGGTTATAGGAAAGAATATTTACAGTAACAAGCGGTTCCATTACGCTTTCTTTGCAATCTCTTCAAATGTTTTTAATGCCTGAGCGGTAACCTGATCCATATTGTAGTAGCGGTACGTTGCTAAACGTCCTACAAAATGTACAGTTGTTAGTTTTTTTGCTTCCTCAGCATAGCGTTTGTATTGTTGCGCGGTTTCATCATTTGGTATGGGATAGAACGGCTCCCCTTCAGCCAGCGAATATTCTTTAGCAATTGTTGTTTTGTGAAGTTTTTGTCCGGTAATATGTTTGAATTCTGTGATGCGCGTAAATTCAAAATCGTTGGGATAATTCACCTGCGCTACCGGTTGGTAAAATTCTTTATCGTGAGTTTCAAATTCAAAACGCAGTGAACGGTATGGCAGCTTTCCGAATGTAAAATCAAAAAATTCATCAATCGGACCGGTAAAAATCAGCGAATCAAACAGACTGGAAGAGACATCCTTAAAGTCCGTATTAAGTTCCACCGAAATATTGGGATGTGAGAGCATGTTTTTGAACATTGCCGTGTAGCCATGCAGCGGCATTGCTTGAAACCGATCGTCGAAGTACGAATCCTCTGTAGTAAATCGTATCGGCAAACGGGCGCAGACGGATGACGCCAATGCCGATGGCGGAACACCCCAATGCTTGGTTGTATATCCTTCATACAGTAATGAAAACAATCGTCTGCCAACTTTTGCAACAACAACATCTTCTGAATTTTTAATGTTACGGATATACTCCCGTTCGCGTTCAAAAAATTCTTTTACCTCCTCGTCAGTGGAAAGATGAAGACCGAGCACTTCATTCACGGTTGTTCTGTTAATAGGCATCGGCACTAACTTCCCGTTAACATACGCACGCACTTTATGTCGGTACGGATGCCATTCCGTAAATTGTGAAAGATAGCGGAATACCCCTTCATCATTTGTATGAAACAGATGCGGACCGTAATGATGAATGCGAATGCCATGATCATCAACCGAATCGAACGCATTGCCGGCAATGTGAAACCTGCGATCGATGAGTAAAACTTTTTTGTTCAACTGAGATGCCAAGCGCTCCGCCAAAATACAACCGGCAAAACCTGCGCCAACAATAAGGTAGTGATAATGCATAGATTTACGTTGTCTCTCTCGACATAAGACCAAAAAGTGAATGATGGTAATACAAAGCGGTTACGCATACCGCACCCTCGGCAATAACTGTTGCCACTGCCGCGCCATAAATTCCATACAGCGGAATGAGAACTACATTAGCAAGAATATTGGCAACTGCACCCGATGATACAATAACGAAATATTTTTTGTGTTGATTCCAAGCGATAAACAGATGCGCTAATGCAACATTAACAAAAACCAAAAACACATTCACAAGCAGTATTCTAAAAACCCCCGTTGCAGGAAGATACTCGCTACCCAACACAAGCACGACAATGTGGCTGGCAAAAATATAAAAAAGAATGGATACGATTGCGCCACTAAGAATGAGTACTCTAGTATACAACACCGTCACTCTATTCTGGAAATGGTGCGCTTGTATCTTTGCCAACTCAGGAAGAAATGCCATATAAACAAGCGGAGGAATAATTGTTAAAATTAAAATAATTTTATACGCGCCAGTGTAATATCCCAACTCTATGCCCGGATTGGTAAAACCGAGAAACACAATATCGGCGGAATAGTAAATCTGCACCATGAACATAGACATACCGAGCGGAGCGGCGCTTCGCAGTAATTCAATCATGCGGCGTAATGAAGGCAGCTGAATTCTCTCACGCCATACTGGAAAAAAATACAACACGGCAACGAGATAAACAATCAACGTTACCACTCCGTGTATCAACGTTACTTTAGGAAGATCGATATAGCCGGAAACAAAAAGAAGCGTGAAAAGCAGAATAGCAAGCGAAATGAGTGTTTTAATAAGAGCAATAGTAATTGTCTTTTTTTCTGCTACAAAATAAAACTGCAGATTAAGTGAAAGGGCAAGAATAGTGATCGCCTGAAATGCAAAAAGAAAAAATTCTAGTTCTGTCGTTGCATAGCTGTAGCCAAGCAGAATAAACAGAGCAGCAAAAAAGAGCGATAGACCAAAGCGAGTTATGAGGACCTGTTGCACAAACGTTTCTTTCTGTTCAATCGAACCAAGGGAAAGCCGTTGTGCGGCATACTGGTCAATGCCAAAGTTTGAGAAAAGTGAAGCGTAGGCAGAAATTGTTGTTACAAACCCATACTTTCCAAACCCTTCCGCTCCTAACACACGAGCTAAATAAATAGTTGTTAAAAAGCCAAAAGCCTTTGAAGCAAACTCTCCAAAGGCTAAATGACTGAAGTTGACGAAGATTCTTTTAATAGAGTCATGAACAGAATTTTTCATTAAAAACACTTTTGAAACTAGTATTAAAATATCAATTCATCTCTGTTATCGATTCTTGCTATTGCCTTCAAGATATTTAACAAAAACAATATTGAATTTTTCCCCATTAAAAAAAATTTCTTTTTCCTCAAACCACTCACCAGCAGTCTTAGGGATACCATAATACAAACCTTTATTTTGTGGTGATTGCAATAAATAACAAATTTTTTTCATGAAGATATATTTTGGCAGTGAATCACCCTTTATATAAGGTATAACCTCACTATTGACTATTCCGTCTAAATTAATAATTCTACCACCAGAGTAGAATCCCATTATTCCCGCATCCCAGGCACCCACATTTTCCCCTGCTAGTTGGCTTGCAACATACTGACCCTTTACCTTGCTTAAGCTTTGCCCACTATAGAATGGCTTACTGAACCAGCAAACAGATATATTGGTAAATATACCAATAAGTGCTACATATCTTATCCATTGGTATTTTATTGAAAGCAAACGAAACAGAAAAAAAAACAAAGTTCCAATTGATACTATTACTGTACCAGTGTACCACGTTTGCATTCCCGCCGAATTAAATGAGTATAACAGTGTATATACAATCACTATAGTTGAATTGATTATTAAAACAATAGAATCTTTTTTACGAAAAAATTCTTTTTTAAGAAACTTGGGTAAATAAAAAAATACTATCAGCAATAAAATTGTTGCAACAATATACATCAAGATCTTGAATATATAATATCTTACTGCTAAATCGACACCAAGTCTTGGTATAGGAACAAATAATTTTACACACTGGTATATGAATGGAATTGGATTATGTCCTTCTTGCAAGCTCCAATAGTATTTGATACTTGCACTTGACTGCAACATCTCACCAGTAAGATAGTAGTTATGAAAAACAATAATCACCATTCCTATTAATGCACCTATCATACCTAAGAACAAATTTCTACAGTGCATCTTATTATAGATCTGGTTTCATTTAGATAAAATGTAAACAATAAAGAAAATTATTGTTGGCACTAAAATAAACTCTGTTCTTGCAAGTGTTCCCATCAATGAAATACACATATAAACAATGCCTGGATACACATATTTTATTTTGATAATGTTTAAGCCAAGCATTATATATATAAATGATAGAATAACAACTATAGGCCATTCAACAAGTGCAACAACATTGTAAAAAACATTAATCGAAGAAAATAATAAAGCACACACCAATAAAATGTTTCTATCTCCAATTTTTTTATATAAACGCCACACGAAATAGTACAGCACTATTACAAAAACCAAAGAAGTAAACAATGCTTTTTCTATTAAAAAAATTTCACCGCTTATCCAAATTATTCCTACTAAAACATAGGCGTATAACAAATGAAATCCTGTAGTTTTAGTTATCCCTGAATCAAAAGTCCAAGTAAAATACTTGAGATAGTTTTTGGATAAGGTTAAATAATAAAACCCATCATCAGGTATGTAAGTTATTCTGATAGAATCATCTACCACAACAAGGTAAATAATCCATGCAAAGAGATGAATAAAAGATAAAACAAAAATAAAGTTGCTAATTTCAATCTTTCTTTTTGACTCAATTAAAATTCTCAAAGGTATTAGAGTTGATGAAATTAACTGCTTAACAAAAATATCAATCAACGATTTTAAAAAGCCAAAAGCCTTTGAAGCAAACTCTCCAAAGGCTAAATGACTTAGGGTAATAAATATTTTCTTTACGGAAGTTATAATAGGGTTTTCCTATTGTTTAGATGCACATCTATGATTGCACTGGATAATCTGCGAAATCACTCCTCTCCGTGTTTCTGCTTCTCGTACTCCTGAATGATCTTCTCGGCAATTTCGCGTGGTACTTCGTCGTACGATGAAAACCGTTGCCGATGGATACCTCGTCCCTGCGTCATCGAACGAAGCGTGGTAGAATAACGGTATAATTCTTTCAACGGCACGGTGGCTTTAATTATTTGATGCAGTCCGTCCGAGTCCATGCCGGCAATTTTCCCTCGCCGACTTGATAAATCTCCCATCACGTCGCCCATATATTCCTCGGGCACAATCACTTCTACTTCATAAATCGGCTCCAACAAAATCGGTTTTGCTTCCTTAAAACCTTTCTTGAATGCCTGCGAGGCAGCAATTTTAAACGACATTTCATCGGAATCCACATCGTGGTACGAACCGTCGAACAGTGTGACTTTAACATCCACGACTTTGTATCCTGCAATCACTCCGTTTTCCATCGCCTCAATCACCCCTTTTTCCACAGCAGGCACAAATCTGCCCGGCACCACACCGCCAACAATAGCATCCACAAATTCAAAACCACTGCCGCGCGGCTTCGGCTCTATTTTCAAATGCACATGGCCATACTGTCCACGTCCGCCTGATTGTTTTTTGTGTTTGTATTCTGCATCTGCCGCAATACCGCGAATTGTTTCGCGGAACGGAATACGTGGCTCAACTAAATCAACATCCACACCAAACTTTTCTTTCAATCGCTTAATAATAATTGCCAGATGAAGCTCTCCCTGTCCTGAAACAACCGTTTGTTTAATTTCCGGATCAACTTTATAGACAAACGTTGGATCTTCTTCATGCAACGTATGCAATCCATTGCCAATTTTATCTTCATCCCCTTTCGATTTTGAAAGAATGGCGGAAGTAATCACCGGCTCAGGAAATTCAATCGGTTTGTAGATAACGGGAAATGCTTTTGAGGAAAGTGTATTGTTGGTGTGTGTATCTTTCAGTTTCACTGCGGCGCCAATATCGCCAGCGTGAAGTTTGGCAACTTCACGACGCTCTTTTCCGTTCATCACGTAAATTTGGCCAATACGCTCTACCTTACCATTTGCTTCGTTTACTAAATCCATTCCTGGCGCTACCGTACCGGTATACACCTTAAAAAGAGAAAGTTCTCCGACGTGTGATTCTGAAACTGTTTTGAAAACAAACAAGGAGGTATCGTTTTTATCCGAGACCTGCACCTCGATCTCTTTTTTTGTATTTGCATCAATGGCCGGAACTTTCACTAGTTCATTTGGCGGCGGACAATAGGAGGCAATGAATTCCATGATATTCAACACGCCAACATTGGCAGAAGCGCCGGCAGCAAAAATCGGATAAATTTTTCTCTCCACCAGTCCTTGATGCAATCCTTTTTTAATATCCTCTTCACTCAACGTACCATTGGCAAAAAACTTGTCGAGCATTGCTTCGTCTGATTCGGCTATTTTCTCAATTAGCTCTTCGTGAAGATGCGCTGCTTTTTCTTTTAAATCTGCAGGTATTTCTTCTTCAAGATATTTGCCGTCTTTATGAGGAGTGAACACCAATTGTTTCATCCGCAAAACATCAATGAGAGTATCGGCGCCAACACCTTGCCGAACAGGGAAGGTAATGATCACCGCATCATTGCTGCAGCGCTCTTTAATTGACGCCACCGCGGCATCAAAATCTGTTTTATCGGCATCGAAACGGGTAACAACAAACATCGAAGGCAAGCTGAACTCTTTTACGTAGTTCCATACAATCTCTGTTCCGACTTCGATACCTTCAAACCCTTTCACAAACGTTACTGCAGTATCAGCAACACGCAAGGCCGCTTTCACTTCGCCGGTAAAATCGGTGTACCCGGGAGTGTCTAAGATGTTGATTTTAATGCCGTTGATTTCAGTAGTAAGTATTGAGGTGTTAATCGAGATTTTTCGTTCTATTTCATCGGGGTGGTAATCTGAGATGGTGTTGCCGTCTTCAACTTTTCCTTGCCTGTTGACGGCGCCGGTAGTGAACAATGCGGCTTCGGAAAACGACGTCTTTCCGGAGCCGCCATGACCAATGAGAGCAATGGTCCTTATTTGTTGGGTTAGATATTCTTTATAATGTTGATTTTGACTCACAGCGTACTCCTGTTCTATAAATAGTGGTTAGAAACTTCAAGGAGGATCGTCAATTGAGCCAGAATGCCCTATTGACGATGCGACCGGAGTGAATGCTCACGAAGAAATTGTTTAGGACGACGAACCGCCAACAAGACGGCTGAGGAATGTCGTGAATCCTCTAATCACTCCCCCAATGGTATTCATCACTTCCATGACGGGCGATTCGATGGCTTCCTGCACTCTGCGTTCGAACGAGGCGATGTTATCAGCAACGCCGCGAATCGTTTCCGCTGAACTACGAAGCAGGTCTATCTGTTCATCAATATTTTCAACAACCGACCGTAGTTTGGACGTGATGATCTCTAAATTCTGCAGTGTTGGAATGGTGCGGCTGGCAATCTCTTTCATATTCGTGTCAAATGTATTGAGCACTTCGCGCACCTTTGTGAGCACAATAATGAAATAAATTGCAAGTCCTGAGAGGGCGAACAGAACAATGATCTGCGCCAGCATTAAAAGTTGTTCCACAATGCGCTCCTTTGTCTGTTATGAGCGTGATTTGTCGTTTTTCGCAGGGTCAGATGATGTGCTGCGTGTTTTTGCTTCTGTCAAAATTTTTTCAGCATCACCAAGAAGTGATTCAGCCCGCTTTTTTGCTTCCGTAATCAATCCTTCGGACTTTCTTTTTCCTTCGTTAATAATTTCTACTGCTTTGTTACGTGCCGCGCTGACATACTCTTCTGCGCTTTCAACTACTTCACCCGCTTTGTTTTTAATGTCTGCGCGCAATTCTTTCCCTGGCTTGGGTGCGTACAGTAACGCAATAATTGCTCCAACTACACCACCCGCCAAAAATCCAATGAGAAAACTGCTTTTGCTGTTATCCGAATTATCTGCCATAGGTAACCTCGTGTAGAAAAATTGATTTTATCTCCATATGGAAATTGAAGAAAAAATCTTCCAAATGCAATAGCATATTGACACTTGGCAAGTCTTTAAGACTTGCCAAGCGTAAAAGTGTTGCGGTAATTACCGATTCTTCTTCTTATGTCTCATCTTGCGAAGACGTTTTTTACGTTTATGAGTTGCCATTTTATGGCGTTTACGTTTTTTGCCGCTTGGCATAGAACCTCCTTTCAAGATAGTTAATGTTGTAGAAGCAGTTCCCGGGAGCGTTGCCCAGCCGGAGAAAGTGAATCAATTTCTGCTGCTGTTTTTAGCCACTTTTTAGCCTCTGGAAGATTACCAGAACTCAGTTGAATGACACCTAAATTAAATGCCGCCATTTGATGTGTTGGTTCTCGTTTGAGCACTGATTCAATTTCACGCACAGCTTGCTTACTATCGCCGGTTTCAAAGTAACAAATTGCCATATCAACACGGGCATCGGCATTGCGCGGTTGAAGAAGAAGAAACTGTTTATATGTTTCAATGGCACGCGGATAAAACTTTGCATCGTGCAATCTATTTGCCAGCTGCAGTAAAGCTTCGCTGTCTTTCGGATTGGCTTTTACTCGCGCTTCAAGAGTTGTTATTTCATTCAGGACTGATGGATCAGTCTGCTGTTCCTGTTGCTGTACAACAGGACGACTTGGTACGTTCCCTTTCGGAGCATTTCGATATTCCAACACCACAATCAGAACAGCAAGAATAGCAAAAACAATGACGGTAAATTTTGCTATTGGCACTGTTTCCTTTTGTTGTTTTGCTCGTTGCGTTGGGTGGTGAGCGGTGTTTGCAGTCTTGTGGTCGGCCGCAGACTGAGTCACGAGTGGGGAGCCACAGCCGATACATACTTCCTCTGTTGCAGAATTTACTCTCCCACACGAGGAACAGACTATAGTACGAGATTTTTCAGAAGATGATTCGCGATGGAGAGAAATTTGTTTGCCGCAATGTGCACAAAATTTGTCGCCAGCGGAAACTGGAGAACCACAATGAGGACATGAGAGAGCTGATGTCATATAATCAACACTTTATCCCAAAGTTTTTTTCAGATTTTCATTGACAATCGCTTTCAACTCTTTTGAGACTTTGAAAATTGGAACATAGTGATCGTCAACAGGAACTTGTTGTCCGGTGCGAGGATTACGTGCCATTCGTCCTTTTCGCTTTTTCACTTTGAAACTACCAAACCCCCGAATTTCAATATTCTTTCCGTCACGCAACGAAGCAATGACGGTTTGAATAAATCCATCCACCACAGCTTCAGTTTCAACTTTCGTTAACCCTGTACCGGATGCGATAATGTCAACAATATCTGCTTTAGTCACAGCGGTTCTCCTCTATTGTGGCTGAACATAACGGTATTGAACAATCGGTTGATCTAACAATTCGCTTTTCAGTTTGTCAAACTCACTGCGTACATCACCAAAAAGTATATCGGTCCACCGTTCCTTTTTACGTTCTTTGATAACGCGTGGTTTTCCTTCAATATGCGCAAGGTCGGCAGCAAGACGAAGAGCATCTTCAAACGTGCCGAGCGTGTCGATTAATTTTAGTTCATATGCTTTTCGGCCGGTAAAAACTCTGCCATCGGCAAGTTTCCGGACTTCATCTTTTTTCAACTTCCGCTCTTCTGCAACAGTGGTAACAAATTGATCGTGTACATCGTCAATCATCTGCTGAAAATATTCTTTGTCTTCTTTCGTCATCGGTCGCAACGGTGAACCGGAATCTTTCAATTTGCCGCTTTTAATTGTTGTTGCATCAATACCGATTTTTTCCATCAGTTGGTTGAAATGCATAAACTGCGAAATAACGCCGATGCTTCCGGTGATTGAGCCGGGATTAGCAACAATTTTATCGGCGCCACATGCTACGTAATATCCACCACTTGCGGCAACCGATCCCATCGAAACAACAACCGGCTTTCCGCTTGTGCGAGTCTTTTTCACCTCTTCATACATTTCCTGACTTGCCGCCACGCCACCACCGGGAGATTCGATGCGCACAACAATGGCACGCACGTTCATGTTGTCGCGATAGCGTTTCAACTGCCTGACAAAATCTTCTGAAGAAATGATCGGTTCCTTCAATTCTACGAGAGCAATTGTTCCGCCACTACCGGATGAAATGTCTTCGGTTTCGCTTTCTGAAAGAAACACCGAAACGACAACGACGATGAAAACAACAAACAGAAACAGAAACCCGAATATTCCCAAAAGCCATTTAGCGGTTTTGCTCATACTTTTTCTAAAAATAATCTTTGTAACTTATTGAAACTACTGCAATTATATGGAAATGTATCTCTAATGTCAATTAGAAAGTGTCTGGGGGTAAAAATGCTCCCGAAATCCTGAATGATTTCGGGAGTTAACAGTGCTTACATAGTTTCGGCTTGTTGTTTTGGAGGAAAAAGCTTGGAGGCAACAACGGAAATAACAAGAATAGAAAGCACAACAGCCAGTGAATATTCTGTCGGAATCTTGAACACATCAACCAGCATCATTTTTGCCCCAACAAAAACAAGAATGACTGATAAGCCATAGTGCAAATAGTGAAAGAGTTCCATAATGCCAGCCAAAGCAAAATAGAGCGCCCGCAAACCGAGAATAGCAAAGACGTTTGAAGTGTACACAATAAATGGGTTACTGGTAATAGCAAGAATTGCCGGAATTGAATCAACAGCAAAGATGACATCCGTTGTTTCAATAAACAGCAATACCACAAACATCGGCGTTGCGACGTTGCGCATATTGATCTTCACAAAAAATTTATCGCCATGGTAAGTCTCTGTTACCGGAAACAAACGACGGAAAGTTTTAATAACGGGATTTTTTTCCGGCTCCAACTTTTTATCCTTTTGTGTGACCATTTTTATTCCTGTCACAATCAGCAAGGCGCCAAACAGGTAAACCATCCAATGGAATTTTTCAATCAGCGTAACGCCCGCAAAAATAAAGATAGCGCGCATCACCAGCGCACCAAGTATTCCCCAAAATAAAATTTTGTGTTGATACAACGATGGAACGCGGAAGTAAGTAAACACCATCAGAAACACAAAAATATTATCGACACTCAACGATTTTTCTATCAGATATCCCGTCAAAAATGCCAACGCGGCTTCCTTGTTTGTATATTCGCTATCAGGCGACATCCAATCCCAGTAGTAGTAAATCAAAACGTTAAACATCAAAGCCAACACAATCCACACGGCACTCCATACTAACGCTTCTTTCATTTTTACTTCGTGTGCCTTCTTATGAAACACGCCAAGATCAAGCGCCAGCATAAATAGCACAAACAAATTGAATCCGATCCACATTATTGTAGTATGTTCCATACGATATTATTCACCTTCATCAAAAATCAAATATGTCATCAAGAAACCCACGGCGTTTATATTTTTTTTTGTATCCTTCATGATATTCGCCTGGGTAAGTTTGTGGGAAATCCCTAGCCCCAGATGGGGACTGAGCTTCGTAGGTACGCTCAATAATTTTGTCAAGTTCGCCTCTGTCAAGCCAAACACCGCGGCACTTTGGACAGTAATCAATTTCCACACCTTGACGTTCAGAAATAACAAGTTCAATTGAACAGACAGGACACTTCATAATAATCAATATTTATTAATTAAACATATATTTTTATATGCAATACTTCGCGCTTAGTATCGAATACTGCTCCCGTACACCATTGCCTCAAGGCGAGCAATGCGCTCTTCTATCGGCGGGTGTGTGCTGAATAAATTCACAAATGATCCACCATGTAAAGGATTGACGATAAACATGTGCGCTGTTGCAGGAGTTGCGTGCATTGGAATTCGTTCTGCACTTTCATGCAGCCGACGAAGTGCGTTGGCAAGCGAAAGTGGATTGCCGCTCATCTTTGCCCCAGTTTCATCAGCAAGAAATTCTCGCGAGCGCGAAATTGCCATTTGCACCAACATGGCAGCAATTGGCGCAACAATCATCATTACAATTGCCGCTACAGGATTTGTTCCTTCTTCATCATCAGAATGTCGGCCACCGAACATCATTGCCCATTGTGCCATGTTCGCTAAATAACTGATTGCTCCGGCAATTGTTGCGGCAACAGAACCAACAAGAATATCACGATTTTTAATATGCGCCAGTTCGTGTGCAATAACACCACGTAATTCATCCCGAGAAAGAAGTCGTAGAATTCCTTCTGTTACTGCAACAGCTGAATGGTAAGGATCTCGTCCTGTTGCAAATGCGTTGGGTTGATCGCCGTGAATAAGATATAACTTTGGCATTGGTAACCCGGCACTGGCAGTGAGTTCTTGCGTCATTTGAAACAATGTCGGATTATCTGCAGGAGTAAGTTCTTGCGCTCCGTACATCCGCAGAACAATTTTATCACTCCACCAATACGACACAAAATTCATGACGCCGGCAAAGAACAATGCAAACAGCATTCCTCCTTCACCGCCGATAACTCCTCCAATCATCACAAGCATAACGGTGAGAACGCCCATTAAGAGAAACGTTTTCATCGTATTCATATTCTTTTTGTCCTTTCATACATATGGATAATTGTATTATGGTACTCAATTGTTGAAGCATACACTACAGATATGCTCATCAACTTAACAGAATTCCTCACAACGAAAGTTCCTTGCATTAATTAGAAACTTGCTGAAAAGAAAATCCAATACAGAAGTGGAATCAACGCTCCAACGCCCACCAACCACTTCCCTCTTCCAGCTAAACCTGTCTTGCCTTTTAACATAAATAGTCCACTGATACCCATAAAAATCATTGAAAGAGCAAACAAATCGGCAATGTAGGTCCAGATTCCTTTTGGTGCATTAACGTGAAGTTGATTCATTTGATATAACACAGGACGGCGCGTTGTGGATTCAACAAGCACGTTGCCGGTAGGCAAATCAATCGAATACGTTTTGTTTTGAAAAAACAATTGCGCTGTCTCGGGGTCGGGTCGGAAGAAATTTTTGGGCTTTTCGGATAGTTGCAATTTTTCCAACGCTTCTACAATTATCGAATCCCTTGATGCTGAAACAAATGGCTCAACATGTATGAATTCCTTACTTACTGCATAATTAGGATTCCAATCAGCGATGTGGTTAATAGCCAAACCCGATACACCGTAGACAACAATTAATGCAACAGACACATAGCCAATATCGCGGTGAAGGATTTTATTCCAGCGTCTCCAGCTTGACAACATTACTCAGTAACTATTGCTCCTTCACCGTTTAATTGAATAATTGTACGATCTCCCTTCACCGTTGAAGGATCAAAGGTTGTCCCCTCTTCTTTCGCGTGTTGCTCTCCTTGCTTAATCAAGTCCTCCTTCGAAACTTTCTTTACGCTCACGATACCTTCAGCAATCACATGGTGTCCTTTAATCTCCATCGGAAAAACAATTACTCCATCTTCAACCTTGAAGCGAAGCGATTCAAACTCTTTATCTCCTGCAATATTGATCCAACAACCGCGCTTTTCACACACACCAACAATTGTACCTTCAACTTGAACGCGCTTGCCAGCGAACTTTTCAGGATGTGCTAAGATTGTTGAAATAAGCGTCTTCTCTTTTAATGTTAATGGCTTGCCGTATTTCTTCTGTTCACCTGCTGTAACCAAGAGTGTAAGTACTAACAAGAGCACAACGGAATATTTCATAGAACTTTTCCTCCTGTTGATAGTAAAAATGCCTCTTAAACTGCAGAGGCATTATACTAAGATTTTGCTTCAGAAAAAATTGCTTACTTTGCCTGCTTATACATTCGCATAAGGTATGCGGCAATCGAATCTGCTTCTGCCGGTTTTAATCCTTGATTCGGCATCGGAGGAAACGCCGGATTGACTTTCACAGGATTAAGAACAAAGGCCACTAATTTAGCTCTGTCGGTTTCATACTTTGGAAGCACATCTTTATAGGCAGGACCAACTTTCTTTGCTCCAAATTCATGACATGCCGAACACTTTGCAGTAAATATTTCCTCACCGGTAACAACTTTCAAACTAATGCCCATCTTTGTCAGCAATTCTTCATGATATTTATCGTACTTATAGGCAAGCAATGACGATTGTGTTTTTGTAGAATACGCAAACATATTTGTCTGTGCAATCACAAAGGTGCTGATTGCAACAATCAACACGTAAAAGGTCATTGCAGAATACTTGACATGAAAGTTTCTTACCATTGCATACACATAGTGACTTGCCAGAAAGAAGAAGAAGATAGTCGCCACAGAGGCAATGAAGACCGTTCCCGTCAATCCTTCAATCGGAGCAGTAATGACCAATAATACAATAAATAACGGCTGAAGAAGAATTCCAACAAGCGAAACAGTAAGTGTTGCCGATTTCACATACTTGGCATACTCTTCCGTAGAGTTCTTCTTTCCACCTTCCCAACTAAATGTAAAGAACAACATACCAACCGACGCTACAACAAGAGATAACACGAAAAATTGTACAAACTTAACTACCACAGGAAGCGACAACATTAATTCCAACACTGTTGACACAAATGTCCATCGGTGCGGTTCTGCTGCTAACGTTGTGCCGGCGGTAAAAAGAAACATTCCAATGGTTAAAAAGACGAGAGCATATTTTCCGGATGTTCGTTTCTGTTCGCTGACTTCAGAACGTAAGGTGGTAACTTCTTCGTTTCCTTGCTTCACTGTTTCGAAAATAGTGCTGAGTTTCAATGCCGTTTTATATGATGAAGCAAACGCCGAGCCGGCAATGAAAAACAACAAACCCCACGTTAACACGCTCACGCTAATGGCCTCTGTTCCCTGCAACAGTTGCGCGTAAGCAAAAACAAGCGCTAAATACGGAACAATACCAAACAGAAAAAGAATACTTTTGTTGGGAATGATATGCTCAATCACTTCTTTCGCAAAATGAAGAGCGTTGGTATTGCTGTGAATCCTCCCCTTTCTTCCGTGATACAACGAAAGTACAAGCGCGCCTAATAAATAACTGGCGAATGGAAGAAAAAGAATTGTCATAAAATTCATGACGAAATGCAGCACTTCAATTTGTGCTGCTGACTGCGGTAAGGCGAGTTGTTTTAGCAAATCCATTGTGTACAGTAATTAATGTTCAATAAATATTGGTAGAACAATGTTGTCCGTCTTACTTTTTTACCTGGACAAGTATTGGTTCAAGCCCTGCTTTTTTAGAAGCATCGGCAAACCATTGATCAAAATCTTTTTGCTCCATAACACGAACAGCAGAATACATATACGAATGATTTAATCCGCAGTATTCTGCACATGCGATATCGTACCGACCTGGTTTATCAGATTTAAACCATGCATCATTTTTCTTATTGGGATATACATCCTTTTTCACTCGAAATGCCGGAATGAAGAAGGCATGGTTCACATCGAGCGAAAGCAAATCAACACGCACAGGTTTACCGACAGGAACATAGAGTGTATCGGTCTTCAAACCGTTGGGATATTCAAAGTTCCATTGCCACATTCGCGCAGTAACTTTGATCTGCAAAGCATCGCTTGGTATTGCGCGCATATCTTTGTATCCCATCCATCCGAAATAGAACATACTTAAAAACAGCAACAATGGAATACCTGTCCATAAAATTTCCAAAGTTAGATTCCCCTCAATATTTTTAGGCACCGGATTGCGTTTTCGGCTGTACCGCACGACAAAATATATCATAGCTACGGTAATGCCAATAAGCACCAGCAATGACAATCCGGCAATGTAGAGGAACAACGCATCGACTTCATTAGTAAAATTTGATGATGATGTAAACATGTACTAACCTCAAATAAAAAGTAGAACACTTCTACGTTGTCCTACAACAAACGTTATCGTGTGAAAGAATAATCCCAAAACGTAAACGCAATAAAGATTGCCAGTGTAATTAAGGCAACAACAATAAATGTCTTAAATACTCTATCTTCGTACTTCAAGTGCATAAAGTAATTCATCACATACCAGGACTTTGCCGATGCAATCAGCAGCGCCAACACAATCGTCCAGTTACCCAACCCAATTCCTGCTGCCGTAACAGTAATACCGGTAAAAGCAATTAAGGCAAGCCAGACAAAAATATACTTTCCATACTCAATAACATGAGCTTCTTCGTGATGCGTATGATCTGTTGAGTGATGATCGTTCATGAGTACCTCACTAGAATCAAATCAATGTATCAAATAGAACAGTGGGAACAAGAAAATCCAGATTAAATCAACCAAGTGCCAATATAGTGCTGCATTTTCTAGTCTCACATATCTTGTCGGTTGAATCTTTCCTTGTTTAATCTGCCGTAAAATAAATAAGAAAAACACTACTCCAACAATCACGTGTAACGCATGTAAACCTGTCATCACATAATACAATCCGAAATACAGAATTTCACCTTCAGGTTTGCTTAGCAACTCTTTTGAACCGGGATAAATGCCGTGATGAATCTTTGCGCTCCATTCAAAATACTTATTCACCATGAAGGCAAGAGCAAACATAATTGTTACCCATACCAACCCTTTCGAAAATCTGATATTTCCTTTCTGCATCGCTGTAATAGACATCGCCGCTGTCATACTACTAGTTAACAGAATAATAGTGTTCACCAAGCCGATGGTGGTGTTCAACTCTTGAGCGGCAATATGAAACTCCTATTGATGAGTAAAGCGGTAGACAGCATACACGATAAAAAGTCCACCAAAAAGGATCAATTCGGTAAACAAAAACAACCACATGCCCATCCGAGAGCCGTAGTCGTCTCGATGCACGTGGTGAACGGCGCTTTGTGTCGATGAACTCACTTACGTTGTCTCCTTCTTTTCAGATGCTTGAATTTCGTATTTTGAATAATCGTATGGTCCCGTAGTTACAGTCGGAATCTCGTGAAAATTTTCCACTATTGGCGGCGTTTGGGTTGTCCATTCAAGCGTTGCGCCACCCCACGGATTCATTGGCGCTTTCGGTCCGCGCCTCATTCCGATATAGAGATTGGTAAACATGATGATTAATCCGAGAATAAGAATCCACGATCCGATTGTTGAAGCCAAATGGTATGAGTGAAATTCAGGAAGGTAATCATAGTACCGACGCGGCATGCCAAGATACCCCATAATGAACATCGGAAAGTATAAAAGATTGTACCCCAATGTCACAATTGCCCACGCCCAGGTTGCAACTTTTTTATTATACATTCTTCCAAACATTTTCGGAAACCAGTAATGCATTGCCGCAAAAATTCCGAACCCGGTACCGCCAAACATAACGTAATGAAAATGTGCTACCACAAACGACGTATCCTGCAAATGAATATTCACCGACAGAGCGCCGAGCATCAATCCGGTAAATCCGCCAATGGAAAATTGGAACAGGAATGACAGCACATACAATAGCGGCGGATCGGCCTGAATTGATCCTTTATACATCGTCGAAACCCAGTTGAACACTTTAATGGCGCTTGGAATTGAAACGACAAAAGTAAGAAATGAAAAAACAAACATTGCCGTATCACTCATGCCAGCGGTAAACATGTGGTGTGCCCACACCAACGAACCAAAGAAGGCAATAGCAATGCTTGAAAATGCAATAAATTTATACCCAAAGATTGTTCGCCGAGCAAACACAGGAATAATTTCTGACACAATTCCCATTGCCGGAAGAATCATAATATAAACGGCCGGGTGTGAGTAAATCCAAAATAAATGTTGATACAAAATAGGATCACCACCAAGCGCCGGATCAAAAATCCCTACGCCGAGTGTTCGTTCAATAATCACCAACGCTAATGTAATCCCAATTATCGGTGTAGCAAGTACTTGCACCCACGCTGTAGCATACAATCCCCACACAAACAGCGGCATTTTGAACCACGTCATTCCCGGAGCTCTCATGCGATGAATAGTAGTAATAAAATTCACTCCTGTTAGAATAGAAGAAAAACCAAGAAGAAAAGCGGCAATTAATGCCGGTAGGACATTTGTTGTTGTTCGAACAGAATACGGTACATAAAACATCCACCCTGTATCAGCGGAACCACCGGGAAGTAGCCATGCCGCAACAGCGACCAGTCCACCAATAATAAATAAATACCACGACAACAAATTCACACGTGGGAAAATAACATCTTTCGCCCCAATCATAATCGGTAAAAAGAAATTTCCAAACACTGCCGGAAGACCCGGGATGATGAAAAGAAAAATCATAATGATGCCATGCAACGTAAAAAATTGATTATACGTTTGAGCATCAATGAATGTTTTCCCGGGAGAGATTAACTCAAGTCGGATCATGAAGCCAAAGCCAACAGCAACAAAAAAGAACGCCAGCATGGTAAAAAGGTACAAAAGTCCGATCCGTTTGTGATCGACACTCAATATCCATCCCAACAACCCTTTGTGCGTGTTGGTGGTTACTTCAAGATAACTTGGCTCTAATTTATCTGCTGTCATTGCAACATTCGCCATAGAGATTCACCTCAATACTCAATAGTACTCAATAGTTGACAGGGTGATAACAGGTAGCCCTGTACAAATAATTATTTATTCGATTGAATTTTCTTTGGTTTCACAGAAATATATACTACAAACACAACAGCGAACAACAAGATGAACGCCCCCGCTACACGTGTTACATTGAACACATATTGCCTTCCTTCGGGATTATATGTGTAACAGTAACTCAACAACTTTGCAATCGTCGGTCCCGTCCGTCCTTCCGATGCTTCGGTCAACGCCATTTTCACATCAAATGGAAGGAACTTCGTACCATATAAATACCGGGCAATTTTCCCCTCCGGACTGACCGCAATAATTGCTCCTGCATGGATAAAGTCATTTCCTTCCCGTTTGAACTTAAATCCCGCCGCGTTCGTCAACGTATGAATAGCAGCGCTATCTCCGGTCAGAAATTTCCATGAATCGTCGGGAATAGATTTGTTGAGTAGTCCGAAATAACTTTCTTTCTTCGCCGCCGCAAGTTCTGGCTTCTCCTTCTCATCAAAACTTACCGTAATGATTTGATAGTCTTTCCCAATTTGCATTTCATGAAAATTCACTATGGTGGTCAGTTCCGTCAACAGCGGACTGCAAATACCGGGGCAACGATAGTACACAAAATTCAAAATGAACGGCTTCTTCACAATGTCCTTCAACGCCACGTGATATCCTTTTTCATCGAAAAACTCGAGATTCATCGGCAAGGTTTGCCCGATTTTTTCATCGATGCCAATTTCAATCTTCTGTGTTGAATCGTTCGCAAACGATAAACCAACACACAGCAACATCAACAACACAAATTTTTTCATATGCCTCTCCTTAAATTGCCTATCGTCAGACATGGATGAATGTCTGCGCCAGCATTAACCTTTCCTATTCACTTTCGACAGATACGAATACAACGCACTCCACTCTTGCGAAGTTAACCGAACCACATCCGGTTTGAAACCAATTGTAACAGGATCGCTGGAGACAATTTTAATAAACTCGTCAAGATTTCTTCCGTGTGCAACAAGGGCCACGGTCGCAATTTTCTGTTCATTTCGGCTTACCGCCATCGCAATTTTTGCACCAACGTCATTTCGGGCCGCTTCATCCATGCTTTCGCAAAATTGGTCAACCATTTTCTCTTCAGCGTTGCTTTCCTGAACAACTTTTTGTAATGCCATCTTCACCGGAATCTGCGCCGGCAATTGCATTCCTTTGGAAAGATTGTATGTCTTTTCCAACTCAAGCAATTCTGACACACTATCAACAGGAAAATCAGGCGCAAACGTTCTGATGTAATGAATCATCGCAAAGCGATCTTCCGCCGGTGTGTAGTTGAACGCAGGCATACCGCTAAGCAAAATTCCTTCTTGCAATGTTTTATAGATATTTGAAATCTTCCTTCCGTTCTTCCATCCTTCTGGTGAATGGAAGTTTCTGGGTTTTACGGCAAGCGCTGCGGCGCTTAATCCATCTCCCATTCCATTATCGCCATGGCATGAAGCGCAATTGGCTTTGTAGAGATTAGCTCCTTTAGCAATCAATTCTTTTGTCGGTTTGGCAACTTCTACGACATTCACCGGAGCTATAAAAGTGCCGCGTTGCATTGGTATATCAAGGACGAATTGCGACGAATCTTTCAATACAACCGGTGCAATAGTGTTTCTGCTGATATCATTGATATTCCAAATGTAGTATGCACCAAGTAATCCACCAGCCAACAAAAAATAAATGTATGTCAATCCAAATAATCGAATTGGTTCTTTTAGCAATTCTTTGAAATCAATTTCATCTTTCATGTGTATAGAAAATTTTGTTTGTAGAAAATGACCGTATCTTTGGAATGACGGTCATTGAAAAAACATGCTTACAAATGAAAATCTATTCCACGTTGTAATTTCGGATCGCCAACTGGCACCATATTGTACTTCTTTGCTTGTAAAGAAAAGACAACCAGAATCAATCCTATAGTCAACAGCGGAAATGCAAGTTCAAAATAACTGAACACCGGCGCTTTGCTATATGTCGGCATCACGAGCCAGTAAAGATCGAGAAAATGGACAAAGACCAACAACAACGATGATCGTTTCAAATTGCCGACGTTCATTTTTGACGGACGCGAAAGCAGCATGAAGTACGGTACCCAGAAATGCAACAGCACCATTGCAATAGAAATATACTCCCATCCGTTTTCCCACCGGGCAATAAACCAGAAATTTTCTTCCGGCAAATTCGCGTACCAGATCAACATAAACTGGCTAAATGCAATGTATGCCCAAAACGACAGTAAGCCGAACAACAATGCACCAAAACTATAGTAATGATTTTCGTTCACCCCTTTGAAGAAATACCCCTTCTCGCTCAACGACACAACCAGAAATGTGGTAACAGCAAGAGCGCAAATGGCGGTACCGGTAAAATAATAAATTCCGAAAATGGTTGAAAACCAATGTGGTTCTAAACTCATCAGCCAGTCAATGGCAAACAAAGAAACAGAAATAGCAAAGAACGGAATAAAAATTGCCGACAGCGTAATATTATTTTTGGTGTGTTTCTGATCTTTATCTACATCCTGCTTGATTGAATTCCGTCTGAAGAGATAGAAAAACAGCAACCATGCACCGAGCACTACGACAAAACGAATAAGAAAGAATTGCTCATTCAAGTATGGCTCTTTGTGCTTCAAAATCGGATCGGCGGCAACTGCATCGCTATGCGACCAATGAAACAATTCATGCATATTCATCAGCAATGGAATAGCCAAGATGATTGCTAATGGAAGTAGTGATGCAAGAAATTCAGTAACGCGACGAAATGGCGTACTCCATACAGCGCCGGCAATATATTCAAGAGCAATGAAAAACAACGCTCCTACAGCAACACTTGCCAAAAATGCAAAACCAATCAGATTGTTGAATAATGCTCTGTGCGTATCGGTAGCATACGATATAATGACAAGGACTACACCGACGGCCACCAATCCCCATCCCGCCTTGACAAAATTCGACGGCAATTCTTTTTTCGGAATAATGATTGACTCTATCGTGCTCATTGTATGTTCATTCCTTTGCAATACAAACTGCTCAACATGTTAGTCCATTATATGGTGTTCTACTACTGCAGGTCAGATTCTTTTGCATTGAGCGCACGCTGTAATGTGCGGACATAATGCACAATTGCCCACCGCTCTTCACGCGTAATTTGATATTGATAGGATGGCATGACATTCTGCCCCACCGTAATTACATGAAAGATTGCGCCATCTGGCCATTGACGCACTTTGTCCGAATGTAGCGTCGGCGGATTGGGAAATTGCCCTTGCAAACGACTGTCGCCATTACCAAAATTTCCGTGGCAAGGACTGCAAAAGGTAAAATATTTTTGCTTTCCAAGTTCCAGCACTTTTTTTGTTGGCAAGAATGGATTGGCCAACAATGCGCCTACAGAGTCTGCTCTATCAGTTGCTTTATAAGGGTACGGAATAAATCCGCGTGCAACGGTTCCTTCTACGGGCGGCCGCATACCAAAGCCGTCAGCAAAAAACTCGCTCTTTGATTGCGCATTCACTCTTGGTTGTTCCATCATCCAATCAAATGGCGGCATAAAAAGTAGTTTATTCCACGTAAAGTACCCGCCGCCGGCGGCAACTAGCGCAACACCAACAAGCAAAAGAATAAACTTTGGCTCAAACATCTGCGGTTTGAAATTCAAAAATTCTTCAGTGTAATAAATCGGCTCAACATCACCGCCGAGTTTTTTGAGAAAAGCATTCACTTCCTGCTCGTTGAATTTCGAATCATCCGCTTGAATTGCAATGCCGAAAGTATCCGACGAGACCGCCTTCATATAACGCGTATCATGCAGTGGATGACTGTTGTTCGGAAATTTCAGAAAGAAGGTAATCATCGCGCCAACTGTCAGCAACACTGCCGAAAGCACAGCGATTTCATAGGTGACTGGAACAAACGCAGGCCACGACCAATACGGTTTGCCACCAATCACCTGCGGATAGTCAACAGATGCTACCCACGAAGCAAATGATATCATACCAACAGCACCCAAAATGCCTGCCGCAAGTGTAACAAAACCGAGTTTTGTTTCTTTCAATCCCATCGCCCTATCCATTCCGTGAACCGGATATGGCGTGTGAACGTCGAACTTTGTGTATCCCGCATCGCGTACTGCTTTTGCGGCGGCAATAATGTCGTTTGGCGTTTTGAAGAGCGCCGTAACGGCGTACAGTTTCTTATCCATGGTGCGCTCCATTTCCGTGGTGTGTGGGTTGCGCACCCGGAACCACTGCTTTAATTTCAGACATAGCAATAGCCGGTAAAAACTTAATGAACAACAACACAAGCGTAAAGAAGAGTCCAAAACTACCAATCAAGAGTCCAAAATCCCAAACAGTAGGCACAAACATTCCCCAACTCGAAGGAAGAAAATCTCTATGCAACGATGTTACTACAATAACAAAACGTTCGAACCACATACCAATGTTCACGAAGATCGAAAGAATAAATGAAGCAAGAAGCGAACGGCGGATTTTCTTGAACCAAAACAGTTGCGGTGAAAAAACGTTGCATGCGAACATAATCCAATACGCCCACCAGTATGGACCAAATGCGCGATTGACAAACACGAACAATTCGGTTTGATTGCCAGAATACCAAGCGGTGAAGAATTCCATCGAATACGCATACCCCACCATCATTCCGGTTACGAGCATAATCTTGTTCATCTTCTCTATCGTATCCATCGTAATCAGATGCTCGAAGTGGAATGCTTTTCTGGTGATAATCAAAACATTCTGCACCATCGCAAAGCCGGAAAAGATAGCGCCGGCAACAAAGTACGGCGGAAAGATCGTGGTATGCCAACCGGGAAGAACCGATACAGCGAAGTCGAACGACACGATGGTGTGCACCGAAAGCACAAGCGGCGTTGCAAATCCCGCCATAATGAGATAGGCGCGTTCATAATGCTGCCAGTGGCGATTTGAAAATCTCCAGCCGAGACTTAAAATGGAATACACCAGTTTTTTTATTTTTGTTGTTGCACGGTCACGCAGTGTGGCAAAGTCGGGAATCAAGCCAACATACCAGAAGACGGCAGAAACAGTGAAGTATGTCGAAACCGCAAACACATCCCACATCAACGGCGAAGTGAAGTTGACCCACACTCCGTGCTGGTTCGGATACGGAAGAAGCCAGACAGCAGCAATCCACGGTCTGCCGGTGTGGAACAATACGAACTGCACTGCGCAAAGAACAGCAAACAGCGTCATTGCTTCAGCAAAACGCGCAATACCGGTACGCCATTTTTGACGTAGCAAAAATAAGATTGCCGAGATCAAGGTTCCTGCGTGGCCGATACCGACCCAGAAGACAAAGTTGACGACGTCGAATCCCCACGCCACCGGCTGGTTGATACCCCAAATGCCAACCCCTTTCCACAAGAGCCAGCCCAAACTAATAGCGCCAATCAATAGCATCGTGCCGGTGATGGCAAGGCCGATGAACCAATTGCGATGGGGGAATTCGTCGATCGGTTTCGAAATCGCGGCATCAAGCGATGCAGCGGTCGGAACACCTTCGACGACCGGAATTTCTTTTGAATAATCTATGACTGTTGCAGACACGAAATTTTCTCCGATTTTACTTCATGAACAACATTTTCTTTACGACAATTTTGTTACCGTATTCCAAACGATAAATATACATCCCGCTGGAAACGCTCTGCGCATTCCACTCGATAATATGACCTCCCGCCTCCATCTCCTGATTCTTCAGTGTTGCGATCTCTTTACCGAGAATATCAAATACCTTCAACACTACTTTCCCCGCCTGTGGTATCTGAAAATGAATCGATGTCGCCGGGTTGAACGGATTGGGATAATTCTGGAATACTTCAAACGTCGTCGGAGCGGCGACCTGAATCGAGATCTCCTTCGTCCAACGCTTCCCTTCTGCATTCGTTATCCCAATAACAACTTTTTGAGGTTTGTTAACTACCGCTGATTTGTCGACCGAAAAT
>Ga0073934_10004190_pt1 | contig 24540 bp, 24 predicted proteins | sample LarsenN4metaG_FD_76834 | JGI IMG/M metagenome (GOLD analysis project Ga0073934, IMG submission 76834) | Hot spring sediment bacterial and archeal communities from British Columbia, Canada, to study Microbial Dark Matter (Phase II) - Larsen... ... | reverse complement strand
GAAGTCCGGAATGCTTCGGCTGTCCGCCGAGCACGGAGGTCTGCTGGCGATAGCACCTCGGAAGACCGTCGCTCGCCATCTGACAAGAGACCTTCGACGCAGGCCAGATCTTTCGGAAAAGATTTGCCTGACGACCTCCAGTCAGCTGTTCGAGGTTGTCGCCAGGCACGCAAGGACGACAATTGCTCAAAAGGCGATCTCCGACCTCACGCTGGCGCGACCAGATTTTTCGGCAAGGGCATCGCGCTCGCGGCTGACGATTTTGCCTCTGGCGAGCGGTTTGGCCACCATCGCTGCATTTGCCGCAGCCCCTGTCCTGATCGCAACTGTCGTCGATATTGCGCTTGCCTTGATCTTCTTGGGCTGGACAGCTTTGCGCTTACTCGGCGCCCTCACGGCGGGCCTTGTATGGCACCGCGAACGTCCCGTGGAGGACCGCGAGCTGCCCGCCTATTCGATCATTGTCGCGCTTTATCGTGAAGCCGCGGTGGTCGAAGGATTGGTGGAGTCTCTCAAATCCCTGGACTATCCGCCCGAGAAGCTCGACATCATATTGGTGCTCGAACCTGACGACGATGAGACGCATAGAGCTCTTTCCGCACTTCCGATCGGTCCGGCATTCACAATCATCACAGCACCCAACGAAGGTCCACGTACAAAGCCGAAAGCGCTGAATATCGCTTTGCCGTTTGCGCGCGGCCGTTACGTGGCGGTGTTCGATGCAGAGGACAGACCCGAGCCGGATCAATTGAGGAAGGCAGTTCACGCTTTTCAGATGGGAGGAGAACGGCTCGCCTGTGTACAAGCGCGGCTGAGTATCGACAATTTCGAGCAAACGTGGCTCACGCGCATGTTCGCCGCCGAGTATGCAGGCCTGTTCGATGTCTTTTTGCCCGGACTCGCCGCTTGCCGCCTGCCCCTGCCGCTCGGGGGATCGTCCAACCATTTCAGGACATCGGTTCTGCGCCAGGCGGGAGCCTGGGATCCTTACAACGTCACCGAGGACGCAGATCTGGGCATGAGGCTCGCGCGCCTCGGCTATTATACGACCGTCATTCACTCGACCACGCATGAAGAAGCACCATCCCGCTTTGTGCCCTGGCTCAAACAGCGGACACGCTGGTTCAAGGGCTGGATGCAAACCTGGCTCGTCCACATGCGCCATCCGCTGCAGTTGTGGCGCGACTTCGGACCCGCAGGCTTCCTGGTGTTCCAGTTGGTGATTGGCGGGACGGTCCTGGCCGCCATGGTGCACGGCACATTTGCCGTTGCACTTGCTTGGCATATCGCATCGGGCTGGCTTTGGGCGGGGAAATCAAGCGCGGGCGAGCTCCTGGTCACCGGATTACACGCGGTAACGCTCGTCAGCGGCTACACGATTTCAGGAACGCTTGCCCTCATGGGCCTTGCCCGCCGCCGCATGATGTCGTGCGCGAGGGCGCTCCTGTTGATGCCGCTCTATTGGGTTTTATTGTCTGTGGCTGCCTGGCGCGCGCTCTTCCACCTGATCCTGGAGCCTTATGCGTGGGAGAAAACCGACCACAATCTCGCACGCATACAGCTCAACTCGAACCAGGTGAGTCGCACCAGCCCGAGCTAGCGACAATTTCCTACAGATACTTGCGAAGGTCTGCAGCGGCCTCGTCCGGTCCGCGCTTCATGTTGAAGGGCGCAACAAACCGACCTTCCTTGTCCATCAGATAGACCAGTGCAGTGTGATCCATCGTATAGCCGCCGCCCTCAAGGGGAACTTTCTTCGAATAGACCCGGTAAGTTCTTTCCATGCTGGCAATGGCCGCGTTATCTCCTGTGAGCCCACGCAACTGCGGATGAAAACTCGACAGGTAATCCTTGAGCTTGTCCGAGGTGTCCCGCTCCGGATCGACCGTCACGAACAGCGCATTCACGCCAGAGGCCTCGTTTCCCAGCTTGCCGAGTATTTCGGACACCTCGAACAACGTGGTCGGGCAGATGTCCGGACAATGCGTGAAGCCGAAAAACACGAGAAAAGGTTTGCCCTTCAAATCTGCGTCGGTAACCGTCTGGCCGTGATGATCGGTCAACCGGAACGGACCGCCGATCGCAGACGGCGCAGTCATCTGTATCGGCCCCTTGCCGGCCACGAGAAAAATGGCGGCAGAAAAAATGACAAGCCCGGCTACGAAGGCCGTCAAAACCAGCAGCACGTGTGACGCACGGGAAGCCATCGGAAGGATACCTGCAGACTTTCAGAAGCAGGCCGCAAGGCCAGTGAGCAGCATCTCGTAGAAGACGGCGCTGCCATAATGAGCCCACAAGGCAAACGTCACCGCCAGCAGCAAGCCAACGCCTCCCGCCGCGATCATCCCCGCCACCGGGAAATGGCGGGGCGATGACGTTGTTTCCCGCGTTGTTGCTGCGTCCGGCATGCCTAGTCCTGACTGAAGCGCTCTGACGACCTTCAGATAAGTCTGAAAACGCTTTCCGGCAACCTGCCCGGATCGGCCGAAAATCCGGCGGTCGAGGGAGTTGTTCTTGGGCTCCTTGGTGGAGCGGGCGATGGGAATCGAACCCACGACATACAGCTTGGGAAGCTGTCGTTCTACCACTGAACTACGCCCGCGTGAGCACAAGATAACCGTGCACGCCCGCGCCCGGCAAGAGCGGGCGTCAGACGCGGAAATGTTTCGAGAGCTTGAGGCCTTGGGCTTGATAGTTCGAACCAATACCTTGGCCATAAAGCTTGGCCGGGCGCGCCATCATGGTTTCGTAGACCAGACGTCCGACGATCTGGCCGTGCTCCAGAATGAACGGCACCTCACGCGACCGCACCTCCAAAACAGCGCGCGATCCTTGTCCTCCGGCTCCGGCATAGCCGAAGCCCGGATCGAAGAAACCCGCATAGTGAACGCGAAATTCCCCGACCAGCGGATCGAAGGGCACCATTTCCGACGCATAGTCGGGCGGCACCTGCACCGCCTCTTTCGAAGCCAAAATGTAAAATTCGTCCGGATCGAGAACCAAACTATGGTCGGGTCTCGCCGCCATCGGCTCCCAGAAGTCCAACACATCGTAGCCGTTGCGGCGGTCGACATCGATCAGGCCGGTATGCCGCTTGGCCCGATAGCCGATCAGCCGGTCGGGGCCAAGGCCGGACAGGTCGACGCCGACGGCCACGCCTTCACCAACATCGGCATCCCTGCTGTCGACCAGCCTTTCGCGCGCATGGAGATCGCGCAAGGCAGCCGGACTCAACAGTGATTGCCCCCGCCGAAACCGAATTTGGGACAAGCGCGAACCTTGTCGAACCAGCACGGGAAAAGTGCGCGGGCTGATTTCGGCATAGAGGAGGCCCCGATAACCGGCATCGATACGATCGAAGCCGCGCGCATTATTCGTGATTACGCGCGTGAACACATCGAGCCGCCCGGTGGAGCTTTTCGGATTCGCAGACGCCGAAATATCGGACGGCAGATCGAGACTCTCCAACAACGGCACGATGTGCACACAACCCGTCTCCAGCACTGCGCCGTCAGAGAGATCGATTTCATGCAGCTTGAGCTGCGCAATCCGCTCTTCCACCGTCGCTTGCGGCCCAGGCAAGAAACTGGCGCGCACGCGATAGGCGACCCTGCCCAGCCGCAAATCAAGACTGGCCGGTTGAATCTGGTCTTCCGCAAAAGGCAGGAGCGATCGGATGCCGCCCGCGCCGGCAAGCGCAGCGATCATATGGTCGGGCAGAATGCCGTCGGCACCGGCAGGCAGATCGAAGGGCAAAGTCATCTTCCGCAGTGGTCAACAGCCTCTAGACCACCCCGGCTACCTCGGGAAGGCCGCAGCAAGCCAAGGCGCCACTTATCCTGTGATTTTCGCGGGAAATGCAGAAATCAGCCCGCGCGCCCTATCACCGGGCGCTTGCGCTCGCCGTCAGGCTGGACCGGGTCGCGGCTTCCACGATGGCACCGGCCTAGAGCTTGGCGATGCAGCCATAGCTCCAGTCGTTCATGTGCAATTCGTCCTCGGAAATGAAAACCTCGAACGGAATGTGCGAGACTTGGCGCCAATGCCGCATGACTGCGAAGCGACGGAAAAGATCGACATTTTGCGATTTGGCCGCGTGCGCGAGCAAATCGACCATGCTGGCGGCATCCGGCTTGGCCAGCACTTTCGGCGCGAATTGCGGATCGATCAAAATGACATCCGTCCCTGCAGCTTTCAGGCGGCTGAGCCCCTCGAAGATCAGACGGCCTGCCGGCGCGATCGGGTCATCACGCAGCACCGAATTGGTGCCGACTTGCCAGAGCACGAGATCCGGGTTTTCTGCCAGCACTTCCTTGTCGAACCGGGCCAGCATGCCACGCGCTTCATCGCCGTTGACGCCGCGGTTGACCACAGTGATCGCTTGATGCGGGAACATGACCTGCAATTCCGCGGACAGCCGGGCCGGGTAAGTGTTGGCATCCGAACTAGCACCGGCCCCCGCAGTCGAGGAGGAGCCGATTGCAACGATCTTGAGCGCTTCCCCGGCCGCCAGGCGCTTGCCGGTACGCGCAAGCGGGTTCATCAGACGGGTGACGTCCTGTGGAGCGCTACAATCGAATTTCGCGCGCGCATTCCTGGCCGCCTCTTCCGCACGAACCGGCACGGCCATGGCCGCCGCAATGACGGCAATACCCAGAATATGCGGGAGATGAAAAGGGCGGAGCAGGAGCATCACTGGGTCGGGTTTGCCTTGATACGGTCGAGGTCGGCCGCTTCGATGATCAAAGATGCAAGCGCGCGACCGATGCAGTCGTGAACCTTCTGCGCCATGGCGCTGTCTCTCGTGCCGGTATTCAGATCAAAATTGCCGTTGTCGTTCCAGTAACGCATGATTTCAAGACGATCGAACAGCGGAATGTCTCGATCGCGGGCAACGATTCGCATCGTGTCGGCATAGGCTCCGGACTGAATCATCGACTCCGTTCGCGGACTGTATTGCATGTTCATCAAAACGGCATCCGCACCCGCTTCGTGGATGGCATCAATGCCTTCATCGAGCGTGTGACGGAACTCATCCGCGTTCACCCCGCGCATCGCATCCACCGTCCCAGTTTGCCATACTACAAGATCCGGCTTGCGGTCGAGCAGCAATTTTTCGAGGTTCTGGACCATATCGGCCGCCTTCAGCCGGGCTTTCGCCTCTGCCAAAACGTTAACCGTAATATCGGGAAAACGCCGCTTCAGCGCCTCTTCGAGGCTGGCTGGATAGGCTCGGAACCCGCCGCCGGCGAGGGCGGAGGAACCAGTTCCTAGCACCAGAATTCTCAGTTCCCGGCGCTCCTTGAAGGCCTTGGCCACCTCCTCCAGCTTGGCATCGCCGACCAGCAGATAGGCCGGCACGTCGCAGGGATCGGCCTGCGGCAGAGGCACGACTGGATCCTCCCCCACGGCTGGGGCCGCAGAGAACAACCCGATGAGCAAGGCAAGTATGAGCCTTTTCATGCCTCGCCTCCTGCGAGGTCGGCGTCCGGGGTCTTGGGCCGGACCGCCCCTTTGCGTTCGGCAGATGTCTTGTACCACGACAAGAGCCATGCAACCGCAATCATTATAAGAATACCTAATACGCTGACCGCGATTTGCATGGGGATTCCACCCGAGATTTCAACCTTGGCAAAGTGCGCGGCAAAGGCCAGGAAGACCCCGAGGCAAAAGATTTCCAGGGAATGCTGCCCGCAGAGAATGGCCGGCCGGAGCCAATCGGATTTCAACAGCGGCCAATCGCGTGGAACGAAATAGACCGTAATCGTGGCCAATGCCAGAAAATGCGCAAACCGCAACACGTCGAGGTTGGTCTTGTCGATCGGATAGATGTGCTCGGCCAGCCATTTCGGAACAAGCGGCGCAAACCGCGGGAAATGCCATGTGAGAGTGATGCAGAATGCAAAGATCAGATAGGCGATGGCAATCGCAATAGTGACGCGCGATCGCAACAGCGTCTTGAGCCGCTCAACACCTCCCAAGGCACACCAGGCGCCGAAGACGAACAGCAATTGCCATGCAAACGGATTGAAGAACCATCCACCGGCCGGATAGGCGGGCAAGTTCCAGCCGAATTGCCACGTCGCGGCATATAGACCGGCTGAAAGAAACAACGCGAACGTAGCGTTCCGCAACAGCAGCCACAGAACCGGGGCGAAAAACACCATGAGGACGATGTAAAGTGGCAATACGTCCATGTTTACCGGCTTGAACTTCAGCAGCAGCGCCTGGAAGATGGTGACGTCAGGCTGTTGCAGGAAATCGAGCACGCCCATCTCTTCCGCATAGAGTGGATTCTGGAAGCTGCGCGCCACGTAGGCAATTTGCGCCAGATAGATTGCGAAGAGAAAGATATGGGCGACGTAGATTTGCCAGGCGCGCTTGAGGACGCGCGCTCCCGAGACTACGAAACCGTAGTCGCGCATTGCGCGGCCATAGACGAACGCCGCCGTAAAGCCCGATATGAAAATGAATATCTCGGTCGCGTCGCTGAAACCGTAATTCCGGATTGTGACCCAGGCGACAATGTTGGACGGAATGTGGTCGAGATAAATCAGCCACAAGGCAAGGCCGCGAAACAGGTCGAGACGCAGATCGCGTTCCGTAGGCACCGTGGGAGCCATTGCCATAATATCCGGTCTGTATTCCCGGCAGATTCGCCGACAGGATCAGCCGTTGCAAGCGTTCCAATGACGCTGTTCAATAGTATTGTCGAGTGAGAATCCAGGCTGCAGCATGTATCGCGCCGTTACCCGGGACATCGAAGTCACCGTTTCGCCGCGCTTCCTGCCGGAACGGTCCGCGCCTGAGAAAGGCCATTTTTTCTGGGCCTACACGATCACAATCTCGAATTTGGGCCAGAACGTCGTCCAGCTGATGACACGTCATTGGCACATCACCGACGCGCAAGGCCGGACCCAGGAGGTGCGCGGTGCCGGGGTTGTCGGCGAACAGCCCGTCCTGAAACCGGGCGAATCGTTTGAGTACACCAGTGGGGTGCCGCTGCCGACATCGTCCGGATTCATGACCGGTCGTTACGGCATGGTCACCGAGGAAGGCGAACGTTTCGAGATCGAAATTCCTGCATTTTCGCTGGATTCGATTCAGGGCACGCGCACGATCAATTGACGGTTCCGGACGCCTCGGGGTCGCGCACATCTCCCGGATCGAACGTATAGGTCTGGCTGCAGAACTCGCAGGTCACCGCGATCTTCTCGTTTTCGACCATATGGTCGCGGTCGTCCTGCGTGAAACTCCGCAGCATCGCCTCCACGCTATCGCGAGAGCAGGAACACTGCGCAATCACCGCTGTGTTCTTGAATACGCGAACGCCGTGTTCATGGAATAGGCGGTAGACCAGCTTCTCGGTCGACAAGCCGGGGTCGATCAACTCGATGTCCTCCACCGTCTCGACCAGCGACCGGCCCTCGACCCACGCGTCATCCTCCGCAATCTGATGCTTTTGTGTGCCTTCCGGCGCATCGCCTGGATCGAGATCGGCGACCCGCATACGCTCGGAGGCCTTGGGAAGGAACTGCACCATGATGCCACCCGCGCGCCAGCGATGCTTGAGGCTATCGTTCTGATCGCTGCGGAACTCCTCCGCCACGGCGAGGCGCACGCGTGTCGGAATTTGTTCCGAACGCCGGAAATATTCATGCGCCGCCTCCTCCAGACCGCTGCCTTCCAGCGCGACAACGCCCTGATAGCGGCTCATGTCGCCGCCCTGATCGATAGTCATGGCCAGATGGCCATGCCCTAACAATTCGGCGGACGAAGTTCTTTTTTCGGCGATCGCAGCCGCGACGCGGTTCTTGTCGAAACGTGCACAGGCGCGCACCTTGCCTCCGGTCGCGTAGTCCACGACCAGCATTCGCACCGGACCGTCAGTCTGCGTTTGCAGGATGAAGCGGCCCTCGAACTTCAATGCCGAGCCGAAGAGGGCGGCGAGGGCGATGGCCTCACCCACGAGGCTGGCGACGGGGGCGGGGTAATCGTGCCGCGAAAGGATTTCGTCCACCGCCGGACCGAGCCGAACCACGCGGCCGCGCAGATCAAGAGCGGCCACTTCGAATGGCAGGATCGTGTCGTCGGCGGACTGGGGCGCCGGCGTTCTCGACGGAATCTCGATATTTTTCATCACATGGTCGCGTTCAGGCACCAAGTAAGGATGCCCTTCTGCGCATGCAAGCGGTTCTCGGCCTCATCGAACACGACCGATTGCGGACCATCCATCACCTCGTCGGTGACCTCCTCGCCGCGATGTGCCGGCAGGCAATGCATGAAAATCGCGTCAGGCCGTGCCTTGGCCATGAGCTGCGCATTGACCTGATAACGACTGAGCAGATTGTGGCGATTGGCTTTTGACTGCTCGTCGCCCATGGACACCCAGGTGTCGGTGACCACACAATCCGCATCCTTGACCGCCGCCTCAGGATCCTCGCCGATCTCGATCGGGGCGCCCGAATTCTTCACCCAATCCATGAGCCATTTTTTCGGCTTGAGTTCCGGGGGCGATGCAACCTTGAGCAGGAACTCGAACCGCTCGGCAGCATGCATCCAGGACGCGAGCACATTGTTGGAATCGCCGGTCCAGGCGACCGTGCGCCCCCGGATCGGCCCGCGATGTTCCTCGAAGGTCATGACATCCGCCATCACCTGGCAAGGATGCGACCGCTTGGTCAGGCCGTTGATCACCGGCACCGAGGCGTATTTGGCCAGTTCATAGAGAATATTGTGATCCAGCGTCCGGATCATGATCGCGTCGACATAGCGCGACATCACCCGCGCCGTATCGGCGATCGTCTCGCCGCGGCCCAGCTGCATTTCCTGTCCGGTGAGCACAATCGCGTCGCCCCCGAGCTGGCGCATCGCCACATCAAAAGAGACACGCGTTCGCGTGGACGGCTTGTCGAAAATCATTGCAAGCGTCTGTCCGGCGAGGGGCCGATCAGCCCTTCCAGCCTCCCGCGCGGTCTTCATGACCCGGGCATGCTCGATCATCCCTCGCAATTCATTCGAGGGTATATCGATCAGATCAAGAAAATGCCGCACACCGTTGCTCGTCATGCCACGGCACCCTTCTTGACCGACGACTGCGCGGCAGCAAGCCGCGCACAGGCGCGGTCGATCATGCCGATGGCTTCACTGACTTCGGCTTCACCAGCGATCAGGGGCGGCAGCAAACGGACAACATTGTCGCCAGCCGCGACCGTCAGGAGCTTCTGCGCTCGCAATTCATTCACGAGGTCTCCCTGCGGTACGGCTGCCCGCAAACCGATCAGAAGCCCCTCTCCGCGCACTTCGGCGAGAACCGACGGATAGCGATCTTTCAGTTCGGCAAGCCGCTGCTTGAACAGGATGGAGGTCTTACGCACATTATCGAGAAAGCCATCGGAAAGGACGACATCGAGCACAGCATTGGCGACCGCCATGGCGAGCGGATTGCCGCCAAAAGTCGACCCGTGCGTCCCCACAGTCATGCCCTTCGCCGCTTCGGCCGTAGCAAGGCACGCTCCGACCGGAAAGCCGCCGCCAAGCGCCTTGGCAAGCGCCATGATGTCCGGCGTAATTCCGCTGCGCTGATAGCCGAACAATTCGCCGGTGCGGCCGATGCCAGTCTGCACCTCGTCGAGAACCAGCAGCAATCCATGCTCGTCGCACACCTGACGCAGGGCACGGAGAAATTGCGGAGGCACAACGCGCACGCCGCCTTCGCCCTGCACCGGCTCGATCAGGATTGCGGCCGTGCTGTCGTTGACAGACTTCTTCACCAGTTCGATGTCGCCGAAGGGCAATTGATCGAAGCCCTCGACGACCGGCCCAAAGCCTTCGAGATATTTCTTCTGCCCGCCCGCGGCGAGCGTTGCCAGGGTGCGCCCGTGAAACGCGCCTTCAAATGTGACGATCCGGAACCGCTCCGGATGCCCGTTCACAGCGTGGAACTTCCGCGCCATCTTGATCGCGCATTCCATCGCCTCAGCGCCAGAATTGGCAAAAAAGACCTTGTCGGCAAAACTGTGATTGCACAGACGGTCGGCCAGCCTTTCCGCTTCGGGAATGCGGAAGAGATTGGACACATGCCAGACCTTCTGGCCCTGTTCCGTCAACGCCTGCACAAGTTTGGGATGGGCGTGCCCCAGCACATTGACGGCCACGCCGCAGGCAAAATCGAGGTAGCGCTCGCCCGTGGTGGCCGTCAGCCATGCCCCTTCACCTCGCTCGAAAGCGAGGTCCGCACGCACATAGGTCGGCAGAAGATGCGAGGTCACGGCTAGGCGCCCGAGGCTTCCGGAAAGTTCAAATGAAATGTGCCGCCTCTTCGGGCGGCACTTGCGGACATTCTAGGACCGCATGTCCGGGTGTCAACCGATCGCGATGGTAACTCTATGCCGCATCGCCTTGAACAAGTGGTGGAAACCGCGCGGTTACAGGCGGAAACTGGGGATGTTGCGTTTTCGGACTCTTGCACGCGAGTCCGGCCATCTTGTAGTCTTTGGCCTACGGGATACGACATCTCGTGCGGCGGACTGTCATCTAGTTCCATTTGTGCCTGCGTCACGTTGGACCAGCCAGTGCGGCTGTCCGACGAGGAGAATGGATTCTGCCGAGAAATCAGCCGGATAGAACCGGGAGAGGCCATGACGATCGGTTGGACAGACGAACGGGTGGAGCTGTTGAAGAAACTGTGGTCCGACGGCCTGTCGGCCAGCCAGATTGCCGCTGAATTGGGGGGCATCACCCGCAATGCGGTGATCGGCAAGGTTCACCGTCTGGGCCTGTCCGGCCGCGCCAAAAGCCCATCCTCGACGGCCCCACGCCAGCGCAAGCCTCGCCAGGCCCACATGCTGCGGGTGTCGCGCGCCGCGATGCGGGGCAATACGGCGCTCGCCTATGCCTATGACTACGATGTGGAAGCCGAACCCGCACCGGTGGAGAATATTATCCCGCTCGGCCAGCGCCGGACACTGCTCGAACTGACAGAGGAAACCTGCCGCTGGCCGATCGGCGATCCCTCCGCCCAGGATTTTTACTTCTGCGGCGGCAAGACGGTCGCCGGGGTTCCCTATTGCAGCTATCACTGCCGCATCGCCTACCAACCCCCGGCGACACGTCGCGACAAACGGCCCTCGCGCGGCTAGTGTCCCGATTCCGGAGTTCGCAAGCGTTGGCTGACGGCTCCGGAACGAGCTTCGAGATCCAAGAACGCCAGCTGATCTTTGATCTCAGTGTGGGTCGGTTGGAAAATTCGCTCCACTCCGGCGGCGCCCCCGGGAGCGAGTTTCCGAACCACCACGCCACATGTGTCAGCTCGCCTTGCCGAAACGGTCGTCGATGGAATACCCCGACCCGCGCACGGTGCGGATCGGGTCGATTTCCCGGCCGCGATTGAGTGCCTTTCGCAAACGCCCGACATGCACGTCGACCGTCCGCTCGTCGATATAGACGTCGCTGCCCCACACACCGTCGAGCAATTGCTCGCGCGTGAAGACGCGGCCAGGACGCTCCATCAGATATTCAAGCAGCCGATATTCGGTCGGACCAAGGCTGACGTCGCGGCCGCCGCGGGACACGCGCTTCTTGACCCGATCGAGCTCGATTTCGCCCAATGTCAGAGTATCGGCCATGCGTTCGGGCTTCGAGCGACGCAGTAATGCGCGCACACGCGCCAGCAGTTCCGGAACGGAGAACGGCTTGACGACATAATCGTCGGCGCCGGTGGCCAGACCGCGCACCCGCTCGCTTTCCTCGCCGCGGGCCGTGAGCATGATGATCGGAAGCGATTTGGTTTCCTGTCTGGCGCGCAGCCTGCGGCAGAGCTCGATTCCCGACAGGCCGGGCAACATCCAGTCGAGGACGACGAGGTCAGGCAATTTTTCGCGCAGCCACGTATCTGCATCGTCACCGCGCGCGACGGTTTCGACGCTGTAACCGTCGGCTTCAAGATTGTAGCGCAGGAGGAGCGACAGCGGCTCCTCGTCTTCGACGATCAGAATTTGCGCATGCTGGCCGTTCATGCGGCTCTCCGACTAACCCTGCACCGGAACGGTCGTGAGCGTCGTGGTGTCGCCCTTGGGCCGCTCGGCGGTGATCGGGTGCCCTTCCACCATGTAGTGCACCGTTTCCGCAATGTTCGTGGCGTGATCGCCCATTCGCTCGATGTTCTTGGCGGAAAACATCAGGTGGATGCCGAGACTGATGCTGCGCGGATCCTCCGCCATGTAGGTCAGGATCTCGCGAAACAGCGACGTACACAGAGAATCGATCGCCTCGTCCCCCTGCCAGACGGCCAGCGCATTGGTCAGATTACGCGTTGCGTAGCTGTCGAGCACCTGCTTCAGCTGCGCCAGCAAGAGCGCGGACATATGCTCGATGCCGCGGATGATGGTCTGAGGCGGAACTTCTTCTGTGAGCTGATTGACCCGCTTGGCAATATTCTTGGCCAGATCGCCGATCCGCTCGAGATCGTTGCAGACGCGCAACGCGCCGACGATCTCGCGCAGATCGACCGCCATCGGTTGGCGTCGGGCGATGGTCAGAATTGCCCGCTCCTCGATCTCGTGCTGCAGATCGTCGATCCGTGCATCGCGCTCGATGACTTTCGCCGCCAGCACCACGTCGCGCTTGGCCAGCGCATCGACCGCGTCGGCGACGCTTTTCTCCGCCAGACCGCCCATCTCGGCGACCATGCGGGTCAGTTCCTCGAGATCGGCGTCGAAGGCCTTGGCGATATGTTCTGGCATAATTGTATGTCCCTGTCCGTCGTTTCAACGCAGCCTATCCGAAGCGGCCGGTAATGTAGTCCTGCGTGCGGCGATCCTCCGGTGTGGTGAATATCTTCTCTGTCGTTCCCTGTTCAACGAGATGACCCAGATGGAAGAACGCCGTGCGCTGCGAGACGCGCGCCGCCTGCTGCATCGAGTGAGTGACAATCACGATTGTGAAATTTTCCCGCAACTCGTCCATCAGCTCTTCGATTTTTGCCGTGGCGATGGGATCGAGGGCAGAACAAGGCTCGTCCATCAGAATGATTTCCGGGCTCACCGCGATGGCGCGCGCAATGCAAAGCCGCTGCTGCTGACCGCCGGACAGGCCCGTGCCCGAATCCGTCAGACGATCCTTTACTTCCTCGAACAAACCCGCCTTCTTCAGACTTGTGACGACGATGTCGTCAAGTTCCGTCTTGTTGCGTGCCAGGCCGTGAATGCGCGGGCCATAGGCAACGTTTTCGTAAATCGACTTCGGAAACGGATTCGGCTTCTGGAACACCATGCCGACTCGCGCGCGGAGCTGCACGACGTCCAGCGAGCGGTCATAGATGTCCCGGCCGTCGATTTCGATCTTGCCTGTGACGCGGGCAATCGGAATTGTATCGTTCATTCGGTTGATGCAGCGCAGGAAGGTCGATTTGCCGCATCCGGAAGGACCGATAAAGGCGGTCACGGCGTTTTCCAGGATATCGATCGAGACATCCTTCAGCGCATGCTTCTCGCCATAATACACATTGACATTGCGCGCGGTGATTTTCGGGCGCGCGTTTTCGAACGTGACAGGCGCCTGGCTCGTTTTTTCCACTACGGCATCCATCGCTAGCATCTCCCGTTCCCTTCTCTCACCACCGCCGCTCGAACCGCTTGCGCAGGTAGATTGCCAGTCCGTTCATGACAAAAAGAAATACCAGCAGCACCATAATAGCCGCGGCCGTCTTGGCCTGGAATGCGATCTCCGGGAGATCGGACCAGAGATAGATCTGCACAGGCAGAACGGTAGCGGCGTCCGTGATGCCGGTGGCGGGCTCGACGATGAAGGCCACCATGCCGATCATGAGGAGGGGAGCGGTTTCACCCAGCGCATGCGCCATGCCAATAATCGTCCCGGTCATGATTCCCGGCATCGCCAGGGGCAGCACATGGTGGAAAATGGCCTGCTGGTGCGAGGCGCCGACTCCGAGCGCGGCTTCCTTGATCGACGGTGGCACGGCCTTGAGCGCGGCACGCGAAGCGATGATGATCGTGGGCAAAACGAGTAGTGCCAGCACCAGACCGCCGACCAAGGGCGCCGAGCGCGGCAAACCGAAAAAATTGAGGAAGACGGCGAGTCCGAGAAGTCCGAACACGATCGAAGGCACAGCCGCAAGATTGTTAATGTTGACTTCGATAATCTCGGTCAGCCAGTTCTTCGGCGCGAATTCCTCCAGATAGATGGCTCCTGCGACCCCGAACGGTACACACAGGGTCAGTGTGACCAGCAGCGTCAGCGCCGATCCGACCAAGGCGCCGCGAATGCCCGCAAGCTCCGCTTCGCGGCTGTCGCCCGATGTAAAGAAAGCCCAGTTGAACGCGTTTTCCACGAGGCCTTTCTCGCGCAGCCTTTCCAGCCACGTCACCTCCCGGTCGTTGACGCGCCGATTGCTTTCGGGCGTGACATAAGTGACTACCTGCCAGGATCCTGGGCGCGCTTCAGCCGTCGAGGTCAGCGGCAACACCACCTCGCCCTTGATCCCCCCGGGATCGATTTCCGTCGCTTTGACCATGCCGCCATTGATGGCGATCAGAAGGCTTGGAAGATCGGCGGTGAGCGCCTCGCTGCCTTCGCGATTGTCGAACCTGGCCTGCAGCGTTGCAGCGGCTGCCTCGCCTTCCTTGGCTCTCTGCGAAAAGGTTTCCGCCTCGTCGCCTGCCGCCTTGATATTTGCCTCAATCACCGCTCGTGCAGCGCCTTGCGCCGTGGCGAGCGATTTCTCAAGCTCACCCTTCCTGGCGCTGGCTTGAGCAGCGATACGCCTGAAGCGCTCCGTCTCCTGGCGCAGCGCACGGGCGCGCGCGGACAGAAAATTTTTGACGTCGGTCGTCAATGCGGCAAAATCGTCGGCGGACGACTGGATACTCACTTCGCCACTCGCGCCACTCACCGCCGCGGTGCCTCGGCCGGCCACGCGCGTAATGCGTGTTCCGATTCCCTTGAGATAAAGATCGGCATCGTCCGAAAGCAGAACCGGGACTGTCACGGTTTGTCCGATCAACTTGGGATCGGCCACCACGCGGTCTCGCAACACATCGGCGGCGCCTGACGAGAGCATATTCGCTAAAAGACGCCGGTCAGACCGGCTCGTTGCATGGGGAAATTCCGCACGCAATGCACCAAGTACAAGCGCCTGGAAATCGCCGCCGCGAATGGTGGCGGGATTGCCCGACCCGCTGGGATCGATCTCGGCGGCATCGACCTTCACCGGCAGAACCAGCTGGTGCTGCGAAAATGCAGGCAATCCCCTGAGAACGATATCGCTCAGCACCGTGACGACGAAGAGCCCGGTCAGCGCAATTGCTGCCAGCCCGCAGAATTTGAAGCGGGCTTCAGCACGATATCGGCGTCGGATGCGAGCCTTGGCCGCATCCGACGTCACATCCAGAGTTCTTGGAGCGGGCGCTGCCACGTCAGTCATACTGCTCTCGATATCTCTTTACGATCTGCATCGCGATGACATTCAGCGTCAGGGTGAAGAAGAAGAGAACGAAACCGAGTGCGAAGGCGGCCAGCGTCTTGGCGCTGTCGAACTCCTGATCTCCGACCAGAATGGTCTTGATCTGAACAGTGAAGGTCGTGACCGCTTCGAGCGGATTGAAGGTCAGATTCGCCGCGAGCCCGGCGGCCATGACCACGATCATCGTTTCACCGACCGCACGGCTGATCGCCAGCATGAAGGCCGATACGATGCCTGCGAAGGCGGCGGGCAAAACCACTCTTTTGACGGTCTCGGACTTGGTCGAGCCCATGGCATAGGAGCCGTCGCGCAACGATTGCGGCACCGCGTTAATGACGTCATCGGACAGCGAGGAGACGAACGGGATAATCATCATCCCCATGACGACGCCTGCAGCGAGCGCGCTCTCGGACGCGACATTCAGGCCCGCCGCCTGACCCCATTCGCGAATGAACGGCGCAAGCGTCAGCGCAGCAAAGAAACCCAGCACGACCGTCGGGATGCCGGCCAGGATTTCAAGCAACGGCTTCGCATAGGCGCGAAACCGCGGCGTCGCATATTCCGCCATGTAAATGGCCGCGAACAGGCCCACCGGGCCGGCTATCAGAATGGCGATGGTGGTAATCAGCAGGGTGCCGGTGACAAGAGGCACAATACCGAAAGCGCCGGAAGACCCGCCCTGGTCGGCGCGCATGGCGATTTGCGGGCTCCATTGCAGGCCGAAGAGAAATTCCAGCGGCGAAACCTTCTGGAAGAAGCGTATGGTCTCGAACAGAACGGAAAACAGAATGCCGATGGTGGTCAGAACGGCAACACAGGCGGCAACAAATAGAACAGCCTTGACTACACGCTCCACCTGATTGCGCGCGCGAAAAGCGTTTGTGAGCGAGCGCAGCCCATAGGAAAGCCCAAGCAACCCGAAGATCCAGCCCGCCCCCACGATCACTGCATTCATCCAGACCTTCCAGGATGAATACGCATCGGCGGCTGCCTTCAGCGACGGACCGGCTTCTCCGGAATATTGGCCCTGCGCAAGCGAAACGATATCGCGCAAAACCGCGCCGCGACGAAGATCGTCATTCAGAATCGCCGGATCGTAGGCGCTCAGTGCCTGGGTGTTGACGATGTAGTCGGCGAGCGGACGGCCGATCGCGAAAATCAGCAGCATCGGCAAGAGAATGACAATGACGACAAAGGCGCCGTGGTAGCCAGGTCGCGAATGCAAAACCGCGGCTTGTTCAGCCACCTTCGCCCGTGCCCGGCCGAAATAGAAGCCGACGGCCACCAGCAGAAGCAGTCCGAGAAAATACAGGAGGCTCATGCCTCACTCCAACCCTGCGCCCTTCGCGGGGCGCATCCAGCACGGTAAAAGCGGCGGCCGCATTCGCGGCCGCCGTAGTCGCGATCAACCAATTACGAACTCGGAACCTGCATCGGCGTCATGCCGGTGACGTTCTTGCGCACCGCTTCGAGTTCGTTCTTCGGAAGTGTGACAAGACCCTTCTTCGCCAGATAGCCGTCCTCGCCGAGCGCCTTGGTGGACACATACTCAAGCGCAAACTTGTCGAGGCCAGGAACGACACCCACATGCTGCTTCTTGATATAGACGAAGAGCGGACGCGAGCCTTTGTACTTGCCGCCGGCAATATTGTCATAGCTCGGCTCGGAACCATCGAGGGCCACACCACGCAGCTTGGCAGCATTCTCTTCCAGGAATGAATAGCCGAAGATACCGAAGGCGTTCTTGTTCGCCTCCAGCTTCTGCACGATCACGTTGTCGTTCTCGCCGGCCTCCACATAGGCGCCGTCCTCACGCAGCGTCTTCCAAGCCTTGTCGAAGGCTTTCTTATCGGCTGTCTTGAGAGCCTTCATTGCCGGCAGCTGTTCCGCTCCGGCTTCCATGAACAGTTCATGCAGCGAGTCGCGCGTACCGGAGGTCGGGGGCGGACCGAGCACTTCGATCTTGATGTTCGGCAGCGACTTGTCGATGTCCGACCAGTTCTTGTACGGGTTGGCAACGAGCTTGCCGTCCGGACCGGGCACTTCCTTGGCGAGCGCCTGGAAGAGCTGGCCGAGGGTGAGTTTCATGGCAGGGCCCTGCTTGGACTGGGCCAGGGTCAGACCGTCGAAACCGACCTTGATCTCGACGACTTCCTTGACGCCATTCTTCTGGCAATCCTCGAACTCGCTCTTCTTCATAGCGCGCGACGCATTGGTCGCATCGGGATGGCCGACGCCGACGCCGGCGCAGAATAGCTTCATGCCGCCGCCGGTGCCGGTGGATTCCACGACCGGCGTCTTCATGCCAGAAGACTTGCCGAACTGCTCGGCGACGGTGGTGGTGAAAGGATAAACGGTGGAGGAGCCGACGATCCGGATCTGGTCGCGGGCTTCGGCGTGACCGGCAATGAACATACCGGCCGCCACGAGCGCGATTGCGCTGGCGAAGGTCTTGGGTGTCACGAGATATCTCCTTCGTGTGTGGGGCGGCTGTTGTGGATCCTGTCGGTCGAAATCGACCGCCCGCCTTACCCCTGTCGCCTAGGGCGTCTTCGTCTCGCTTCTATGACGATCAGATGACAATCAGATGACAGGCTAAGATACTGTTTTTTGGGGATCTTTTCTCTCGATTTGCCCAGGCTCTGTGGACATGGGCAGCCGTATCGTGAAAGTCGCCCCCTGCCCGATCTTGCTGTCGATGACCAGCCGGCCGCGATGGCGATTGGCCACGTGCTTGACCAGTGCCAACCCAAGGCCGGTGCCGCCGAGCGCGCGGCTGCCGGTGACGTCGACCCGATAGAAGCGCTCGGTCAGCCGGGGAATATGCTCGGCCGGAATGCCCGGCCCGTAGTCGCGCACAGATGCAACCGCCTCGTCGCTCCCGTCCGGAGCCCTGCCCCGCGACACGACGATCTCCACCTTCTTGCCTGAGCCACCGTATTTCAACGCGTTTTCGATGAGATTCTCGAACACGCGGATCAGCTCGTCGCGGTCCCCCGGCACCACCAGAGGTTCGTCCGGCGCCTGAATCGTCACCTCGACCCCGCGATCGCGCGCCAGGGTCTGCAGCGCATCGACAACCTGGCGCACAACGGGAACAAGTTCGACCGGCGTGACGGGCCTGACATGCGCCGCGAGCTCGATCCGCGACAGCGAGAGAAGATCGTCGATGAGACGCGCCATGCGGTTGGCCTGCGCCTCCATGATATCGAGGAAGCGCTCGCGGGCGGCGGTGTCGTTGCGCGCGGGCCCTTTGAGGGTTTCGATGAAGCCCGACAGGGCGGCGAGCGGTGTCCGCAATTCGTGGCTGGCATTGGCAACGAAGTCAGCGCGCATTTCCTCGACCCGCCGGATCGGAGTGAGATCATGGAACGTCAGCAACAAAAGGGCCGGACGGCCGCCCGGAGCGCTGCCCGAGTCATGCACCGGCGTCACGAACGCTTCCGACCACCGGTCTGATGGTACGCGCTCGGCAAATTCCACCCGCTCGGATTTGCTTCCGACAACCGCGCGGCGGATCGCCTCGACCACATCCGGCACCCGCAATGCGATCGATACCGGATCGCCACGCCGCAAGGCGGGCGCCATCGCGACCGCTGGCGCATTGAAGCCGACGACGCGGCCATCCGGCGCCAGCACGATTGTCGGGTCGGGAAGTGCCGATATCACATCCTGCAAGCCATCGACGCCCACGCGGGTCGTACCGCCTTCGGCCGGACCGCTTGGCGCGGGCATCCGTTTGGCAACGATACCGCCAGCCCACCCGGCGAGACCAATGACCAGCAGCGCAAGCAATCCCTTTCCGAAAGTCAGCGATTGCGTCAGCACAAAGACACAAAGGATCGCGATCGCTGCGGCCGCCATGAATGATGCGCGATATGACCGTACCCGCAACCGCCGCGGCAACAATAGCCGGCTCGCGTCGTCAGTGGCTGTCATGCGGCTTTGAGGCGCCTTTCTTGCGCGGATGGGATTTTTCGCCCGCGCGCGCGGCTTTGCCATCGGATACAAGCACATCCGCGGCGATATTGCCCAGAGGCGGCACTTTCGCGGTGAAGATTCCCTTCATGATCTCGCGCCCGCCCAGAATGAACAATGCAAGCGTGAAGGGCGTAATATAGTACAGGAGTCGGAACAACAGCAGGCCCGCCAACAGTTCTTCCTTGTCGAACTGCCACAGGGCAACGAGCATCGCCGCATCGAACACGCCAAGCCCACCCGGTGAATGGCTGGCGAATCCAAGCAATGTCGCCGACACGAAGATGACGGCCAGCGTGATGAAGCTGATATGCGGCTCGTCCGGCAGCAGCATGTACATCGCCAGGGCGCAAAACCCGAGGTCGATGATGCCGATAACGATTTGCAGCAATGTCAGCGGACCTCCCGGCAGGGTCACTTTCCAGTTGCTGCGCCCCATCGTGCGCGGCGCCATCCACACCCAGACCACGTAGGCGACGAGAACGACCAATGTGATGCCGGCAAGGGTCCGGTTGAACCATTCAGGCAATTGATTGATCGCAGTCGCGGCTTCCGGTGCATAGAAGATACCGAGACCAAGAACCGTGGCATTGCCCAGCCAGAAGGTGAGGCCCGCGATGAAGCAGATTTTTGCGACCTCGACGGCGCTCACACCATAGGCTGAATAGATGCGATAGCGAACCGCACCGCCTGTAAACACACTGGCGCCGACATTGTGACCGACGGAATAACTGGTGAATCCGGCAAGCGCGGCCGTCGCGTAGGACACGTCGTTCCGGCCGATCGTCCGCACAGCGAACAGGTCATAAAAAGTGAGCGTGAAATACCCCGCCGCGACGAACAATCCTGCGAGCATGACGTCGTGCGGCTCGGTGTCTTTCAGCGCCTTGACGAGATCGCCCCAGTTGAGATCGTGCAGCATCCGATAGAGCACGACCACCGCCACAATGATGATGGTCAGGCTGAGAACAAAACCGACCCTGTGCCAGCCGATTTTTTTACTGATGAAGCGCAAGACGGCGCGGAGCGATTCAGGCATTGCAGTCCCCGCCCCCCGGCGGCTGGAATAGCGGCTCCCTGAGGAAGCCCGACGGCGCGGCGTAGTAGCAGATGTTCATGGCCGGAAGCAAAGCGGAAAAGGCTCCTTGCCGGTTTTCGCGGCAACGAGCCGCGGGCGAACGATGGTCATATAGGCCCGGCCGTCCCGTCGTCGCAATTTGCTCCCTGTCATGCCATTCTGCGTTGTTCGGCATTATCTTTAGGTGAACACTGCATGAGACCAGAAGTTGCCGCGTCCGACATGCCTCTGCGGCTGACCTGCAAGAGGAAGATCGCCCAGGGGATCCACGAATTCGAATTCCGTCATCCTGCCGGTCAGGATTTGCCATCGTTCGCGCCCGGCGCGCATATCCAGGTGCGCGCGCCCAACGGGCTGATCCGCAAATATTCTCTCTGCAACGATCCCGCCGAGCGCGATCGCTACGTGATCGCGGTCAAACGGGAGGAGACTGGACGCGGCGGCTCCATCAATCTGATCGACGAGGCGCGCGAAGGCGAGGCCTATCTGATCACGCCACCGGTCAACGACTTTGTGCTTGCCCCAAACGCGCAGCATTTCCTGTTCATCGCCGGCGGCATCGGCATTACGCCGATCCTGTCCATGATCCGGCATCTTCGCAGGACCGGAGGAAAGCAGTTCAGGCTCTATTACTGCACCCGGACACCGGAGACGACGGCCTATCTTGAAGAACTTGGCGCACCGGAACTCGGGGACAGTGTCACGATCCATCACGACCAGGGCGACCCTGCCAAGGCCCTCGATTTGCAGCACGTGGTCGCAGAGCGAAAAAATCGCGCGCATCTGTATTGCTGCGGCCCGTCCCCGCTGATGCATGCCGTCCGTGACATGACCGGCCACTGGTCGCCGACGGCCGTGCATTTTGAAGCCTTCAGCGAACCGGAAAAGACCAAGCCCGGCGACAAGCCATTTACCGTGACGCTGGCAAGATCGGGGCAGACGATCGAGGTTCCGGTCGGCACCACGATTCTGGAAGCTCTGCGGGCGAAAGGACATGATGTGCCGAGCTCCTGCGAGACCGGGACGTGCGGAACCTGCCGGACGAAGCTGCTGGCCGGCGAAGCCGATCATCGCGATCTGGTGCTGGCCGAGCACGAGCGCGGGAGCCAGATCATGATCTGCGTGTCGCGCGCGCATACACCAGTTATCGTCATCGATCGCTGATACCGTGAGCCCAACGATATCCGCGCCGCGAAGCTGATCAGCTCTACTGCTTGAGCCGGACGACAAAGGGACTTCTGCAATGTACCGCGCGACAATCGCAGGTCATCGGCACGTCTTCCCCGATCTGAAGACCCTGCTCGCCAGGGCAACGCCCGCGCGCAGCGGCGACGAACTGGCCGGCATTGCCGCCCACTCGGCCGAGCAGCGTGTAGCTGCACAATATGCGCTGGCCGACCTGCCCCTGCGCGAATTTCTGGAACATCACGTCGTTGCCTATGAGACCGATGAAGTCACGCGGCTGATCGTCGAGACGCACGATACGAGCGCGTTTGCACCGATCGCGCATCTCACCGTCGGGGGCCTGCGCGACTGGCTGCTGTCCGACCAGCCGGACGCGGAGACGCTCGCCGCCCTCGCCCCCGGGTTGACGCCGGAAATGGTCGCCGCCGTCGGCAAAATATGCCGGTTACAGGATTTGATGGCGATCGCCGCCAAGTGCCGCGTGGTCACGCGCTTTCGCAGCACGATCGGCTTGCCGGGCCGCCTCTCGGTGCGTCTGCAGCCCAACCACCCGAGCGATGACGCACGCGGAATTGCTGCCAGCATTCTCGACGGTCTGCTTCTGGGCGCCGGGGACGCCGTGATCGGCATCAACCCGGCGACCGACAGTCCGGATCGATGTCATGCCCTGCTCTGCATGCTCGACGAGATACGCCAGAAACTCGATATTCCGACGCAAAGCTGCGTGCTCGCGCATGTGACCACGACACTCGATCTGATGCGCAGGGGTTCGCCGGTCGATCTCGTCTTCCAGTCCATCGCCGGGACGGAAGCCGCCAATCGCAGCTTCGGCGTCAATCTCGCGTTGCTGGAGGAAGCGCGCGACGCGGCCTTGTCCTTGGGGCGCGGCACCATCGGCGAGAACGTGATGTATTTCGAGACGGGCCAAGGCAGCGCCCTGTCCGCCAATGCCCATCACGGCGTGGACCAGCAGACCCTGGAAGCGCGCGCCTACGCAGTCGCGCGCCGCTTTCAGCCGCTGCTCGTGAATACGGTCGTCGGGTTCATCGGGCCCGAATATCTCTATGACGGCAAACAGATCACACGCGCGGGGCTGGAAGATCATTTTTGCGGAAAAATGCTCGGGCTGCCAATGGGCGTCGACGTCTGCTATACCAACCATGCGGAGGCCGATCAGGACGACATGGACAGCCTTCTCACCTTGCTGGTGGTGGCTGGCGTCAACTTCGTCATGGGCGTGCCCGGCGCCGACGATATCATGCTCGGCTATCAGAGTACGTCCTTCCACGACGCCCTCGTCATGCGCGACCTTCTCGGACGCAAGCCGGCGCCTGAATTCGAGGCCTGGCTGGAACGGCAGGGCCTGCTGGACGCTACAAACCGCATCCGGCCGCGCGATATTCCCGACAGATTGCGCACATTGCTTCCGGCCTGAGTGACCGCCGTGACCGACGACAACCGTCCAGAACGCACATCGCCGGCTTCCGACCGCCGGCAATTCTGGGCTCCTTTTCGCCGTTTCACTTCGGCGCGTATCGGCCTCGCGCGAAGCGGTGCGGCGCTGGCCACCTCACCCTTGCTCGATTTTCGCATGGCGCATGCGCGCGCACGCGACGCCGTGCAGGCTCGACTGGACGAAAAGCTCCTTTTCTCCCGGCTCGAACAATGCGGCTTGCCGGTTCTCGCCATCTCCAGCGCCGCCAAGGATCGCAAGAGCTTTCTCATGCGACCCGATCTGGGCCGAACCCTCGATGCCTCGGCGCACGCGATGCTGGCGCCCCATGCGCAGGCCGTCTGCGATGTCGTGTTTGTGGTCGCTGACGGATTGTCGTCACAGGCCGTGCAATCGCATGCCCCCGAACTCCTGGCAGCGACGCTTCCTGCACTGCGCGCCGAGAATTGGCGGATCGCTCCGCTGGTCGCTGTGCAGCAAGGCCGGGTCGCCATCGGCGACGCAATTGCCAATGCATTGCACGCAAGCATCGCTGTCATTCTGATCGGAGAACGGCCCGGGCTGTCCTCGCCGGACAGCATGGGCGTTTATCTGACCTGGCAACCGGGCCCGAACTCCACCGACGCGCAACGAAACTGCATTTCCAATATCCGGCCGGAGGGCATCGGCTATGCCGATGCCGCCTTCAAACTGCTCTACATGCTGCGGGAGATGCGCGCGCGGCGGCTGTCAGGCGTCCTGTTGAAAGACGAATCGGACCGCTCGCGGATCGCACAGCAACACGCCGATCGGGACGGCCGTACTGGTTAACAAAGACTGAGCGTCGATGCCGGTTTTGTGTGTCTGCGGCTCGACGCATTGCGGAACCGAGTTGACCTTGCCCGCGTTGGGGCGCACCATTTTCTGCGAGTCCACCACGTACCAGAATGACCAGCGATCCACGATATCTCCGCAGGAGATTGACAATGACCAGAATGTTGTCGGTTCTGACACTCGCCGGTGCAGTCGCCGTGACGATGCTCCCGGCTGAAACTTTCGGCGCCGAGCGACACGGCATGCGCAACACCGATCAATATACGTTCTCGTCACGGCAGCGCGACCACCGCAAGGTCCGCGTTACGCGGCTCCACTATTACGATCCCTATCCGTGGTGGTGGTATCCGCCGCATGTGAAGCGGGCGCGAACGAACTATCTGGGATGGCCGCACGCTCACTATCCGCCGGACTATGACCTGCCCTATTTTGGCGGCGTTGCGGGCAATCCCGGCGGTTTCTGGCTCTACGGCCTGTAACCCTTCCGGCGGTTGTGCGGAGCTGAATGGCGCGCCGGGAGAGATTCGAACTCCCGACCCCCAGATTCGAAGT
>Ga0073934_10004189_pt1 | contig 24541 bp, 22 predicted proteins | sample LarsenN4metaG_FD_76834 | JGI IMG/M metagenome (GOLD analysis project Ga0073934, IMG submission 76834) | Hot spring sediment bacterial and archeal communities from British Columbia, Canada, to study Microbial Dark Matter (Phase II) - Larsen... ... | reverse complement strand
CTTCGACAACGTCGGCGGCGACATCCTCGACACCGTGCTCACGCGCATCAACCGCAAGGCGCGCATCGTGATCTGCGGCGCCATCAGCCAGTACAACAACACCACGCCGGTGCAGGGCCCGAAGAACTATCTGTCGCTGCTGGTCAACCGGGCGCGCATGGAAGGCATCGTGGTGTTCGACTACGCCGACCGCTACCCGCAGGCCGTCGCCGAGATGGCCGGCTACCTGAAGGAAGGCCGCATGAAGAGCAAGGAAGACGTGGTCGACGGGCTGGCGAACTTCCCCGCGACGCTGCTCAAGCTGTTCAACGGGCAGAACTTCGGCAAGCTGGTACTGCGCGTCGGGTAGGACGGATTTCTCGCTTCAGGGTGAGCCCGGCTGCCGGCGCACGGGGGCGGCAGCCTAGACTTCGCGCGTGGCGATCGAGTCCCCCCCCTCTTCCCGGACACTGGCGGCCTGGGCCGCTTCGTCCCGGGAACTGCTGGCCCTGACCGCCGCCGACGGCACGGTGCTGTGGAGCAACGCCGCCTTCCAGCAACGCTTCGGCGCGATCCTGCCGGCGCCGCTGCTGATCGCACCGCCGGTGCAGCCCGGCGAGGAAGTCGCGATCGGCGAGGATCTCTTCGCCGTGCGCGCCCTCACGGTGCCGGAGGGCATGGCGTGGCAGCTCGAGGACCTGGGCGAGCGACGTGAAGCGGCGCGGCTGCGCGAGTTGCTCGACATTGCGCAGGAATTCGGACGGCTCGGCCTGTGGGAGCGCGAGATCGGCACCGGGCGCGGCCGCTGGGACCGCCATGTGTTCGACTTCTGGGGCCTCGACCCAGCGCAGGGAACGCCCGACCTCGAGGAGGCCACCCGCTACATCCACCCGGACGATCACTTCGCCGACACCTTCGGGCAGTCGATGACGGCACCGGGCCGCTACTCGCAGCACTATCGCGTCCTGCGCCCGGATGGCACGGTCTGCCGCATCCACTCCCAGTGGGAGGTGAAGCCCGGCGCGTCGGGGCGCCCCGAGCGCGTCGTCGGCGTCATGATGGACGACACGGAGGTCTACGAGCTGGCCCGCTCCCTGGGCGATGCCAGCGCGCAGCTGAAGCTGGCGGTCGAGCTGGCCGACATCGCGATCTGGCGCCACGACCTGCGAACCGACCGCATGCACTACAACGAGCGCGCGTTTGCCGTGCTCGGCATCGAGCCGCGGCCCGACGGGCTGTCGATCGAGGAGGTGCGCGCCTTCATCCACCCCGACGACATCCCCGAAGTGCTGGCCTCGGCGCAGCGCGCGCTGGCCAGCGACCGGCCGACCGACATGCAGGCGCGCTATCGCCGCAGCGATGGCAGCTGGCGCCACGTTCTGACCCGCCGCGTGGTGCAGCGCTCGCCGGACGGCACGCCGCTGGCCTTCCTGGGCGTGGCGCTGGATCTCACCGACCAGGTCGAGCGACAGCGCGAGGCCAGTGAGCTGGCGCTGCGGCTGGAGATGGCCACCAGCGCCGCGGGCGTCGGCATCTGGAGCCGCGACCCGGTGACCGAAGCCGGTGAGTGGAACCGCGAGATGTTCGCCCTCAACGGACGGCCGCCCGAGGCCGGGGTGCCCACGCGTCGCCAGTGGGTCGAGGAGATCATCCATCCCGACGACCGGGCGCGCATGCGCTGCGTGCGCGAGGAACTGATCGACTCCCCGAAGGGCATGGTCGAGCACGAGTACCGCATCGTCCGGCCCGACGGCGCTGTTCGCTGGCTGGTCAACCGGGCGCGGCTGCTGCCCTGGGGTGGCCGCACCCTGATCTTCGGCGTCACGCTCGACGTCACCGAGCGGCGCCTGGCCGAGCAGGCTCGCCGCAGCTCCGACCAGCGGGCCGCCCTCGCCGCCCGCAGCGCCGGCATCGGCACCTGGGAGATGGACTTCGAGAACGGCGCCGAGCGCTGGGACGAGCAGATGTTCCGCCTGCGCGGGCTCGAGCCGCGGCGCGATCCGCCTCCGCGCGAAGAGCGCCTGGCGCTCGTGCACCCGGCGGACCGCGACCGCACCTTGGACGCGCGGCCGTCGTCGGCCGGCGAGCGGCGACCGATGCGCTACGAGTTCCGCGTCCTGCTGCCCGACGGCGGCGTGCGCTGGCTGGCGTCGCGTTCGATCGCGGTCACCGACGAGCAGGGCCGCGCGCTGCGCCGCATCGGCGTCAACTGGGACATCACCGACGCCAAGGAAGCGGAAGCGGCACGAGCCGCCACCGCCGTGGCCGAGCGCGCCAGCCAGGCCAAGTCGCAGTTCCTCGCCCGCATGAGCCACGAGCTGCGCACGCCGCTGAACGCGGTGCTCGGTTTCGCCCAGCTGCTGCAGTTCGAGGACACCGACCCGGCGCGCAGCAGCAAGCTCGGCCACATTCGTGCCGCCGGGGAACACCTGCTGTCGCTGATCGACGGGGTGCTCGACCTGTCCAGCCTGGAGGCCGGCAACCTGCGCCTGCAGCCGCAGCCGATCGAGCTGGCCGCCCTGGCGGAGCGGGCCCTGCCGCTGGTGTCGGTGCTGGCACAGCGGCACGGCGTGAAGCTCGTGCGCGGCGAGGTCGAGGGCGTGGCGCTGGCCGACCGCACGCGCACGCTGCAGGTGCTGATGAACCTGCTGACCAACGCCATCAAGTACAACCGCTCCGGGGGAGAGGTTCGCGTGTCGGCCCGCGCCGACGCGCAGCACGTGACGCTGGCGGTGACCGACACCGGGCGGGGCATGAACGCGGCTCAGCTCGAGCACCTGTTCGAGCCCTTCAATCGCCTCGGAGCCGAACGCGAAGGCATCGAGGGCACGGGCATCGGGCTGACGATCGTCAAGGCGCTGGTGGTCGGCATGGGTGGCCATGTCGACGTGCACAGCACCCCGGGCATGGGCAGCCGCTTCGAGGTGACCTTGCCGCGCGCACCGGCCGGCGCCGAGCCGGCATCGCTGCCGGACCCGGTCGCCTCGACGCCCTCGCCGCTGCAGGCCACCCGCGGCCAGCTGCTCTACATCGAGGACAACCCCGTCAACGTGCTGCTGGTCGAGGAACTGGTGCGCAACCTCTCGGGGCTGCGCATCCACAGCGAACCCACCGGCGCGGCAGGCGTGGCGAGGGCGGCCTCGCTGCGCCCGGACCTGGTGCTGATCGACATGCAGTTGCCGGACTTCGACGGCTTCGAGGTGCTGCGCCGGCTGCGCGCGCAGCCCGAGACTGCCGCCATCCCCTGCGTGGCGCTGTCGGCCAACGCGATGCCGCAGGACATCGAGCGCGCCCGCAGCGCCGGCTTCGACGACTACTGGACCAAGCCGATCGACTTCCGCGCCTTCCTGGCGGCGCTGGAGGAGCGTTTCCCCTCGGCCTGAACGCTCAGGCGCCCTCGGTCACCAGGCCCTTCTTGCGCAGCATCGGCTCGACCGTGGCTTCGCGGCCGCGGAAGGCCCGGTAGGCGGCACGCGGCTCGAGCGAGTCGCCGACCGAGTAGATGAACTGCTGCAGGCGCTGGGCCACCGCCGGGTCGAAGGGGTTGCCGGCCTCGGCGAAGGCGTCGAACCCGTCGGCGTCGAGCACCTCGGCCCACAGGTAGACGTAGTAGCCGGCGGCGTAGTGCGAGCCGGAGAACAGGTGCTGGAAGTGCGGCAGCCGGTGGTTCAGGCCGACGCCGTGCGGCAGCCCGATGCGCTGCAGCTCCGCGGCCTCGGCCGCGACGATGTCCACGCCGCCGGGGTCCGCGATCGAATGCACCGCCATGTCGACCAGCGCCGAGGCGGTGTAGCGCACCGTCTCGTAGCCCTGGTTGAACCTGCGCGCCGCGTGCAGCTTGTCGACCAGCGCATCGGGGATCGGCTCGCCGGTGGCGAAGTGGCGGGCGTGCTTCTTCAGCACCGCCGGCTCGGTCAGCCAGTGCTCGAACAGCTGCGACGGCAGCTCGACGAAGTCGCGCAGCACGTTGGTGCCCGACAGCCGCTCGTAGGTGACGCTGGACAGCAGACCGTGCAGGCCGTGGCCGAACTCGTGGAACAGCGTGCGCGCGTCGTCGAAGCTCAGCAGCGTCGGCTCGCCGGGCGCGCCCTTGGCGAAGTTGTTGTTGTTCACCACGATCGGCGAGATCGTGCCGCCGCCGGCCACGTTGCGCGACTGCTGGCGGTAGTTGCTCATCCACGCGCCGCTGCGCTTGCTCGGCCGCGCGAAGTTGTCGTGCAGGAACACGCCCACGTGCGCGCCGTCGCGGCCGCGCACCTCGTAGACCTTCACGTCCGGGTGGTAGGCCTTCAGGTCGGGTCGGTGCACGAACTCCAGGCCGAACAGCTGCTTCGCGCAGTCGAACACCGCCTCGACCATGCGCTCGAGCGGAAAGTACGGCTTGACCTGCGCTTCGTCGAGGTCGTAGCGCAGCGCGCGCACCTTCTCGGCGTAGTAGCGCCAGTCCCAGGCTTCGAGGGTGAGCGATTCACCGCGAGACAGCACCAGCGCCTGCAGCGCCTCGCGCTCCTCCTCGACGCGGGTGACGGCGCGCGTCCACACCTGCTCGAGCAGCTGGCCCACCGCCGCGCGCGTGCCGGCCATGGTATCGGCCAGCGCATAGTCGGCGAAGCAGGGGTAGCCGTGGGCGCGTGCCTGCTCCTGGCGAAGCGCGAGGATCTCGCGGGCCACCGGCCGGTTGTCGCGCTCGTCGTCGTGCTCGCCGCGGCTGGTCCAGGCCCGCCATGCCTGCTCGCGCAGGTCACGCCGTTCGGAGAAGGTCAGGAAGGGCACGATCAGCGAACGCGACAGCGTGATCACGTGGGCGTCGGCGATGCCGCGGTCGGCCGCGGCCTGTCGCGCCGCCGCGCGCACGAACTCGGGCAGGCCTGCGAGCTCCGCCTCGCTGCGCAGCTCGAGGCGGAACGACGATTCGTCGGCCAGCACGTTCTGGCCGAAACGCGTGGTCAGCTCGGCCAGGCGCTGCATCACCTGTGCGTAGCGCTGCTGCACGTCGCCGGACAGCCGCGCGCCGGCACGCACGAAGTCGAAGTGGAAGCGCTCCAGCAGCCGGCGCTGCTCGGCGCTCAGGCCGAGTTAGTCGCGGCGCGCGTGCAGCGCATCGATGCGCTCGAACAGCCCGCGGTGCATGTAGATCGCACTCTTGTGCGCGGCCAGCTGCGGCGCCAGCTCGCGCTCGACCTGCTGCAGCGCCGGCGAGGTCTCGCTGGAGGCGAGGTTGTGGAACACGCCCTCGACCCGGTAGTAGAGCCGGCCGCTGCGGTCGAGCGCGGCGACGGTGTTCTCGATGGTCGGCGGCCCGGGCTGCGCCGCGATGGCGTCGATCTCGGCAAGGTGTGCGGCCCGCGCCGCCTCGAAGGCCGGCGGGAAGTGCTCGGCGCGGATCTGGTCGAACGGCGGCAGGCCGAAGGGAGTGTCCCAGGGCTGCAGCAGCGGGTTGCTGGTGGCAGACGACATGGCGGCATCTCGGGGTGCTGAGAAGCCGCGATTCTAGAAGTGACCTGCAGGCCCTGCCGGCGCGGGGTCGGGGTTGCGGCGCTCCGCGAAGCGTTCGGCCGCCGCCTGGTAGAAGGCGATGCCCTGCTCGAGGGCCGCGCGTTCGAGCCGCGCATCGCGCGCGCCGCCGTCGGCCGGCGTGACCCGCGTGGCCCGCCGCGGCCGCAGTTCCACCTGTTCGCCGTCGCCGACGAAGCCGACCGTCTGGTAGTTGGCCATGAACAGCGAAGGCGGCACCTCGGTGTCGCGGAGCACGTCGCGGCCGAAGAACTCCGAGACGTAGGGCACGTTCAGCAGGCCCAGCAGCGTGGGCGCCACGTCGATCTGCGAGGCCAGGGCATCGACGCGCTGCGGCTCCACCAGCCCAGGCGCCCACACCACCATCGGGATGTGGAAGCGGTCCATCGGCAGGTCGCTGCGTCCGCGGGCGATCGAGGTGTGGTCGGCCACGAACACGAACACCGTGCGGTCGAACCAGGGATGGCTGCGCGCCTTCTCGACGAAGCGGCCGATCGCGTGGTCGGTGTACTTCACCGCGCCCTCGCGCCCGGTGCCGGACGAGATGTCGATGCGCCCTTCCGGATAGGTGAAGGGCCGGTGGTTGGAGGTGGTCATCACGTGCGCGAACACCTTGTGCCCCGTGGCCGCGTGCGCATCGATCTGGCTCAGCGCCAGGTCGAACAGGTCTTCGTCGGCCACGCCCCAGATGTTCTCGTGGTGGATGTCGGCCTTGTCGATGGCCGTGCGGTCGACCACCGTGTAGCCGTTGCCGCCGAAGAAGCTGGCCATGTTGTCGAAGTAGCTGTAGCCGCCGTAGATGTACAGCGGGTCCCAGCCCTGCGAGCGCAGCACGCCGCCGAGCGAGAACAGCCCGCCGTTGTTGGGCCGCATCGGGATGGCGTGTCCCGGCGTCGGCGGCACCGACAGCGTCAGCGCCTCGAGCCCGCGCACGGTGCGCGTGCCGGTGGCGTACAGGCGGGTGAACATCAGACCCTCGCGGCCGAGGCGCTCGAGGTTCGGCGTCAGCCCGCGCGCGCCGCCCAGGCTCTCGACGAACTCCGCGCCCAGGCTTTCCACCGAGACCAGCACGAGGTTCAGGTCGCGGCGCGGCCCGGCCGGCAGCACCTCGCGGCGGATCGGCATCTCCGCGCTGGGCACCAGCCGGTAGTGCGGCGAGGCTGCGAAGCGCTGCTGCAGGATGGACGCCACCTGCTCGCGCGGCAGCGTGGCGTAGAAGCGCTGATAGTCGATCTGGTTGTAGCGCAGCGCGTGGAAGAACTCCCAGACGCCGTTGCCGGCCAGCTGCACCAGTTGCGGCTGGGCCAGGCGCGCCTTCCAGTCGGAGCCGATCGAGGCCGTGGCCGCCACCGCGGCACCCGTGTAGAGCAGCGCCGCGAGCGTGCGGGCCGCGAAGCCGGGGGCGGCTACGGCAGCCGAGCGGCGCAGCGGCCGGGCCACCCCCAGCACGACCAGCAAGGTGGCGACACCGATGCCCGCGAACATCGGTCCGAGCGCGTAGGACTCGCGGATGTTGCCCACTACCTCGCGGGTATAGACGAGGTAGTCGACGGCGATGAAGTTGAAGCGAGAGGCGAACTCGTTCCAGAACACGAACTCGGCCACGCTGACGAACACCGCCGCACCCAGCAGCGCGGCGGCCAGCACCATCGTCGCGATACCCAGCACACCGAGGCCACGCCGGCGCGGCCACAGCCAGCCCAGCAGGACGAGCGGCAGGCCCCACCACAGCGCCACGGCGGCGTCGTAACCCAGTCCGAGCAGCAGCGCCGGCAGCAGCCGCACCGGGTCGTACAGCGAGGTATCGGCATTGAAGACCACCAGGCAGAGCCGCGTCAGCGTGCTCAGCGCAAGAAAGGCGGCGAACACCGGCGCGACCAGGCGCAGGCGGGCGGTGACAGCGCTGGTACGGGGAGCGAAGGAGATCGGCATGGGCGGCACGGGCATCGATGACCGGCCCGCTGGCCGGCTGGTGCACTGTGCCGCCGTCGCATGAAGCCCAGCTTAGGGCCGGGCCGCCGAAACGCCGTTTACTTTCCCTTGCGAAGCGCCGCTTCGTCGGCCTGGTCGAAGCGGCGGTTGTCGCAGCGCTGCCTGAACGCCGCACGATCGGCGTCGAGCGCGCCCACGCGGGCGTTGAACGCGCTGCTGCGGGCGTCGAACTCGTCGATCGCCTTGTCGCGCGCCAGTTCCTTGTCCCGATGGGCCTGCAAGGCCTCCAGGCTGTTCTGGTCCAGCGCGGCAAACTCGCTCTTGAGCACCTCGCCCAGACGGATCAGCTCGGCCTTTTCCTTCTCCAGCTGCTCGCGCTCGCGCAGGGCGCTCTGGCTGCCCTCCACCACGCGCGCCTCGATGGCCAGGCACTCGCGCAGCTCGGCGCGCGTCAGGAGCGGGCCGGTGCCCTTGCCGCTGCCGAAGATGCCGATGCGCAGCTTGTCGCTGGCGGCGTGCGCGGGAGTCGCCAGGGCGGCACCCAGGGCGAGGAGGCAGACGGCGGGTCGGATCATGGACGGACGGAGGGAGCGTTCGAAGCCGCGCATCATGCCATCGGCGGCGACGCCGTTCACAATCGTGGCATGAGCTCCGCCCCGCTCCGCGTCGGCCTGGTCGCCTACGGCTACGCCGGCAAGACCTTCCACGCACCGCTGCTGGCCGGCGTGCCCGGCCTCGAACTGGCCGCCGTGGCCAGCCGCGACGCGGCGCGCGTGCACGCCGACTGGCCTGCGGCCCAGGTGATGTCCGACCCGCAGGCCCTGCTGCGCCGCCGCGACATCGACCTCGTCGTCATTGCCAGCCCGAACGACACCCATTTCCCGCTGGCCCGGGCCGCGCTGGCCGCCGGCCGCCACGTGGTGGTCGACAAGCCGTTCACCCTCACCCTGGCCGAAGCGCGCGAACTGGCCGCGCTGGCCGATGCACGCCGGCGGCTGCTGTCGGTGTTCCACAACCGGCGCTGGGACAGCGACTTCCTCACCCTGCGCGCCATGATCGCGAAGGGCACCCTGGGCCGGATCGTGCACCTCGAGTCGGCCTTCGATCGCTACCGCCCGGCGGTGCGTGCGCGCTGGCGCGAGTCCGCGGCACCGGGTGGCGGGCTGTGGTGCGACCTGGGGCCGCACCTGCTCGACCAGGCGCTGCAGCTGTTCGGCTGGCCGGACACGATGGCGCTGGACCTCGCCACGCTGCGCGATGGCGGCCAGGCCGACGACTGGTTCCAGGCCCGGCTGGGCTACCCGGAATGTCGCGTCGTGCTGCGTGCCAGCATGCTGGCGGCGGCGCCCTCGCCGCGCTTTGCCGTCCACGGAACAGGCGGCTCCTGGATCAAGCTCGGCCTCGACCCCCAGGAAGACGCGCTGAAGGCCGGCGCGCGGCCGTGCTGGCCCCCGCCGCCGGGGTGGGGGCGGGACCGCAACGTGAGCCTGATCACCCTGCCCTGCGGCGAGGCGCTGCGCACCGACCACTGGCCACTGCTCGACGGCCGCCAGGGCGACTTCTACGCCGCCGTGCGTGACGCCCTGCGCGGCGAAGGCCCCAACCCGGTGCCGCCGCCACAGGCCGTGGCGGTGATGGCACTGCTCGAGCTCGGCCGGCGCAGTGCCGCCGAGGGTCGGGCGCTGCCCTGTGGCACGCCCGCCCTTGCCTGAGCCACGCCGACGGCGCAGACTGCGCTTCCCGGTCCGGAGGTGGCTCGATGAAGATCGTCAAGGCCCTGCTCGTCGTCGTGATGCTGCTGGTGGCGGTGCTGCTGCTCGGCGGCCTGCTGATCTCGCCGAAGTTCGACGTGTCGCGCAGCACGACGATCGGCGCCGCGCCCGAAGCGGTCTACCCGCTGGTGGCCGACCCGCGGCGCTGGAAGGACTGGTCGGTGTGGAACCGGCGCGATCCGCAGATGGCGATGACCTACAGCGGCGCCGCCAGCGGCGCGGGCGCGGTGTGGGAATGGAAGAGCAGCAGCGAAGGCGACGGCCGCATGAGCTTCACCGAGGCGGAGGCCGGCCGGCGCATCGCCTACGAGCTGTTCTTCCCCGACTTCGGCACCACCTCCACCGGCGCGCTCACGCTCGCACCGGACAACGGCGGCACGAAGATCACCTGGACGATCGCCGGCGACATGGGCAGCAACCCGCTCAACCGCTGGTTCGCGCTGGCGATGGACGGCCTCGTGGGCAAGGACTTCGAGGCCGGGCTGGCCAACCTGAAGGCGCTGGCCGAGAAGCGCTGAGGCGCCGGCAAGCGCCTGGGCGAGGCGCTCTGCTCTAATCGCGGCTTTGCGCCGCGCCCACCGCCCATGGCACTCAAGGCCACGATCTTCAAAGCCCGCGTCCAGCTCGCCGACATGGACCGAGGCCTGTACGCCGACCACGCGCTCACCCTGGCGCGCCACCCTTCCGAGACCGACGAGCGCATGCTGATGCGCGTGCTGGCCTTCGCGCTGAACGTGCCGGCCGACGACCGCGACGGCACGCTGGAATTCGGCAAGGGCCTGTCGGACACCGACGAGCCCGATCTCTGGCACCGCGACCTCACCGGCCGCATCCGCCACTGGGTCGAGGTCGGCCAGCCGGACGAGAAGCGCCTGCTGCGCGCCGCCGGCCGCGCCGACCTCGTCACCGTCTACGCCTACGCGGCCAGCACGCCGATCTGGTGGAGCGGCATCGCCGGCAAGATCGCGCGCGCCGCCAACGTCCACGTCTGGCAGGTGGATGCTGCGCAGAGCCAGGCGCTGGCGGCGCTGGCGCAACGTACGATGCAGCTGCAGGTGAGCGTGCAGGACGGCACCGCCTGGGTCGGCGACGGCGAACGCTCGATCGAGCTCACGCCGCGCCGCCTCGAACCCTGATCCGACGACGGAGGATGGAACCGATGATCATCACCATCGAGCACGACGCGGCGCTGGGCCGCTTCTCGGCCCAGGTGCACGGCCACCTGTGCGTGTGCGACTACCGTCTGCGCGAGGGCGTGATGGCGATCATGCACACCGAGGTTGCCCCCGAACTGGAGGGCCAGGGCATCGCAGCCGAGCTGGTGCGCGCCGCGCTGGCCCATGCCCGCGACAACGGCCTGAAGGTGCGGCCGCTGTGCTCCTACGTGCAGGCCTACATGCGCCGCCATCCGGAAGTCCAGTCCCTGCTCGCCTGAACGCCTCCCGCATGCCCATCCCCCGAGACCTGGCCCGCTGGCTGCTGTGCGCCGCCGCGGCCGCCTTCCCTGCCCTTGCCATGGCCGACACCGCCCCCGCAGCCGACGACCCGCACCTCTGGCTCGAGGAGGTGCAGGGCGACAAGGCCCTGGCCTGGGTGCGCGAGCGCAACGCCGAGACGCTGAAGCTGCTGTCGGCGCGCGAGGACTTCGCGCCGACACGCGCGAAGCTGCTCGAGGTGCTGAACTCGAAGGACCGCATTCCCGCCGTCTCGCGGCGTGGCGACTGGCTCTACAACCTCTGGCAGGACGCCACCCACAAGCGAGGCCTGTGGCGGCGCACCACGCTGGCCGAGTACCGCAAGGCGCAGCCGCAGTGGGAGACGGTGCTCGACCTCGACGCGCTGGCCGCGGCGGAGAAGGAGAACTGGGTGTGGGGCGGCGTCGACTGCCTCGAGCCGGCGCAACGGCTGTGCATGCTGTCGCTGTCGCGCGGCGGCGCCGACGCCAAGGTGATCCGCGAGTTCGACATCGAGCGCAAGCGCTTCGTCGAGGGCGGCTTCGTGCTGCCGGAGGCCAAGACCGACGTCGCCTGGGCCGATGCCGACACCCTTTACGTCGGCACCGATTTCGGCCCCGGCTCGATGACCGACTCCGGCTACCCGCGCATCCTCAAGCGCTGGAAGCGCGGCACGCCGCTGGCCGAGGCGAAGACGGTGTTCGAGGGCCGCCCGGAGGACACCTGGGTCGGCGTCAGCGTGGACCACACCCCGGGCTTCGAGCGCGCCCTGGTCGTGCGCGCCCTCGACTTCTACCGGCAGGAGACCTTCCTGCTTCAGGGCGACACGCTGTTGCGCCTGGAGGTGCCCGACGACGCCCGCATCCGCTTCATGCACAGCGCCGGCGTGGCCGGCGACACGCTGCTGCTCGAACTGCGCAGCGACTGGCGCGTCGGCGATCGCGTCCACCCCAAGGGCTCGCTGCTGGCCGCCGACTTCCCGGCCTACCAGCGCGGCGAGCGGCGCTTCCAAGTGCTGTTCGAGCCGACCGAGACGCGTTCGCTGGCCGGCGTGACGACCACGCGCAGCCACGTGCTGGTCAACGTCAACGACAACGTGATCGGCCGGCTCGAGGAGTGGAAACGCGAGGCCGACGGCCGCTTCGTGCGCCGCGTGGTCGATGCGCCTTCGCCGGGCAATCTCGGCGTGGTGTCGCTGCACGAACCCGCGCGGCGCGACGACCCGCTGGCCGAGCAGTACCTGCTGAGCTACACCGACTTCCTCACCCCCGATTCGCTGCTGCTCGGCCGCACCGGCACCGACCGGCGCGAGCCGCTGAAGTCGTTGCCGCCCAGCTTCGACTCCATCGGCATGCGCGCCGAGCAGCTCTTCGCCACCAGCCGCGACGGCACGCGCGTGCCCTACTTCGTCGTCTGGCCGCGCGGCGCAAAGGCCGACGGCAGCAACCCGACGCTGCTGTACGGCTACGGCGGTTTCCAGATCTCGCTGGAACCCTGGTACTCGCGCGGCATGGGTGCCGCCTGGTATTCGCGCGGCGGCGTGCTGGTGGTGGCCAACATCCGCGGCGGCGGCGAGTTCGGGCCGCGATGGCACCAGGCGGCGATCCGCGAGAACAAGCAGCGCAGCTACGACGACTTCATCGCCGTGGCCGAAGACCTGGTGCGCCGCCGCATCACCAGTGCGCGCCACCTCGGCATCGAAGGCGGCAGCAACGGCGGGCTGCTGGTCGGCGCGGTGATGACGCAGCGGCCCGAGCTCTTCAACGCCGTGGTCTGCCAGGTGCCGCTGCTGGACATGCGGCGCTTCCACAAGCTGCTGGCCGGCGCGAGCTGGATGGCCGAGTACGGCAATCCCGACAAGGCGGAGGACTGGGCGGTGATCTCGCGCTACAGCCCTTACCAGAACGTCAGGCGCGACGCGAGCTACCCCGTGCCGCTGTTCACCACCTCGACGCGCGACGACCGCGTGCACCCGGGCCATGCGCGCAAGATGGTGGCGCGGCTGCGCGAGTACGGTCACCCGGTGCTGTACTACGAGAACATCGAGGGCGGCCACGGCGGCGCGGCCGACAACGAGCAGCGTGCCACGCTGCAGGCGATCGAGTTCACCTACCTGTGGCAGCGCCTGTCGCGCAGCGACTGACACGATGCATCCCGACGCTGCCGCGGTGCTCGACTTCTGGTTCGGCGACGAACCGGTGGCGCGGCCGGAGTGGTTCCGCAAGGATCCGGCCTTCGACGCGCAGATCCGCGAGCGCTTCGATCCCTTGATCGAGCGCACCCTCGCCGGCGCACGCCTCGGCGACGGCCCGGCCGAGCGGCTGGCGGCGCTGGTCGTGCTCGACCAGTTCACCCGCAACGTCTTCCGCGACACGCCGCGCGCCTTCGCCGGCGACACGGCAGCGCTCGACCTGGCGCTCGGCCTGTGCGAGTGCGGAGACGACCTCGCGCTGCCGCCGTGGCAACGCGCCTTCGCCTGCCTGCCCTTCGAGCATGCCGAAGACCTGGCGCTGCAGGACCGCGCCGTCGCCGCCTTCGAGGCGCTCGCGCGCGATCATCCGCAGGCCGCCTCGATGCTCGACTACGCCCACCGGCACCGCGAGGTGATCCGGCGCTTCGGACGCTTCCCGCACCGCAACGCCATCCTCGGCCGCGAGAGCACGGCCGACGAACTCGCCTTCCTCGAGCAGCCCGGCTCGCGCTTCTAGCCCTTGGCCTGGCCGGCCTCGCGGTCCTGCAGCAAGCGCCACATCACCTTGCCCGAGCCCGACTTCGGCAGGCTGTCGACGAACTCGACGATCTTCGGCACCTTGTAGGCCGCCATGTGCTCGCGCGACCAGGCGATGATGTCCTCGGCGCTGGTCTTGCCCTGGGCCTCGGCGCGCAGCACGACCACCGCCTTGACCGTCTCGCCGCGGTACTCGTCGCGCGCGGCGATGATGCAGGCCTCCTGCACGGCCGGGTGCTTGAACAGCAGCGTCTCCACCTCCGCCGGCCAGACCTTGAAGCCGCTGGCGTTGATCATGCGCTTGAGGCGGTCGGTGATGAAGAAGTAGCCTTCCTCGTCCATGCGGCCGAGGTCGCCGGTGCGGAAGAACAGCTTGCCGCTCGGGTCGCCCGGCAGCGTCACGAAGGCCGCCTTGGTGGCCTCGGGATGGCGCCAGTAGCCCTTGAAGACCATCGGGCCGTGGGTGACGATCTCGCCGGTCTCGCCGGGCGGCAGTTCCTGCAGCGTCAGCGGGTCGACGATGCGCGAGTCGACGCCGAAGATCGGGATGCCCAGGCACTGCAGCTTGGCGCGCTCGGGCGGGTTGGCGTGGCTGGGCGCGGCGGTCTCGGTCAGGCCGTAGCCTTCGGCGAAGGTCAGCCCGAATTCGTCGAGCAGCCGCTGCGCCACGGCCTGCGGCATCGCCGCCCCGCCGCCGCTGAGGTTGCGCAGCGAGGAGAGGTCGAAGCTGCGGTAGTTCGGGCTGGCGAACAGGTCGATGATCATCGTCGGGATGCAGGTCCAGTGCGAGACCTGGTGGCGCGAGATCAGGCGCCCGGCGAGTTCGCGGTCCCAGCGCGGCAGGATCACCGTCGTCGAGCCGAGGTAGACCGCGCCGAGCACGCTGTAGATCATCCCGGTGATGTGGAACATCGGCACCACGCCCAGGCCCACCGACTCCGGCCCGCTGTGGCCCCACTGCCCGCCCACCGCGTTGTGCATCAGCGTGAGGTGGGTGTGCATGCAGCCCTTGGGCAGGCCGGTGGTGCCCGAGGTGTAGGGCAGCAGCGCGAGGTCGTCGGGGCCGGCGGTGTGCGCCGCGGGCTGCAGGCCCTGCGCCAGCGCGTCGTGCCAGCGCGTCCAGCTCGGGCCGCCCGAACCGCCGTCCGGCAGCGGCGGATCGGCACGCAGCCACTGCTCGGTGGCTGCACTCGGCGCCTCGGCGGGATCGATCGCGCCGTCGGGCAAGGCATCGGCGTAACGCGCCACCAGCACGTGCGCCAGCCGCTGCCGCTCCGGCACGGCGGCGTTGGCCTGCGCGACGATGCCGGCCAGGTCGGCGCTGCAGATCACCACCTTCGCCTCGGGGTCGGTGATGTAGTGGCCGAATTCCTCGGCACGGTTCATCGGGTTGACCGGCACCACCACGGCATCGGCGCGCAGGATGCCGTACAGCGCCGCCACGTACTGCGGGCAGTTCTGCATGAACAGCGACACGCGGTCGCCCTTCTTCACGCCGCGGGCCTGCAGCCACCCGGCGATGGCCAGCGCTTGCGCATGCAGTTCGCCGTAGCTCAGCGGCCGGCCGAAGAAGAGGTAGGCCGGCTTGTCGGGATAGCGGGCGGCCGAGACCTCGAGGTTGAACCACAGCGAGGTGCGCGGCGCGACCACTTCGCGCGGCAGGCGGCGCGGCCAGACGGCGTGGTGCGGGCGCTTGGCAAGGGCTTCGGGCACGGTGGATTCCTGTCCAGGTCGATGCCCGCCGGTATACCCCAGGCCCGTGGGCGCAACCAGCGGCGGAACCCCGCAGCGCCTTGTCGCGCGCGCGACAAGGCGCGGCACTTGCTTGGGACGCGGCATGGCCCCTGCCGCCCCACCCGCCTTCCTCGACATCGAAGCCTCCGGTTTCGGCCGCGACAGCTACCCGATCGAGATCGGCTTCGTGCTGTCCGATGGCCAGGCCTGGTGCACGCTGGTGCGCCCGGAGCCGGACTGGCTGCACTGGGACGAGGCCGCCCAGGCGCTGCACGGCATCGGCCGCGAGGTGGCGGTGCGTCACGGCCGGCCGGTGGTGGACGTGGCCCGCGAGCTCAACCGCCGGCTGCGCGGGCAGGTGGTCTACAGCGACGGCTGGGCCCACGACTACGCCTGGCTGGCGCGGATGTTCGAGGCCGCCGGCCGGACGCCCGCGTTCCGGCTCGAGCACCTGCGCCGCCTCCTCGACGAGGACGCGGCACAGCGCTGGCAGGCGGCCCGCCAGCGCGTGCTGGCCGAGCGGCCGGACCCGCGCCATCGCGCCAGCAGCGACGCCCGCGTGCTGCAGCGCACCTGGCTCGCGCTGCAGGATCAGTCGGTCAGCGGCCCCTGAGCCAGCAGCGCCTCGCGCAGCCGGCGGCAGTAGTCGGCGTCGGTGGCCCAGGCTTCGCGAGACAGCGCCGCATGCCGCGCCTGGCGGTCGGCGCGGCCGAGCAGACCGGCCAGTTCGGCCAGCGAGTCGTGCACCACCGCGCGGGCGTAGTCGGCATAGCCGGGTTCCAGTTCCGCTTCCGCCAGTGCGCCGATGCGGTGGGCGTCGAGCAGCCGCCCGGCGTGCGCCAGGCACACCGCGTGGTCGGCGCGGGCGATGGTGGCCTCCCAGGTCATGCCGGCGCGTGCCGCACGGTCGACCACGGCGTCCAGCACCTCGATGGCGCGCTCGTGCTCGCCGGCCAGGCGCAGCATCTCGCCCTGGCGCAGCCCGAACTGCACGCTGGCGTCTTCGCCGGCCAGCACCGCGGTGAGCTGCTGAGCGCTGCCCAGCCCGGCCAGCGACTGCTTGAGCTGCTCGTCGTCGAGCCGGCCGGCGGCGCGGGCGCGGCGCACCTGCTGCACCTGGGCCAGCGTCATGTAGCGGTGCAGCGCGGCCAGCAACTGTTCGTCGTTCTCGCGCCGGGCGATCAGCGTGGCGCGACGGTAATGGCGCACCGACTGGTCCATCAGCTCGGCTTCCTGGTACAGGGTGGCCACCACGTACAGCGCCCGCGCCACGGCCAGCGGCCGGTGCGGCTGGCCCAGGCGCACGGCGCGATGCAGGTGGCCGAGCACCCGCGCCGGCTCGCGCTGCAGCGTGCCGTGGATGCAGCCCAGCCAGGCCTCGCACTCGGCCTGCAGGCCGACGTCGCCTGTGTCCGTCGCGGCATCGAGCGCGCGCTGCACCGGCGCGGCCGCGGCGTCGACTTCGGCGCCGTAGTAGGCCGCCACGCCGCGCGCCAGCTCCAGTTCAGCCGCGGCCCTCGCATCGCCGAGCTCGCGCACGGCCGACTCGGCGGCGCGCAGCGCCTGCGGCAGCTCGTCGGTGTGCCAGTGGCGGGCCAGCAGCGTCACGCGCTGCGCGAGCAGGCGGGCACGCTCGGCGCCGGCCACGGCCGTGGCGATGGCGTGTTCGTTGCGGCGCAGCAGGTTGGGCATGGCGAGTCAGCCGCGCACCGCACGCGCGCGGCGCACCCAGTGGGCGAGCACGCGAACCAGCCGCTCGGGATCGATCGGCTTGGAGAGGAAATCGTTCATGCCATGCTGCAGCGCGCGCTCGCGCTGCGCGACCAGGGCATCGGCCGTCAGCGCGATCACCGGCAGCATGCCCGGCCCGTGGGTGCGACGGATCTCGATGGTGGCGTCGATGCCTCCGAGCACCGGCATCTGCAGGTCCATCAGCACGGCGTCGAAGGGCTCGCCGCGCGCGCTCGCCTCGGCCACCTCGCGCACGGCGAGTTCGCCGTTGACGGCGGTGACCACCTGCGCGCCCCAGTGCGCCAGAGTGGCCTCGGCCACCAGCGTGTTGACCGGATGGTCCTCGACCAGCAGCACGCGCGCGCCCTGCAGCGCATCGACCGGCGCGAAGCGCGGCGGCGGCGCCGGCGTGCGCTGCACGGCGCCGGCCAGCGGCAGGTCGGCCCAGAAGCGGCTGCCTTCGCCCGGCGTGCTGAGCATGCCCACGCCGCCACCCATCAGCACCGCGAGCTGCCGGCAGATGCTCAGGCCGAGCCCGGTGCCGCCGTAGCGGCGCGTGGTGGAGGTGTCAGCCTGCGAGAAGGGGTGGAACAGCCGCGGCTGCACCTCGGCCGGGATACCGGGGCCGCTGTCGCGCACCTCGATGCGCGTGCGGCCGTCGACCCGGCGCGTCACGCGCAGCTCGATCCAGCCCTGTTCGGTGAACTTCAGCGCGTTGCCGAGGTAGTTGGCGACGATCTGCCGCAGCCGCACCGGATCGCCGCTCACCCATTGCGGCACGCCGCCGCCGAGCTCGAAGCGCAGTTCCAGGCCCTTGGCGCCCGCCAGCTCGCGGTAGGCATCGCGCATCTGGCCGAGCAGCTGGTGCAGGTCGAAGTCCACCTTCTCGATGCTGAGCTTGCCGGCCTCGATCTTCGACAGGTCGAGGATGTCGGAGATCAGGCCGGCCAGCGCCTGCGCGCTGTCGTCGATGTGCTCCAGGTACTCGCGCAGGCGCCCCGGCGGCAGCGACGGATCCTGCGCCAACCGCACCAGGCCGAGCAGGCCGTTGAGCGGCGTGCGCAGCTCGTGGCTGGTGTTGGCAAGGAACTCGCTCTTGGCGCGGCTGGCCGCCTCGGCCTGGTCGCGCGCCTCGGCCAGCGCCGCGGCGACGCGGCGCCGCTCGGTGATGTCGTCGACGATCCAGATGGTGCCGCCGCTGCCGGGGTGGCGCGGGTCGATGGCGCGCGCGCGCAGGTGCGCCCAGAAGCGGCTGCCGTCGCGCCGCGCCATCTCGAACTCGCCCTCGAAGGCCCCGCCCGACTGCAGTTCCGGGCCGGCCCGGTGCCCGATCTCCGCATAGGCCGACTCGCTGGGCCAGACCACGCGGCCGGCCTGCCCGACGATCTCGCCCGCTGGCCAGCCGAAGATCTCCTCGAAGCGCGGGTTGGCGTGCTGGAAGCGCCGGTCGCGCGTGAACGCGATGCCGACGAACGCGGTGTCGAGGATCGCGTCGAGCGGCGGGGCGGAGGCAGTGACGAGCATGACGGTCGAGTGATCGTCGATTACAACGCGCCGCACCGGGCGCGCACAGACCGACGCAACGACGCCGATGCACCAATCGTGAGCAAATGCCGCCCGGATACAGACCCTCACAGGCCTGCGCTAGCATCGCCGCTCCCCCGCCCCCGGACCCCGCCATGACCGACAGCCTGCAAGCCACCGTACGCACCCGCGCCAATGTCTACTTCGACGGCAAGTGCGTGTCGCACAGCCTGGAGCTCGCCGACGGCAGCAAGAAGAGCGTCGGCGTGATCCTGCCGTCCAGCCTGAAGTTCAACACCGGCGCGCCCGAGCGCATGGAGCTGGTGGAAGGCGAGTGCCGGGTGAAGCTGCCGGGAGCCTCCGACTGGGCCACCTACCGCGGCGGGCAGAGCTTCGACGTGCCGGGCAACGCCGCCTTCGACATCGAGGTGACGCAGACGCTGCACTACGTCTGCCATTTCCTCTGAAATGGCCTCGACATCCCCGTGGCGGACAAGGAAACCGGCTTCGCGGCAGCATGCCGCGCCATGCCACGACTGACCGCCTTCCTGCTCGCCGCCCTGCTCGGAAGCGCCGCTTCCGCCCAGGCCCTCAAGCCCGTGCCGGTGGCCACCGGCCTCGAATCGCCCTGGGCACTGGCCTTCCTGCCCGACGGCCGCATGCTGGTCACCGAAAGGGCCGGGCGGCTGCGAATCGTCGGCGCCGACGGCCGCGTGGGCGCCCCGCTGGCGGGCCTGCCCCCGGTCGACGCGACGGGGCAATGCGGTCTGCTGGACGTCGCCGTCGACCCCGACTTCGCGAAGAACGGCCTGGTGTGGTGGACCTTCGCCGAGCCCGGCGAGGGCGGCAACTCCACCGCGGTGGCGCGCGGCCGCCTCGACGGCGACCGGCTGGTCGAGGTGCGCACGGTCTTCAGCCAGAAGCCCAAGGTCAGCAGCCGCCACCACTGCGGCTCGCGCATCGTCTTCGGCCGGGACGGCACGCTGTGGGTCGGCCTGGGCGACCGCTTCTCGCGCAAGGACGACGCGCAGAACCCGTCCAACCACCTCGGCAAGGTGATCCGCATCGACCGCGAGGGCCGCGCGCCTGCCGACAGCCCGAAGTTCGCCGCGGCGGAGGTCTGGAGCCTGGGCCACCGCAACATCCAGGGCGCTGCCTCGCACCCGGCCAGCGGTGCGCTGTGGACGGTCGAGCACGGTCCGCAAGGCGGCGACGAAATCAACGCGCCCCAGCGCGGCCTGAACTACGGCTGGCCGGTGGTGACCCGTGGCCGCAACTACGTGGTCGGCACGCGCATCGGCGAGGACGGCCCCAAGCCCGGCTACGAGGAGCCGCTGAAGGTCTGGGTGCCCTCGATCGCCCCGAGCGGCATGGCCTTTCTCACCAGCGACCGCTACCCCGGCTGGCAGGGCAGTCTGTTCGTCGGTGCGCTCAAGGCCCAGGCACTGGTGCGGCTGACGCTGGACGGCGGCAAGGTGGTCGCCGAAGAACGGCTGCTGCAGGACTTCGGCGAGCGCATCCGCGACGTGCGCCAGGGGCCGGACGGCTGGCTCTACGTGCTCACCGACGGCAGCGGCGGCCGGGTGCTGCGGCTGGAGCGCTGAGCCTCAGTCGCCGCCACCGCAGCCGCCGCCCTCGCCGCCCCCGTCGCCCCCGCAGGACGAGCCGCACGACGAACCGCAGCCGAAGCCGGTGGCGCAGTGGGTGTCGCCGCGGTCGTTGCCGAGCCGTCGGCAGTCGGGCACGTAGCGGTAGCCGCCCGGGATGGCCAGCGTGGCGTCGAGAGCGAACAGCGTCGGCAGACGCTGCGGCTGCCTCGGGTCGATGCCCTCGTCGCGGCAGCTCCACACCCAGGCGCGCCGCAGGCCCTGGAAGGCCTTGTCCGCGCGGTCCGGCTCGGCCGCCAGCGCTTCGGCGGGCGTGTGGTGCAGCATGCGGCCGAAGGCCCGGCGGCAGAAGGACTCGTAGGCGCGGGTGTGCAGGATGAACTCGTGCCACATCGCATCCACCACCTTCGAGGGCATCGCCACGAAGCGGCCCCGCGCCATCGCGCTGGCCAGAAAGAACTGGCGCAGGCCGCGCTCGACCTGCCGCGCCTGGTCGGCACTGAGGTGCGGATAGAGCGCGAGCAGCCTGGCGTGCAGGTGCGGTGGCAGCGGATGCCGGCTCACCACCCGGCGGGCATGGAGCGTGCGCCACACGCGGTGCAGCGCGATCAGCGCCGCCGCGAGGAACAGCACCAGGAACACATGGGGAGCGTTCCAGTTCGTCATCGTCATCTCCTTTCTTCTTGTTGTCGTCTTCTTCTTGTTGGTGACGACTCTGAAGGCCTTCGATGACGGTTTCGTGACGGCGTGGTCAGACCACCACGGGTTCCGGTTCGAGGCGGATGCCGAAGCGCCCGTAGACGCTCTCCTGGATGGCGCGCGCCAGCGTCATCACCTCGGAGCCGATCGCCCCGCCGCGGTTGACCAGCACCAACGCCTGCCGCTCGTAGACGGCCGCCTGGCCGACCGCCTTGCCCTTCCAGCCGCAGGCGTCGATCATCCAGCCGGCGGCCAGCTTCACCGAGCCGTCGGGCATCGGGTAGTGCACGATCTCCGGGTCGCGGCCGATGATGTCGCGGCACTGCTCGGGCGTGACCACCGGGTTCTTGAAGAAGCTGCCGGCGTTGCCGATCACGGCCGGGTCGGGCAGCTTGGCGCGACGGATCTCGCAGACCCAGTCGAACACCTGGCGCGGCGACGGATTGGAGACGCCGGCCTCGCGCATCTTGCGCTCGATGTCGAGGTAGCCGAGCACCGGCTGCCACGGCCGCGGCAGGCGCAGGCGCACCCGCGTGATCAGCGTGCGCCCGGCCAGCGAGTGCTTGAAGACGCTGTCGCGGTAGCCGAAGGCGCAGATCTCCGCGCCCAGGGTCACGCTGCGGCCGGTGACCAGGTCGACCGCGTCGAGCGACTCGAAGCGGTCCTTCAGCTCCAGCCCGTAGGCGCCGATGTTCTGCACCGGCGCCGCGCCCACCGTGCCGGGGATCAGCGCCATGTTCTCCAGGCCCGGCCAGCCTTGCGCCAGCGTCCAGTCGACCAGCGCATGCCAGCTCTCGCCGGCACCGGCCTCGACGATCCAGGCGTCGGCGCGCTCCTCGACCAGGCGCATGCCCGCCACCTCGACCTTGAGCACCACGGCCGGCATGTCGCGGGTGAGGATGATGTTGCTGCCGCCGCCGAGGATGAACTTCGGCGCGCGGCCGAGTTCCGGGTGGTCGACCACGCGGCGAACGTCGGCATCGCTCTTGATCCGCACCAAGGATTGCGCAACCGCGGGCAATCCGAAGGTGTTGAACGGCTTCAGGCTGACGCCCGATTCGATTTGCATGCGAGAATTTTCGCCTATGCCGAGCTTTGACACGGTCATCGAGCCCAACCTCGTCGAGGTCCGCAACGCGGTCGACCAGTCCGCCAAGGAAATCGGCACCCGCTTCGACTTCAAGGGCACCTCGGCCGCCATCGAGCTGGCCGACAAGGCCATCACGCTGTTCGGCGATTCCGACTTCCAGATCGGGCAGGTCACCGACATCCTGCTGGCCAAGCTCACCAAGCGCGGCGTGGACATCCGCTTCGTCGACCGCAGCGCCAAGGTCGAGAAGATCGGCGGCGACAAGGTCAAGCAGGTGCTCACCGTGAAGAGCGGCGTCGACAGCGACACCGCGAAGAAGATCCAGGCCGCCGTCAAGCAGAGCAAGATGAAGGTGCAGGCGGCGATCCAGGGCGACACGGTGCGCGTCTCCGGCGCCAAGCGCGACGACCTGCAGCTGGCCATGCAGCTGATCCGCAAGACCGTGCCCGACGCGCCGGTCTCGTTCACCAACCTGCGCGACTGAGCATGCGCTTCGCCCTGACTGCCCTGCTGGGTCTGCTGCCGGCGCTGGCCACGGCGCAATCCGTCTCGATGAGCGGCAGCCTGGGCGACAAGGCGCTGCTCGTCATCAACGGCCAGCCGCGCACCGTGGCGGCGGGTGCCACGGTGTCCGGGGTCAAGGTCATCAGCGTCAGCGGCAGCCAGGCGGTGGTCGAGGTCGGTGGCCAGCGGCAGACGCTGTCGATCGGCGGCGCGCAGGTCAACCTGGGCGGCGCTGCCAGCGAAGGCAGCGGCACGGAGATCCGGCTCGCTGCCGGGCCGGGCGGGCACTTCGTCACCGGCGGCTCGATCAACGGCCGGGCGGTGCGATTCCTGGTCGACACCGGCGCCACCAACGTCGCGATGAGCGAGGCCGTGGCGCGCAGCATCGGCCTGGACTTCACCAAGGGCGAGCGCGGCCTCACCAACACCGCCAACGGCCAGGTGGTGGCGCATCGCGTCACGCTGCGCGAGGTCCGCGTCGGCGACGTCATCGTCTACAACGTCGCCGCCACGGTGGTGCCGGCGGCGATGGACATGGTCCTGCTGGGCAACAGTTTCCTGACGCGCTTCCAGATGCGGCGCGATGCCGACATCATGGTGCTCGAGAAGCGCTACTGAGTCGTCGCCCGCGGCGGTTTCGCGAAGACGAAGGCCAGCACGGCCGCCACGCCGACGGCAGCCAGCCCGAGCAGCAGTTCGCGGTAGCCTGGCAGCGCCAGCAGCAGCCAGGCGGTCAGCAACGGTGCCGCGGCACGCGACAGCAGCGCGATCGCGCTCATCGCCCCGCTGATGCGGCCGACATGCTCGCGGCCGAAATACTCCGGCACGAGGTTGCCGCGCACGATGGTCACCAGGCCGTTGGCCAGCCCGAACAGCAGCGCGAAGAGCACCAGCGACGCCGTGCCCTCGGCCAGCGCGAAGATCGCCAGCGCGGCCGGCATGCCGGCCAGCACGATCATGCCCAGCGCGCGCACCGAGACCCAGCGGCCGAAGACGAGGAAGGCGAAGCGCCCGGCCACCTGGGCCGGGCCGAACCACACCACCACGGCCAGCGCCGTGGCCTCCGGCAGGCCCTTGGCGGCGAAGGCCGGCATGATGTGCGCCCACAGCGCTGCCACCGCGAACGAGTACAGCGTGAAGGTCGCGGTGAGCAGCCAGAAGGCACGCTCGCGAAGCGCCTCGTGCAGCGTGGCGTCGTCGGCAGCGTCGTGCGGCCGCTTGGGCGCGTCGGCGGTCGGCGTCCCCTTCAGGGCCCAGGCGTGCAGTGGCGCCACGCCGAGCAGCAGCAAGGCGCCGATCGCGGCGAGCGCGCCGCGCCAGTCGAGCCAGGCCAGCAGGCCGGCGATGGCAGGGAACGACAGCGTGCTGGCGAATCCACCCACCAGCGTCAGCGTGGTGATGCCTTCGCGGTACTGCGCCGGGAAGCGCTTGGTCAGCACGTTGAAGGCCGGCTCGTAGAGCGTCATCGCCATCGACGCGCCGAGCAGGGCCCAGGCGGCGTACAGCACCGGCAGCGAGGCGGCCTGCGACCACACGAGGAAGCCGACTCCGGCCAGCGCCGCGCCGAGCGTCATCACCGCACGCCCCCGGCCGTGGTCGATGGCGGCACCGGCGGCGTAGGTGGTGGCGCCCCAGACCGCCAGGCCGAGCGTGAAGGCGCCCATCATCTCGGGCTTGCTCCAGCCCAGCGCGCGCTGCATCGGCAGCACGAAGGACGAGAAGCCGTAGTACAGCGCGGCCCAGCACAGCAACTGGCCCAGCGCCAGCGCGGTCACGGTGGCGCGGAAGCTCGGGGGATTCACCCGCGGAATTGTCGCGGCAGGGACAGGGGTTTTCTGAACGGTCGTGCTAAAACGTGCGCTGGCCCGCGGGGCCGCATGGAGACACACGCACATGGACCTGAATTTCACCCCGGAGGAACAGGCGTTCCGGGAAGAGATCCGCGCCTGGGTGGCCGAGAACCTGCCCCAGGACATCAGCCACAAGGTGCATAACGCCCTTCACCTGACGAAGGACGACATGCAGCGCTGGGCCAGGATCCTCGGCAAGAAGGGCTGGCACGGCTGGGCCTGGCCGAAGCAGTTCGGCGGTCCGGGCTGGAACGTGATCCAGCGCCACCTGTTCGAGGAGGAATGTGCGCTGGCCGGCGCGCCGCGCGTGGTGCCCTTCGGCCCGGTGATGGTGGCGCCGGTGATCATGGCCTTCGGCACGCCCGAGCAGCAGAAGCGCCACCTGCCCGGCATCATGAGCGGCGAGGTGTGGTGGAGCCAGGG
>Ga0073934_10004188_pt1 | contig 24547 bp, 30 predicted proteins | sample LarsenN4metaG_FD_76834 | JGI IMG/M metagenome (GOLD analysis project Ga0073934, IMG submission 76834) | Hot spring sediment bacterial and archeal communities from British Columbia, Canada, to study Microbial Dark Matter (Phase II) - Larsen... ... | reverse complement strand
TCGCGGGCGGCTGGCCTGGCTCGGATGGCCGAGCCAGCCGCCCGCTACCATTGAAAACAGGATCGGGCTAAACAGCGTTGACTCTACCTTCCGGCGCGGGACGCCGAGGGGGCGCCTCACGAGCGTGTTCGGCGGCGCCATCGGTTTCGATGAGCGCGATGTGTTCGCGGCCTACGCAGATCATGACAGCGGCGACGTCGTCCTCTGGCGTATCACCGACCCGGGCGGCCCGCTCGTACAAGTGCCCACAGCGACGCGTTAGATCGCTCGCTTCGCTTCGGCGAAGGCTTCGACAGCGCGCTCCAGTTCTTCGCGCGTGTGCGCCGCGGACATCTGCGTGCGGATGCGCGCCTTGCCTTTGGGCACGACGGGATACGAGAACGCGATGACATAGACGCCGCGTTTCAAGAGCGCTTCGGCGAGCGCGACGGCCGGTTTGGCGTCGTAGAGCATGACCGGGATGATCGGGTGCTCGCCGGAGATGAGATCGAAACCCGCCCGCGTGAGGCCTTCTCGGAAAAAGCGCATGTTCTCGCCCAGGCGCGCGCGTAGGTCGTCGCCGGCCGCGGCGATTTCGACCGCTTTGCTGGCGCCGGCGACGACGACGGGCGGGACCGTGTTGGAAAAGAGATAGGGGCGCGAGCGCTGGCGCAAGATTTCGACGATCTCGCGCCGACCGCTGGTGAAGCCGCCGGATGCGCCGCCGAGCGCCTTGCCGAGCGTTGATGTTATGATGTCGACGCGCTCGATGCAGTTGCAGTGCTCAGCCGTACCGCGCCCGCCTTTGCCGACGATGCCGGTCGAGTGTGAATCATCCACATGGACCAGCGCGTTATAGCGTTCGGCGAGGTCGCAGATCTTATCGAGCTGGGCGATGATTCCGTCCATCGAGAAGACGCCGTCGGTGGAAATGAGCTTGAAGCGCGCGCCGGCGGCGTCGGCCGCTTTCAGCTGCGCTTCGAGGTCGGCCATGTCGTTGTTCTTGTAGCGATAGCGCTGCGCCTTGCAGAGACGGATGCCGTCGATGATCGAGGCGTGGTTGAGTTCGTCGGAGATGACGGCGTCTTCGGCGCCGAGCAGCGTTTCGAATAGGCCGCCATTGGCGTCGAAGCATGACGGATAGAGGATCGTGTCTTCGACCTGCAGCCACTTCGAGAGCTGCGCTTCGAGCGCCTTGTGCGCGGTTTGCGTGCCGCAGATGAAGCGCACCGAGGCCATGCCGTAGCCCCAGCGATCGAGACCCTCCTGCGCGGCGGCTTTGACGCGCGGGTCCTGGGCGAGGCCGAGATAATTGTTGGCGCAAAGATTGATCAGATTGTCGCCGCTCGCGACCTTCACCTCCGCGCCCTGGGGCGTCGCGATCACGCGTTCTTCTTTGTAGAAGCCCGCATCGCGAATGCCCCGAAGTTCACGCTGAAGGTGTTCTTTGAATGCGCCGTACATGTGACCTCAAATGGCAATAGGGCAATAAGGCAATAGGGCAATAGGTGGTCAGTGGTGTTCCAGTTTCCTGACCAAGAGACGCAATAGCTTTCCGACGCTTTCGCTTTGTTCCAGCGGTCCCGCGACGCGCTCCTTGCTCTCAATCCCAATTCGCGCAGCTATTTCCAGATGCGTCTCCAGTTCTTTCAATGACCCCTGCGCGATCCTCAGAAACTGAATGTATGAACCGCGATTTTCTCGCCCATAGCCCTCCGCAATATTCGCGCAAACTGAGACGGCGGCGCGGCGCGCTTGAGCAGTCAAACCATAGGTCTCCTGCTTCGGCCAGGATCCAGAGACTTCATAGATGGCGGCTGCGAGCTCCATGGCCTGCTGCCACACCAAGAGATCACGATGCGAATTAATCTCGCTCATCGTCTCATCCCTGCCCTATTGCCCTATTGCCCTATTGCCTTATTGCCCTATTCCCAGTTCAGAATGATCTTGCCGCTCTTGCCGGCGATCATGGTTTCGAAGCCTTTCTCGAATTCCCGATACGGCAGACGATGCGTGATGATGGGTGCGAGATCGAGGCCCGATTGGATCATTACGGTCATCTTGTACCAGGTCTCGAAAATCTCGCGGCCGTAGATGCCCTTAATGGTCAGCATGTTGAAGACGACCTTGTTCCAGTCGATCGAGATGTCGCCGGAGGGGATGCCGAGCATGGAGATTTTGCCGCCGTGGGCCATGTTGTCGATCATGTCGCGCAGCGCATTTGGCGCGCCTGACATTTCCAGGCCCACATCGAAGCCCTCTTTCATGCCGAGTTCTTGCTGGACGTCCTTCAGAGTTTCCTTCGAGACATTCACAGTGCGCGTGGCGCCGAGCTTCTTCGCAAGATCGAGGCGATAGTCGTTGATGTCGGTGATGACGACGTGCCGGGCGCCGCAATGGCGCGCGATGGCAGCGGTCATCGCGCCGATAGGGCCCGCGCCGGTGATGAGCACGTCCTCGCCCACCATATCCCACTGCAATGCAGTATGCGTGGCATTGCCATAGGGATCGAAAATGGCGGCGATGTCGAGATCGATGCCGTCGGCGTGGTGCCAGACGTTCGCGTTGGGGATCACGATGTATTCGGCGAACGCGCCGGGCCGGTTGACGCCGACGCCTTGCGTGTACGGACAGAGGTGGCGCCGGCCCGCCATGCAGTTGCGGCAGCGGCCGCAGACGATGTGCCCCTCGCCCGAGACGATCATGCCGGGCATGTAGTCGTTCACGTTCTCGCCGACCTCGACAATCTCGCCGACGAATTCGTGCCCGACCACCATGGGAACCGGGATGGTTTTCTGCGCCCACTCATCCCACTTGTAGATGTGCACATCGGTGCCGCAGATGGCGGTGCGCTTGACGCGGATTTTCACGTCATTCGGGCCGGGCTTCGGTTCGGGGACATCTTCAAGCCACAGGCCCGGGGCGGCCTCGCGTTTAACCAGCGCCTTCAAAGGAGCCTCCTCGGCGCGTGCGCCGCATGATGGAATTGACGGCAATATAGCGTAGGAACACTCGCCACAACATGCTCTCGGTCCTCGACCTTTTCCGTATCGGCATCGGCCCCTCCAGCTCCCACACGCTGGGACCGATCCGCATTGGACGGCGTTTCCTGGAGGAAGTGCGCGCGCAAGGCGCGCTAGAGCGCGTGGCGAAGGTTACCGTAGAGCTGCAAGGCTCGCTGGCGCTGACGGGCAAGGGACATGCGACGCCAAAGGCGGTGGTGCTGGGGCTGTGCGGGCTGGAGCCGGAGACGCTCGACCCGGATGAGGCCGAGCGGATTGAGGCGCGGGTTCTGGCGCAGAAGCGCCTGCCTCTGCTCGGTAAGCATGAGATCGCTTTCGACCCCGAGCGCGACATCGTGTTTGCGTACGGCGTGATGCCGAAGCTGCATCCCAACGGGATGAAACTTACCGCATTCGACGCGGGCGCCGCGTTGCTCCTGGAGCAGACTTGGTTTTCGACCGGCGGCGGCTTCATCGCCACGGAGAAGCAACTGAGCACGCCAGCGCCCAAAGACACGATCGCCACGGGCCGCACCGTGCCCTACCCCTTCGCCTTTGCTTCCGAGCTGCTCGATCATTGCGCGCGCGAAGGCAAGAGCATCGAGGAAATCGTTTACGCGAACGAGGACGCGATGCGGCCGCGCGCGGAGACGGATGCGCGCCTGGATCGCGTCATTGGCGTAATGCTCTCGTGCATCGAGCGCGGTTTGACCCGCGAGGGCACGCTGCCGGGATCGCTGCAGGTGACGCGGCGCGCGCCGGCGATCTGGAAAAAGCTGCAGGCGACGCCACAGGCGAACGAGGCCGAACGGCTGTTCGATTGGCTCAACGTCTATGCCATGGCGGTGAACGAGGAGAACGCGGCCGGCGGCAAGGTGGTGACAGCGCCCACCAACGGCGCTGCTGGCATCCTGCCGGCGATCCTCAAGCACTATTGCGCGAACGGGGAACATCCCGTGCGCGATGCACGGCGCTTTCTGCTGACGGCCGGCGGGATTGGACTTCTTTACAAGCAGCGCGCTTCGATCTCCGGCGCGGAAATGGGCTGCCAGGGCGAAGTCGGCGTGGCGTGCTCGATGGCGGCGGCTGGCTTAGCCGCCGTGTGGGGCGGCAGCCCGCAACAATGCGCCAACGCCGCCGAGATCGGCATGGAACACAATCTGGGGCTTACCTGCGACCCCGTCGGCGGGCTGGTGCAAATCCCCTGCATCGAACGCAACGCGGTGGGCGCGGTCAAGGCCGTGAACGCGGCGCGCCTGGCGCTTCACACGGACGCGCCAAGCAAGGTCTCGCTCGATCAGGTGATCGAGACGATGCGGCAGACGGGACTGGATATGTCGTCGAAGTACAAAGAGACGAGCCAGGGCGGGCTGGCGGTGAACGTGGTGGAGTGCTGAGCGGTCGCCCTCCGGAGCGTGGGAACTGAACGCTCGGCAAAGCACCGGGACGTGTCTGCAATTGACGCCCCGCGCCCATGTCGCGACATTCCGGCCATGGCGGACGGCAAGGACAATCTCAGCGGCGCGGAGGCGGCGCTGGCGAAGGCGGAGCTGATGGCGGCGCTCAGCGCCGAGACGCGCGCGCGGCTTGCGCGCCAGGGCGCGCCCTGCACGGTCGAGCCCGGCAATCTCCTGTTCGCGAAGGGCGATAAGGGCGATGCGCTTTACGTTTTGCTTGAGGGCGAGGTGGAAGTGCGTACCTCGACCGAAGCGGGCAAGGACGTGCGCCTGGCGGCGTTGAAGCCCTATGCGGTGATCGGCGAGATGGCGGTGCTTGATGGCGGCTCGCGCTCGGCTGACGTGTGCGCGCTGCGCCGCTCGCGCTTCTTGCGCATCCATCGCGACCAGGCGCTGGCGGCGCTGGAGAGCGAGCCCAAGGCGCTCTTGAAGCTGCTGGCGGAAATGAGCCGGCGCTTGCGCAATGCGGACTCACAGCTCGAAGACGCGCACACTTTGGATCTTGGCGGCCGGCTCGCGCAGCGCCTGCTGGAAGAAGCCGGCGACGGCGCCTCGGTCACGCTGACGCAAACTGAGATCGCGCGACGCATCGGCGCCAGCCGCGAGAAGGTGAACCGCAAGCTGCACGAATGGGTCGACGAAGGCTGGATCAGCATGGGGCGGTCCGGCATCAAGCTCGTCGCGCGCGAGAAGCTTCAAGCCGTGATCCAGGAGGCAAGGGCGAATTAACCCGGTTATGCAGCGTGCCCGCGGTCACGATATTGGCTTTGACAAACCCGAAGCCGATGTCCTAGACCGGAGGTAACACAGTGGATAGCGGCGATTTCGCCTATCACGCGCCCCCGCGACCTGGGGGGGTGTGGAGCGCCTGGGACATGTTGAAAGCTCACGCGGCGGCCTTTCTAAAACTCGTCAGCGTGCTTCAGACCATGGAGCGAATGCGGGACGCCAAGACGGAGGCGCGCGAGCCGCTGTTCAAATTCGTCAGCGAGCTTTTGCCAGCCGTGAGCGTGTTCGCGGAGGAGTTCAAATGGCGCTCGGTTGCGGCCCAGGTGACGCGCACTCGCGCCCTGCTCGATCAGGCGTCCACCGATCCACCAGCCGTTGCGACCGCGCTCGCGGCGCTTCGTGAGCGCATCGAAGATGAGCTTAATGACTGCCTGATGTGGTTCGTCGACCCCGCGCTCGCGCCTTATGAGCAGGCGCGCGAGATGTTCGGGCTGGAGGTGGCCGCCAAGTTGCCCAATAGCATGGAAGATATAGAATCTGCGGGAACGTGTTTGTGCCTGTCGCAGGCTACTGCGTGCGTCTTCCACCTGATGCGCGCGATGGAAGGCGCGGTCGGCGCGCTCTGCACCTCGCTCGGCATTCCGAACCCTGATCGGGTATGGGGCCAACTGCTAAGCGATCTCGACGCCAAGATCGGGCAGATGCCGAAGGGCGCGGCGCGCACGGAGTGGTCGGCAGTGCGCGCCAATCTCTACCATGTGAAAGAGGCGTGGCGAAACGACACCATGCACCCGAAGCAGACCTATACCGTCGAGCAGGCCAAGGAAGTCTTTGAGGCCACCAAGGTATTCATGCGCCAGCTTGCAGGTTTGATCTGAAGCCCTAGCGCTTCGGCTTGCGGCGAGGCGGGAATAGCTTGCCGATCACGCGGTCCAATTCTTCGCCGGTTTCGTCGGCCACGGCCTTGCGCGCGGCCTCCAAGAACCGCTGCTTCTGCGGGCGAATGTCCTTTGGCTTTTTCTTCGCGGTTTTCGCCTTCTTCGCCATGCCGTCGCTCTAGCTCTGTTCGGCCTGGGGTGGCAACATTGTGGTCATGGGCGACGGGACAATTTCGGGCACAGTCAGTGACGCCTTGAGCGTGATGGATCAGTGGAGTTTCTGGGGGAAACTCGCTGGCTGGATGCTTCTCATGGCGGTTGTCCTGGCTGTGATGCGCGGCTTGAGAATGTTCCTCGAATGGCTTGCGGTCAGCCCCACAGGCATTTGGATTCTTCGCGTGGCGATAGTGATGTTGGGCCTGTGGTTTGTCTATTGGGGATTGCTGCGCCCGTTTTTCGGCTGAGCGCCGCAAGTCTGAGCGCCGTGCGACCATGCGCGCATGACGCCTACTGTTTATACGTGCCCTGAAGGAATCGAATTTGGTCCAGGGTATAAGCCTCTTCGTGTCCGCAAAACGGACACGGGGTGGGTTGTGCTGGAATGGACACCCGTTGACCCAGATGGGGAGCCTCGTCCAGCGCCTGAAGCGCAAAGCTCCGCTCGCACGCTGGACACTTGACGGTCACGTACCACTTTCCGGCTTCGACTTCGGGCATTTCTTCTTCCTGCGCTTGGCGCGCGCTTGCGCGCCGCGCCTGCGACGAATCCAGCGTGCGAGAGCTACGTCAACCGGCGGCGGGCCGATCAGGTCGTGTTCGGTAAGTCAACCGTTTGCCGACGATGCCGAGCACGGCGGCTTCCACACGCTTTTCGTCGTCCACGCCCAGCGCTGCGCGATGGTTATGCCTAAACTCGAACTCGGCGAGATACCGGTGCAGGTGCTTTTCTGAACAGTGCTGATACACGCCGCGCATGCCGCGCTTGAATACCGAGAAGAAGCTCTCAGCGCTGTTGTTGTGGATCGCGCCGTTCTCGTCCCAGCGCACGTACTCGCCCATGCTGTGCTCGACGGTTTGGTGATCGGCGAACTCGCGGCCAACCATCTTGTAGAGGATCGAGCCGTCCGTGTGCAGGCGGCTGGCCTTGGCGACGTTCTCGCGCACGATCTTGGCGACGGTTTCGGCGTTGGTTCGGCGACGTGGAAGGTGCGCGCCGAGCCGCCGCGTTCGATTAGCGCGATGATCGGGCGCTTGTTGACGCCGCCGCGCCCGCCGCCGCGTCCGCCGAGGCGCTTCTTCTTGAACGGCTTGCCCATGGTGGTCAGGTCAGTCGGGTTTCGACCTTGCCGAAGTAGGTTTCGTCCACTTCGACAACCTTGCCCGCGCCGCCGAGCGGCGGCTTGGCCTTCGGCGTGGACGCCATGCGGATGCGGTGGCCCATGTGCCAAGCGGTGCGAATGGTGACGCCCAAGACGCGGTGAAGCTGGTTGGCGCTGATGCCCTTCTTGCTGGTTTGCATCAGCACGATGGCTTGCAGCCATAGATGGATCGGCGCGTGGCTGTCCTCCAAGATCGTGCCGACGCGCACGGTGAATTGCGCCCGGCAGGCGCGGCACTTCTTGAGGCCCAAGCGCAGGCGGCCCTTCTTGTCCTTGACGCCGTTGAGCGGGTAGCCCTCGCCGCCGCACTTCGGGCAGATCGGGCCGTCTGGCCAACGCTTCGATTCCAGCCACGCGAAGGCGGCCTTCTCATCGTGCAAGTGCTTGGCGTTGAGGGCGGACTTACGGGGCATTGGTTGGGCCTGAGCGCCGCATCGCAAAGCGCAATGCGATCATCGTTTGTATGGATACGTTCTTCATCGTCGGCTTCACGGGGCGGGCCGTTCCCATCCGTCGCCCCAGTTGGCCTGCGCTTGCGCGCGCAGCAGCGCTGCGGCTTGCTCGTTGCTTGGGGACATAACGCCCTTGTCCAGCGCGCTTTCCATCTGAGCGATAGCGCCGCTGAACATCGCCACGGCGTCGGCCTTGGAAATCACGCCGCGCTGCACAAGCACGTTGGCCACGTTGTTGGCGAGCGTGAGCGCGGCCAGCCCGAGGGCTTGAGGGGAAGCGTTGATGCTTGGTTTTTCGGTCATGCCCTAAACATAGGAAGCGCCACTGGGTTTGTCAAAGCCAATATCGTGCCCGCGGTCACAGCGGCAGGGCTAAGGGGCGCTTACCTTCATCTCATCGGACGACGGCAACGAGATCGGTGAGACGGAAATGACCTGGACGCACAGAATTCTAACCCTGGCCCTGGCCGCGGCGCTCTTCCTTCCTGGCGCGCTGGCCACGATGCACCAGGCGGCGCTGATCGTCGCGTAAGAGCCCACAGCGGCGATCGACGAAAAGCAAGGACGCGAGGTCGCTCCCCCTCGCGTCCTTCGCTTTTTTGGCGCGGGGAACGCCCACGCCCGCGAGCCGTTTGAGGTCCATGGCGGACGGCGCTCTTTCTCGCAGCGAGAACTTCGCAGGCAAGGTTGCAGCCGTTTTGTTTGCGGCGATCCTTGCGCTGCTCCTGTTTGCGCTGCGCCACGTGCTGCTGCTGGTGTTCGGCGCCATTCTGATTGCCGTCGGACTGCGCGGTCTGGCCGGCCTCATCCAGCGCTATGCGCGCCTGTCCAAAGCCGGCTCGCTCGCGGTGGCCGGCCTCGTCCTCGTTGGCGTGCTCGTCGGCATTTTCTGGCTTTTGGGCGCGCAGATCGCCGCGCAAATCTCGCAACTCACGGAAACGCTGCCGGCCGCGTGGAGCAGCCTGCGCGAACGCATCGCCGAGAACGATTTCGCCTCCAGCGTGTTCGATGAAATCCAGGGCGCGATAAGCGGTACGAATGGAAGCCAGTTCGGCGCGTACGCCAGCCGCATCGGCGCTTTCACCATGAGCGCCGCGGGGGCGACGCTGGAGCTCTTCCTCGTGATCGTGGGCGCGGTCTTCTTCGCCGTGAATCCCAACGTGTACGTCAACGGCGCCGTGGCGCTCGCGCCCGAGCAGCATCGCGGGCAAATTCGCGAAGCCTTGGGCGCATCCGCGCATGCGCTGCGCCGCTGGCTGCTCGGCACTCTATTGTCGATGGCCTTCATAGCCGTGACGGTGAGTCTGGGATTGTGGGCGCTGGGCGTGCCAGCGTTTCTGGCGCTCGGCCTGCTCTGCGGTCTGGCGCAGTTCGTGCCGCTCATTGGGCCCACGCTCGCCGCCGCGCCGGGAATTCTTCTGGCGCTCACCGTCGGCCCCGATACGGCGCTCTGGGCGGCGCTGCTCTACTTCGCCACGGCGCAGATCGAGGCCAATGTGTTGACGCCCATGATCCAGCAGAGGGCGGTCTCCATGCCGCCGGCCCTGCTGCTGTTCGGCGTCATCGCCGGCGGACTTCTGCTCGGACCGCTCGGCGCCTTGTTCGCGACCCCGCTGATTGTCGTCATCTCGGTGTTCGTGGTGGTTTTCTATGTACGCGGCGTGTTGGGGGACGATGACGCCAAGGCCCCGGGCGCCTCCCCTCGCCAGGGCCGCAAGCGCGGCAGCCAGCGCGGCACGGCGGCGGAATAGGCGGCGTAAGCTTCGGGAAACTCGCGCTTGAGACGCGGCTCTTCGTAATAGAGCACAAACAGCAGAAAACCGAACCAGACCGTGATTCCGTAGGCGATCAGCGCGGCGGACGCGAACAACATGGCTTGGCCGAAGATCATGAGTTCGACGGCGAGGTACATCGGATTGCGCACATGCGCGTAAAGGCCGCTGACCACAAGCTCCTTCGGCGCGGCGATCGGCGCGGGCGTGCCGCGGCCCTTCAACGCAAAGCGCAGGAAGCACTCGATCAGGATCGCAAGGCCTAGCAGTATGAGCACGATACCCGTTGCGCCAACGCCCAGGCTTGCATCCTCGCCGAAACGCCAGTGCGTAATGAGCCAGGGGACGAGGCCGGCGATCGTGCCGGGCGCCACTATGAAGAACGCGGCCGAGCCGAGCAGCGCTTCCGTTCGCTCATCCATCAGGCGACCGCCGCTCGCGAGGCCGCCTCGCGCCGCGCAAAGCTTTCGGCGGGCCATTCCTGCTTCATGTCGTAGAAGACTTCAAAAGCGCGTGCGCCGTCAGGCAAGCGCACCCACGGGACTTTCGAGCGCGTGAAGATGTGCACGTCAGGCTCGATCGCGTGCGGTTTGTCCAACGTGGCGACACGCACGAAGCGGATGTAGGGTCGCCGGCCATAATCGCTCCAAAGCGCGACTTCGCACGTCGGGCAACGATAGATGTCGTGCCCGCGCCCGCTGGGACTGGGCATTTCGACTTTGTGCGGCTCGCCCGCGAGCACTTCAATGCGGGACGTTTCAATGAGCGCATTGATCGCGAACGCCGAACCGGTCTGGTTCTGGCAATCGAGGCAGTGGCAGCAATGCGTGAACATCGGGCGCGATTTCAGCCGATAGCGCACCGCGCCGCAGGAACAGCCGCCTTCGAAAGTCTCGGTCATTTTGCCCTCCCGACCTCGACGGCCTTCCTGAACACAGTGGGCAGCACGTCAGCTTTCCCCCACCAGCCTTCGCCCACTGGCTCGGCGCTGGCCGCATATACATCAAGCGAAAGCGCGAAGTGCGTGAAAACGTGGTCGACTTTGCCGATCTTTTTCCAATCGGAGGGGACCGGCGCATGCGCCAGCGCTTCGGCGCGCGTCCACTTCTTTAGGCGCCAGTCGGTTGTCGGCAGTCCCGCCATGCCGCCGAGCAAGCCCTTCTCCGGCCGTCGCACAAGCCAGAAGGCGTCCTCGCGCGCGATGCGAAAGACGACGCCGTGCCGGCTTAGGCGTTCGGCTTTGGCCACGCGGCGCGGATACGTTTCTGGCGCGCCGCCCGCATGGGCGGCGCACGCTGCGGTCCACGGACACGCCTCGCACCGCGGCGCTTTCGGCGTGCAGACCGTGGCGCCAAGGTCCATCAACGCTTGCGCCCAATCGCCCGGCCGATCCGCGGCGACAAGGTCGCCCGCGAGAGCGCGAAGTTCTGTTTTTGCGTTCGGCAAGGGCGTCTCAATCGCATGCAGTCGAGCGATTACGCGCTCGACATTGCCGTCGACCACATTGGCCGGTTCGTCGAACGCGATCGCCGCGATGGCGGCGGCCGTGTAGGGCCCAACGCCGGGCAAAGCGCGCCAGCCTGCTTCCGTGGTTGGAAAGCCCTCGGCCGCCAAGCGCTGCGCCGTGGCGTGCAGATTACGGGCCCGGGAATAGTAGCCGAGCCCCGCCCAGGCGCCGAGAACCTCTTCGCGTGACGCGGCCGCGAGCGTAGCGACCGTCGGCCAGCGTTCGAGGAAGCGCGCGAAATAGGGAATGACCGCGGCGACCGTCGTCTGCTGCAGCATCACTTCGCTAAGCCAGACCGGGTACGGGTGCGCGCGCCCGCCGCGCGCGCGCCACGGCAAAGAACGTCCCTCGCGGTCGTACCAGCAGAGCAATGATTTGCGGAGGTTTTCCCGAGTCGCGGCGGTGTTATCCACAGCCGGGCGGGGGCTCCGGGCAAACGCGGGCATGGGGCCTCTTTACCCTTCTTTCATGGCTTTCCGATTCGCTTCGACGCCCATGCCCTCGCTTCGTGACCGATTCCAGCCGGCAACGGCGCAGAGCGCCGATGCGAAGGCTGAGACCAACGCGGCCAAGCTTCTTGCGAGCCGGCGCGGCAGAGCGAGCATCGCCCCGCCCCCCTCCGCGGGCAAGTCGGTGACCAAGCTCCTGAAGCCCCTTCTGAAGGACTCGGGCATGGGTCTTAGCGAGTTGAAGCGCCGTTGGCGCGAAGTGGCGGGCGAGAGTTTTTCGCGCGCTGCGCCGGAGAAGCTGGCGGGCGGGGTCCTGACGCTCTCCTGCCCCGGCGCGCTGGCGCCCTTTCTGCAGCAGCAGATCCCGCTCCTGATCGAGCGCCTGAAAACGGCAGGGGCAAAGGTGAGGATGGTGCGGATCGACCAGCGCGCCGCCGCGCGTCCGCCGGCCAACGTCCGCCCGCTCAGAACGCCGCTCACCCCTCCCGAAGAATCCGCCTTGGCGCAGGCGCTTGACCCGGTCAGCGACCCTGGCCTCAAATCGGCGCTGTTGCGGCTGGGACGCGCCGTCGCGCAGGGCTGAGGTTTCCTCCGGCGCCGAAAATCTCTAAGCCTCCCGGCTGCACTTCGGAGGTACGGGACATGGTCGCCATTGGGCGTCGCGAACTTATTTTGGCCGCCGGCGCGCTGGCGCTTGCGGGCTGCAACGGCGGGGGCGGCGCGAGCGTGAGCGCCGACGACATGGTGTTGGGCAACGCCAACGCCCCGGTGACCCTGGTCGAATACGCTTCCGCCACCTGCGGCCATTGCGCTGAGTTCCATGAGACCGCTTGGGAGCAACTCAAGACGAACTACATCGACACCGGCCGCGTGCGCTTCATCATGCGCGAATTCCCGACGCAGCCGGCGCCCGTGGCGCTCGCCGGCTTCCAGGTCGCCCGCTGCGGCGGGGCGACGCCCGAACAATACTTCGCGCGGCTGGGAGAAATCTTCCGCACGCAGCAGGCGCTGTTCCAGTCGCTCGGCGCCGACGGCGGGCGCCAGTACTTCATCAATTTGGGCGGCGCCGCCGGGCTCACCGAGGAGCAAGTGCTTCAATGCATCGCCGATAATGCGGGCCCGGGGCGCATCCAACGCAACCTTGAAGCAGCGCAGCGGGACAATGTAACCGGCACGCCCACCTTCATCATCAACGGCACGAAGTTCGACCAGGCGCCGACGTACGAGAACCTGTCGCGCGCGCTCGAAGCCGCCGGCGCCTAGGCGGGAAGGGCGCGCAGCCACGTGCAGATCACCGAGCTGCGCCTCCTGGGCTTCAAAAGCTTCGTCGATCCCGCGCGCGCGCCGATCGAACATGGCCTGACGGGCGTCGTCGGGCCGAACGGCTGCGGCAAATCCAATCTGCTGGAAGCCGTGCGCTGGGTAATGGGCGCGACCAGCGCCAAATCCATGCGCGCTTCCGATATGGACGACGTGATCTTTTCCGGCAGCGCCGGCAGGCCCGCGCGCGAACACGCGGAAGTCACGCTCGTTCTTGCAGATGCTGCAGGACGCGCGCCAGCGCCGTTTCACGCGGAAGACGTGCTGGAGGTTACGCGCCGCATTCGGCGGGGCCTTGGCTCGACCTATCGCATCAATGGCAAGGAAGTGCGCGCCAAGGACGTGCAGCTCCTTTTCGCCGACGCTGCGACCGGCGCGAATTCGCCGGCGCTGGTGCGCCAGGGGCAGATCAGCGAACTCATTGCCGCCAAACCGCAGAACCGCCGGCGCATTCTTGAAGACGCGGCCGGGATTGCGGGCCTGCACGCGCGCCGCCACGAAGCAGATTTGAAGCTCAAGGCGGCGGAAGCGAATCTGGCGCGGCTCGACGAAGTGCTCGCCGAAATCGAGGCGCAGGCCCAGAGCCTGAAAAAGCAGGCGCGTCAAGCCGAGCGCTATCGCGGGCTGGCGCAAACGCTGCGCGAGACCGAAGCCTTGCTGCTGCACCGGCGCTGGAGCGAAGCGCGCGAGCGCAATGCGGAAGCGCAGGCGATGCTGCGCGAGGCTGAACGCGCCGCCGCTGACGCGGCCCGCGCTGCAAGCGCCGCAGAGCGCGCGGCCGAAGAGGCGCGCGAGGCGCTCGGACCGCTGCGCGAGGAAGAATCGGTTGCGGGCGCTATTCTGCGCCGACTGGAAGGCGTGCGTGTGGGGCTCGAACGCGATCTTGCCGAGGCGGAAAGGGCGCTCGAGCGCTGCGACGCTGACGCCCAACGCGCTCTGGAAGAAGCCGAGCGCCTTCACGGTCTGAAGCGCGACGCCGAAGAGGCGCTGGCGCGTCTCGCGGAAGAAGCGCATGCGCTGGGGCCCGCTGACGGCGCCGCTGTCGAGGCGCAGCTGAAGGCGGCCCAGGATGCCGAGCGCGAAGCGGCGCAGCGGCGCGCTCAGGCTGAGGCGCAGCTCGAAGCGCTTGCGGCGGATGCAGCGGCGCAGCGCGCGCGTGCTCAAACGCTTGCGGATTCCGCAAACGCGGCGCGGGCGCGGCTCGCACGTCTCGAAGCGCAACAGCGCTCGCTCATAGAGCAGAGCGAGGCGCTGCCCGCGCCCGACGCGCTGGCGCAACAGATCGCAGAGGCCAAGGGGCGGGCCGAAGACGCGCACGGGCAAAGCGCCCGCTTGCGCGCCGAGTTGCAGGAGGCGGAAGCTGCGCTGAAACAGGCCGAAACTGCCGACGAGGCGGCGTGGACGCCCTATCGCGCCGCCGAGAAAGCGCTGCAGCAACTCGACGCGGAAGTGCGCGCCATCGAAAAGCTCGCCCCGCCCGAGGCGGCGAAATATCCCCCGGTGCTCGCTTCGATCGACGTGGAGCCTGGCTATGAGCGCGCGCTTGCGGCCGCGCTCGGCGAGGACATCGAAGCGTCCACGCACGCCGATGCGCCGGCGCGCTGGGCTGGCGCTGATGCGCCCGAGCCGTCCCTTCCCGCCGCCGCGCAATCGCTATCCGCCTTCGTGAAGGCGCCTTCGGCGTTGGCCGCACGTCTGGCGCTCATCGGCGTGGTCGACGCGAAAGACGGTGCGGCGCTGGCGAAGCAGCTGACGCCAGGCGCAAGGCTCGTCTCAAAGGAAGGCGATCTGTGGCGCTGGGACGGTTTCGTGCGTCGCGCCGACGCGCCCCAACCCGCCGCGGCGCGGCTGCAGCACAAGAACCGCCTCACGGCCGCGCGCGCCGAACTCGTCGCCGCCGAACAGCGACTGGCGGATGCTAAAACGATTTGGGAAAGCGCCAAGGCGCAGCGCCAGCAGCTTGACGCCAAAGCGCGCCAGTTGCGCGCAGAAGCCCCGAAGCGTGCGGCCGCCGAGGCCGAGGCTGCGCGCGAGGTGGAGCGGCTCGAAGCCGAGCGCGTGCGCTTGGCCGAGCGCAACGAGGCGCTACGCAGCCAATTGGCTGCGCTCGACGCAGAAATTGCCGAAGCGCGCACGGCGGCGGAGGCTGCGACGCACACCGCCGGCGAAGCGCCCGCCGAACCCGTGAGCCTAGAGGACGCTCGCGCCGCGGTGGAAGCTGCGCGCACAGCGGCGGCGGAAGCGAGCGCGGCAGCGCAGAGCTTAGTGCGCGACCGCGCGCAGCGCGATGCGCGCCGGAAAACGATCGAACAGGATAGCGCGCAATGGCGCACGCGCATTGCGAGCGCGGAGGCGCGGCTGGCGCAACTTGCCGCTGAGCTGGATGAGATCGAGCGCAGGCGCGATGCGGCCAAGGCGGCGCCGGGCGATGCGCGAGCGCGACTTGAAGCGCTGATGGACGAAGCGGGCGCGGCGGAAGAGCGGCGTGCGCGCGCGAGCGACCGCGTCGCGGAAGCCGAAGCGGCCGCACGCGCGGCGGCAGAACATGCCCGCGCCCTGGAGGAAGCGCACGCAGCCGCGCGCGAGCGGCGCGCCGCGGCCGAGGCCCATGCAGAAGCCGCGCAGGCCCGCGTCGAGGATGTTGTCGCGCACGCGCGCGAACAGACGGGTAAAGCGCCGGAGGAACTCGCGGGGCTGGCCGGCAATCTCCTTTCCGGCGCGCTGGGGACGGCCTCCATTCAGGAAATCGAGCGGCGGTTCGAGCGGCTTAAGGCCGAACGCGATGCGGCCGGACCGGTCAATCTGCGCGCGCAGGAAGAACTGGCCGAAACCCAAGAGCGCATCGCCACGCTGTCGCGTGAGAAGGAGGACGTCGCTCAGGGGGTGGCAAAGCTGCGTGGGGCGATCACAAAACTCAACAATGAAGGCCGCACGCGGCTCGTGCGCGCATTCGAAGAGGTGGATGCGCATTTTGCGCAGTTGTTCGCCACCCTGTTCGAGGGAGGTCAGGCGGCGCTGAAGCTCACCGAAAGCGAAGACCCGCTGGAGGCGGGGCTGGAAATCTTCGCACAGCCGCCGGGCAAGCGCCTCTCGCACCTCTCATTGCTTTCCGGCGGCGAGCAGGCGCTGACGGCCACCGCGCTCATTTTCGCGGTGTTCCTCGCCAATCCCGCGCCGCTCTGCGTGCTCGACGAAGTGGACGCCCCGCTTGACGACGCCAACGTCGACCGCTTCTGCCGGATGCTGGACGAGATGAAGCGGCTGACCACGACGCGCTTCATCGTCATCACCCACAATCCAGTGACCATGTCGCGCATGGACCGGCTCTATGGCGTGACTATGCCGGAACAGGGCGTCAGCCAGCTTGTGTCGGTCGACCTCGGCCGCGCCCAGGCATTGGCGGCGGAGTAATCCCTCGCCCCGCGCGCAGCGCGGGGGAGAGTGTCGGCGAAGCCGACTGGAGGAGACTTGCTTTTCCCCCTCCCCGAGCCCCTCCCCCGCTTTGCGGGGCGAGGGGAGAGTCACGCATAGCAGACAAGCAAATGCCGCACCCCGGTTTCCTTGACCCCCGGCCAACCCCTGCTAGTAATCCGCGCGCGCGAAGGGACGGCTCGGACGAGTCGCCCCCTTTTGCGCATCGACCGTTCAATGGCTGACAGAAAACCGCCGGAGGACGCCCTTTCAGACCTGCGCCGGCGCGTTGCCGAAGCACGGGGAGAAGGCGCCTCGAACGCCCCACCACCGCAGAGCGCGGCCTCTCTGGCGCTCCGCTTTGGCGGGGAGTTTGGCGCGGCGATTATTGTTGGCGCATTGCTCGGCTTTGGGGCGGATTATTTTCTCCACAGCGGACCGTGGGGGTTGATGATCGGCCTGGGGCTGGGGTTCGCGGCGGGCGTGGTGAATGTCGTGCGCACGGCGCAGTCGTTCAACAAGGCCAACCCGCCGGATCCGAACGCGCGATCGATTCCCGAGGACCAGGACTAGGACCGCACGTGTCGAACGATCCGATCCACCAGTTTCACATTAACCCCATCGTGCCGCTCGAAGTCGCGGGCGCCGACGCGAGCCTGACCAACGCCTCGCTGTTCATGGTCGCGGGCGTCGGGCTGACCGCCGCATTTTTCTACTGGGCAATGAAGCCCGCCGCCCTTGTGCCGGGCCGCGCCCAGGTCGTGGCGGAGACCGGATACAACTTCATCCACGGCATGGTGCGAGACGCCGCGGGCGACGAGGGCGTCAAGCGCTTCTTCCCGTTCGTGTTCACGCTCTTCCTCTGGATCTTCGCGGCGAACATGCTGGGCATGTTTCCGCTGTTCTTCACGCCGACCAGCCAGATCGTCGTCACTGCGACCATGGCGCTGATGGTGTTCTTGACCGTCATCGTCGTCGGCCTCGCCAAGAACGGCCTGAAGTTCTTCAAGCTATTCGTGCCGTCGGGCGTGCCGATCTACATCCTGCCCTTCGTGGTGCTGATCGAGATCATCTCGTTCTTCTCGCGCCCGCTTTCCCACGCGGTTCGTCTCTGGGCCAACATCCTCGCCGGCCACCTGGTGCTGAAGGTGTTCGCGGGTTTCGTGCCGATGATGGCCGCGGCCGGCGCGGTGGGCATTATCGGCTCGCTGCTGCCTCTCACCATGACCGTCGCGCTCTACGCGCTCGAATTCCTGGTCGCGTTCCTGCAGGCGTATGTGTTCGCACTGCTGACCTGCATCTATCTGAACGACGCCCTTCACCCTGGCCACCACTAGGCCATCGCAAAGAGAAAGCTGGAGAAAGAGAAATGGACGCTGAAGCAGCGAAACTGATCGGGGCAGGCATCGCCGCCATCGGCATGGGCGGGGCCGGCATCGGCGTCGGCATCATTTTCGGCAACTTCCTGCAGGGCGCGCTGCGTAACCCTTCGGAAGCGCCAAAGCAGTTCGGCAACCTCATCTTCGGCTTCGCGGTGACGGAAGCGCTTGGCATCTTCTCGCTGCTGATCGCGCTCCTGCTGCTGTTCGTGTTCTGATCGGAGCAAGCCAATGGCGGCCCACCCGCCCGCGACCGTCGACTCTCACGCTGCAGAAGCGGCGCTGGGCGCTGCCGAGGCAGGCGCGCATGGCGGCGAAGCCGCGGGCGCATTCCCGCCGTTCGACATCACGCTCTTCGCCAGCCAGCTGATCTGGTTCGCGATCACGTTCACGCTGCTCTACCTGGTTGTCTCGCGCTTCGTGTTGCCTCGCGTGGCGAGCGTGCTGGAGCGGCGCGCCGGCGCGGTGAAGCACGATCTCGACCAGGCGGCGCAGAAGAGCGCCGACGCAGAAGAGGCGCGCGTGACGATGGAGCGCGCGATCGCCAAGGCGCGCGCCGATGCGCGCGCCATGATCGAAGCGGCGCGCGCCGACATCACGGCGAAGCTCACTGCTGAGCAGGAAGCCGTCGAGAAACGGCTCGCCGAGCGGATCGCCGCGGCCGAGGGCCGTGTCGAGGCAGCGCGGCAGAAGGCGCTCGCGGAAGTGCCGGCAATAGCCGAAGCGCTGGCGCGCGAGATCGCCGACAAGCTGACGCCCTCGCGCTCCTCGCCGGCGCCGCGCCAGCGCGTTGCGGGAGAAGCATGATGGCCGCCTGGTTCGGCGACGCGACGAACATCGCCTTAATCGCCTTCATCCTCTTCTTTGTACTGCTCTGGTATCTCAAAGTGCCGACGATGATCCTGTCGGCGCTCGACGCGCGTTCGGCGGCCATCGCCAAGGAGCTGCATGACGCGCGCCGCATGCGCGAGGAAGCCGAGAAGCTGCTGGCCGAGTATCAGGCCAAGCGGACGCAGGCTGAGGAAGAGGCCAAGGCGATCGTCGAAACAGCGAAGGAACAAGCCGCCGCCGTGGCCGAAGAAACCCGCCAGTCGATGATGGCGGCCATGGCGCGGCGCGAAAAGCAGGTCGACGACCGCATCGCCAACGCCGAGACCAAGGCCGTCGACGAAGTCCGCGCCGCAGCGGCGGAAGCCGCCATCGCCGCCGCCGAGCGCATGATCCGCGAGCGCATGAACGACGAAACGCAGTCGGCGCTCGTCGAGGAAGGCGTCGGCGAAATGAAACGCAAGTTCGGGTAGCGTCTCCCGTCATTCCGGGGCGCTGCGCCGCGGCCAACGCGGCATCCAACGAAAAGATGGCCGCTGACGCTGGATTCGGATCGCGCTTCGCGCGTCTGGAATGACGGCTGTTGCATCGCCAGCGCTGTTGTGAGATGACTCCCGCTGCCGGGCCTAACGCGGGCGCCCGGTTAGACGGCATTCGTCCAAGTCCCGCTCCGATCCCGCATGGGAAGGAGCGCGCACATGACGAAACGTCTCGAAGCCATCCTCCAGGAAGTCATCGACGGCCGCAGGCCCTCCACATGGGTCACGCGCGCGCGCCCGAAGATCGATCGCATCGCCTGCCCCTGGGCCGTGCTGCGCTTCATCGATCCCGACGCGACGATCCTCTACGTGCCGACCGAGCGCGTGCTCGAAACCGCAGCGGCGGAAACGGCCGTGGCGTTCGACATTCCCGGCGCGCCCATTTCGCACGAGGGTGAATTCTGCAGCTTCGACACCCTACTGAAGCGCTTCGACTTACTGGGCGATCCCGGCCTTGCCGCGCTTGCGCCGATCGTGCGCGGCGCCGACACCGATCGTCATGGCACGGCGCCGGAAGCCGCGGGTTTGCACGCGATTTCCCTGGGATTGGCGCAGAATTACGATGACGATCACGCGCTGCTGCGCCAGGGGCTCGTCATTTACGATGCACTCTATGCCTGGGCGACGCGCGCACGCGGCGAGCGCCATGCGTGGACGCCCGGCCGATGAGCACGCTGCTGCTGACCCGCGCGGAGATCGCGGGCTTGATGACGCCGACCGATTATTTGGGCGCTGTGGAGGCTGCTTTCCGCGCTTCCAAGCAGGGTCTCACGGAATCGCCGCTGCCGATGGCCATCCACGGGCTCGGCGGCGGGGCCTTTCATGCCAAAGGCGCGGCGATGTTGGGCGACAAGAAGCTCGCCGCGCTCAAGCTCAACGGCAACTTTCCGGGCAATCCCGCGCGAGGCTTGCCCACCATCCAAGGGGCGATCCTTCTCTGCGACGCCGAGACCGGCGCGTTGCTGGCGATCATGGACTCAATCGAGATCACGCTGCGGCGCACGGCGGCGGCGAGCGCGCTCGCGGCAAAGCACCTTGCGCGCGAAGGCGCGGAAACTGTCGCGATCGTAGGATGCGGCGCGCAGGCGATGACGCAGCTCGAGGCGCTGGCCAATGTGCTCCCGCTCAAACGCGGAATCGCATTCGACGCGGTTCAAGAGAAAGCGGATGCCTTCGCCGCCGCAGCCAGCAAGGCGCTGCCCTTCCGCGCCGCGAAGTCCTTGCACGAAGCGACGCTCGGCGCGGATGTGATCGTCACCTGTACGACCGCACGCGCGCCGATCCTTGACGTTGGCGACGTTTCGCCCGGCGCCTTCGTCGCCGCGGTGGGCGCCGACAATCCTGAAAAGAGCGAGATCGCGCCGGCGCTGCTGGCCCGCGCCGCCGTCGTTGCCGACGTGCTGACTCAATGTCTCGTGATGGGGGATCTGCACCATGCGGTGAAGGCGGGCTCGATGACTGCGGGCCAAGTTCGCGCCGAACTCGGTGATCTCGTAGTGGGCGCCAAGACTGGCCGCATGCACGACGACGAGATCATCGTCTTCGATTCCACCGGCACGGCCATCCAGGATGTCGCGAGCGCCGCTCGGGTTGTCGAGCGCGCGAGGGCAGCCTGCATCGGCATTGAAATCAGCCTGAATTGAGGAACTCATGCCCGACATCATTCCGATCACCGTCGTTGACAGTTCTTCGCTGGCCTCGTGGCTTGAATCGCACCCGCACTATCGCGAATGGGCAAAAAGCAACGGGTTTAAGGCCGAGCCAGGAACGCATCTCGTGTTGCCAAGCGCAGAACGCGCTGCCGAACGCGTGCTTGCTGCGCCGAACGCAGGCGCGCCAGTCTGGGCGTTCGCTGGATTGCCCACAGCGTTGCCTGAGGGACGCTATCGGCTTGAAGCCCCCCTCGGTCGCGCGCAAGCGACCGACGCCGCACTTGGCTGGCGCCTCGGAGCCTATTCGTTCCGGCGCTACAAGGCCCCAAAGCGCGCGCCCGCTGAACTCGAATTGCCGGCGGAGACGGATGGAGAAGAAGTCGAACGCCTGGGCGCGGCTATGGAGTTTGCGCGGGACCTCATTAATACGCCGGCTGAAGACATGGGGCCGCAAGACCTTGTCGCCGCGGGCCGTGAAATCGCCGAACGGGCTGGGGCGAGCGCACGCCTCATCAGCGGCGATGCGCTGCTGCGCGAAAATTATCCCACCATCCACGCCGTTGGCCGCGCCGCCGCGCGGGAGCCGGCCCTGCTCGACATCGCATGGGGAGATGAGAGCGCCCCGCGTGTGACATTGGTCGGCAAAGGGGTCTGTTTCGACACCGGCGGGCTCGACATCAAGCCACACGACGGCATGCTCGAAATGAAGCGGGATATGGGCGGCGCTGCTGTCGTCTTGGGGCTCGCCCAGGCCTTGATGTCGACCAATGCGTCGATCCGGCTTCGCGTGCTCGTTCCGGCCGTGGAGAATTCCATCTCCGGCAACGCCATCCGCCCGCGCGACATCATTCGCACGCGCTCTGGCAAAACAGTGGAGATCGGCAACACCGACGCCGAAGGCCGGCTCATTCTGTGCGACGCCCTCACCGAGGCGGACAGCGAGGCCCCAGAGCTATTGATCGACTGCGCCACACTAACGGGCGCGGCCAAAATCGCGCTCGGCCCGGAAGTGCAAGCGCTCTATTGCGACGACGATGAGGCGGCCGCTGCGCTGCAGCACACGAGCGCTTCGGTTGGAGACCCGCTCTGGCGCATGCCAATCTGGCGCGGCTATCGCAAGCAGATCGACAGCGAGTGCGCCGACCTCAATAACGTGTCGAAAAGTCCGTTGGGCGGCTCGATCATCGCCGCGCTCTATCTCGCTCAATTCGTAACGACCGCCAGAACCTGGGCGCACCTCGACATTATCGCCGCGAACGTCAGCGCGCGCCCAGGCCGCCCTGAGGGCGGCGAAGCCACCGGTTTGCGCGCGCTCTACTCCTATATCTGCGAACGCTACGCTTGAGCGCCGCAGGACTTTCAACAGAAAGAGACCTCGACATGCGGTATCAGATCGCCCCCATCTATTGCCGGCCCTGGCTGCTCAACGGCATTTCGGCGCGCCTCATCGAAAGCCACTATGAAGGCAATTACGGCGCTGCAGTCAGCACCTTGAATGCGATCGCGGCAGAGCTGGAAGGGGTCGACCCCGCAGCGAACCCCGATGCCTTTCGTCGACTCAAGCGCGATGAACTGCGCGTTCTCAACAGCACATTGCTGCATGAGCTTTACTTCGCCTCCCTTGGCGGCGATGGCCGCTCGATCCCGGAGGGATTGGCAAACGCCCTGGGCCGCGACTTCGGATCGACGGATCGATGGCGATGCGAGTTCGTAGCGCTTGCCGAGGCGTCGGCGAGCGGCGCCGGCTGGGTTTTGCTAAGCTATGTTCCCCGGGACGGGCGCCTGATCAATCACGCCGCCGGCGACGACTTTCAAAGCATTCCGGGCGCGATTCCGATTCTCGCCCTCGACCTCTATGAGCACGCCTATCATATCGACTTCGGCCCGAACGCGACCGCCTACATCGCGGCATTCATGCGCAACATCGATTGGGCGGCGGTGCAGAAGCGGTACGACGATGCGGTCAAGGTCGCCCCACCGCCGCGGTTGCAGCAGAGGGAATTCTCCGATCTCCCCTCGATCTCCGTCGAAGAAGTGCAGGCGTTGATCGAGGCAGGCGAGGCCATCCAACTGCTCGACACCAGACCGCGCCACTACAGCGCCCGCTCGCCGGACATCGTGAAAGGCGCCGTCTGGCGCGATCCAGAGCGCGTCGAGGAATGGATCGGGGAGCTGTCGCCGTCAAAGCCGGTTGTGACATTCTGCGTCTATGGTTTTCACATCGGCTGCGAGACTGCGCGCGCACTGCGCGAAAAGGGCTTCGACGCGCGCTACATGGCCGGCGGGCATTCGGCCTGGAAGGCAGCGAAGGGCGCTATGACATTGTTCAATGACGATACCGACAAGCCATGAACGACACGGCGGCCCTCACGAACGCGCGGCCAAGCCTTGGCGAGCTGACGGCGGCGAGCTTCAAGATCGGCTGTCTGGGCTTCGGCGGGCCGGCGGGGCAGATCGCGCTGATGCACCGCATCTTCGTCGAGGAGAAGCGATGGATCGACGAGTCCCGCTATCTGCATGCCCTCAACTATTGCATGCTGCTCCCGGGCCCGGAGGCGCAACAACTGGCGACTTATGTCGGCTGGCTGCTGCATGGCGTGCGCGGCGGCGTGATTGCTGGCGCGCTGTTCGTTCTGCCAGGGGCTCTCATCGTGTTCGCGCTCGCGTGGTTCTATGTGCTGCACGGGACGACGCCGTTCGTGGTGGCGCTGTTCCTGGGCGTGAAAGCGGCAGTGGTCGCTTTCATCGTCGACGCGATGATCCGTATCGGCCGGCGCGCGCTGAAGACGGGCGGCGACGGCCTGATCGCGCTTGCAGCGTTTGCCGCGCTCTATGTTTTCGCCGTGCCTTTTCCGCTGGTAATCCTCGCATCAGCGTTGTTGGGCGTGCTTTTCGTCTCCCGTGCGCGCGCTGCTGCGACGGAGGTGGCCGATACGCCGCAACGGGCCCCTTCTGCGGCCAAATCACTCGCCACGGCGCTTCTATGGGCCGCGCTATGGCTCGCGCCCGTTGCGCTCATCGCCGTTTCGTACGGACCGCGTCACGTGCTCACCGAAGTCGGCCTGCTCTTTAGCCAGCTTGCGGTGGTGACGTTCGGCGGCGCGTACGCGCTGCTAGCTTATCTCCAGCAACAAGCCGTCGACGTGCAGGGCTGGCTCAGCCAAGGGCAGATGATCGACGGACTAGGCCTCGCGGAAACGACGCCCGGGCCGCTTATCCTCGTCAATCAGTTCGTTGGCTTCCTCGCCGGATGGCAGGCCGAGGGCGGCGGCTTCTGGCTCGCGCTTTCCGCTGCGGCGCTGGCGAGCTGGTGCACATTCGCGCCGTCCTTCGTCTGGATCTTCGCCGGCGCGCCTTACGCAGAACAGCTGCGGCGCAACCGCTTTGCCGCCAGCGCGCTGCGCGCCGTGACCGCCGCCGTGCTTGGCGTCATCGCGAGCCTTGCGCTCTGGTTCGGCCAGCACGTGCTGTTCGACGCGGGCGTGGAAATCGCCACGCCTTGGGGCCGCGGGCTCGAACTGCCGGCGCCCGCCAGTTTCAACTGGTCCGCCGCGCTGATCGCGCTCGCCGCTGCGATCGCGCTCGTGCGCTTCAAGGCGAACGCCGCGCTGGTGGTGCTGGCCGCGGCTCTGGCCGGCTGGGCGCTCAGCGCGCTCTAAGGACGGTCTGAACAAGCCGCAGCGGGGCCGGTTTTGCAAGGGATTTGCGTGGGCGAGAGCGGCTTTTGCGGGCGCGCGGCGGGCGCGCGGCGGGCGCCGGCGCCATCGGCGGCGGCCGACGCCTCACGCGGCGGCAAACCGCAGCAATCTTCGCC
>Ga0073934_10004183_pt1 | contig 24575 bp, 24 predicted proteins | sample LarsenN4metaG_FD_76834 | JGI IMG/M metagenome (GOLD analysis project Ga0073934, IMG submission 76834) | Hot spring sediment bacterial and archeal communities from British Columbia, Canada, to study Microbial Dark Matter (Phase II) - Larsen... ... | reverse complement strand
GCGAGCGTGATCATGATGAAGTAGATGCCGCTCGTGCGGATCGAGACCGCGCCGATCACGAGCGCGACCAGGGCCGAGCCGCCGATCGCGAGGGCCCACTGCACGAAGCCGTTCGTGATGCCGTGGTGGGCGAGCACCCCGACCGCGTAGGCGCCGACGCCGAGGTAGGCCGCATGGCCGAAGGAGACCATGCCGCCGTAGCCGAGGATCAGGTTGAGCGAGGTCGCCGCGATTGCGAAGATCATGATCCGGCGGAAGAGGTCGAGGTAGAACGGCTGGCCGAACGCCGCCGCCACCGGCGGCACCGCCGCGAGCAGCGCCAGCACGGCGACGAGCGCCAGCGTGCGCGGAGCGAGCCTCATGCGCGTGCCGGGAACAGGCCTTCGGGCCGCAGCGCCAGCACCGCCGCCATCAGCACGTAGATCAGCATCGAGGCGAGTGCCGGCCCGGCGGTGTCGGCGACGACCGGCGACCAGACGGTGGCGAGCAGCGGCTTGAGGAACGCGCGACCCATCGTGTCCACCATCCCGACGATGACGGCGCCGGCCAGCGCGCCGCGGATCGAGCCGATGCCGCCGATCACGATGACGACGAACACCTGGATCAGGATGAGTTCGCCCATGCCCGGCTGCACCGAGTAGATCGGCCCGGCCATGATCCCGGCCAGGCCCGCAAGCGCCGCGCCGAAGCCGAACACGATCGTGTACAGCAGCCGGATGTTGACGCCGAGCGCGGCCACCATGGTCCGGTTGGAGGCGCCGGCGCGGATCAGCATCCCCAAGCGCGTGCGCACCACCACCCACCACAGCAGCGCCGCCACCGCCAGGCCCACCGCGATGATCACCAGGCGATACACCGGGTAGCGCAGCTCGCCCAGCTCGACGTGCCCCGAGAGCCACGCCGGCAGGCCGGCATAGAGCGCCGAGCGCCCCCAGATCATCGCCACCAGCTCGTTGAAGAACAGGATCAGGCCGAAGGTGGCGAGCACCTGATCGAGGTGGTCGCGCTCATAGAGTGTACGCAGCGCGATCAGCTCGACCACGACGCCCACCACGAGCGTGCCGGCGAGCGCAAGGAGCACGCCGGCCACGTACGAGCCGGTGAGCTTCGCGAACGCGACCCAGAGATATGCCCCCACCATGTACAGCGAACCGTGGGCGAGGTTCACCAGGTTCATGATGCCGAAGACGAGCGTCAGGCCCGCCGCCATCAGGAACAGGGTCACGCCGAGCTGAAGGCCGTTCAGCGCCTGCTCGAAGAGAAGTCCGGTCATCCGCAAACAAAAGGGGCGCGGTGCCACCGCGCCCCGGGTTCCATCTCGCTACCGCCCTACCACTTGAGCTTGCAGTCCTGGTGATAGGCGTCCTTGTGGTTCTCGAACACGGTCTTCTGGATCTTCATCACCGGTTCGCCGCTCGCGTCCTTCTCCACCCGCAGCAGGTAGAAATTCTGGATCGGGTGATTGTTGTTGTTGAAGGTGAACTTGCCGCGCACCGAGTTGAAGTTCGCCTGCCGCATGGCGCGCACCACCGCCTTCGCGTCCTTGAGGTTGCCCTTCACCGCGCGCACCGCCGAGTCAATCAGCATGATCCCGTCGTAGCTCTGCGCTCCGTAGAACACCGGCCACTTGCCGAACTTCTTGCGGTAGTCGGCGACGTACTTCTCGTTCGCCGGGTTCTTCAGGTCGGGGCTCCAGAAGCGGGTCTCCCACTGCCCGAGCGCGGCCTCGCCCACCGCCGGCAGCGAGATCTCGTCCACGGTGTAGACGGAGTAGAGCGGGATCTTGCCGCGCAGCCCGGCCTGGTCGTACTGCTTCAGGAACTGGATTCCCATGCCGCCCGGGTAGAACACGAACACCGCCTTCGGGTTCTTCGCCCGCAGCTGCGAGATCTCCGCCTGATAGTCGGTCTGGCCGAACTTGGTGTAGACCTCGTCCACGATGCGGCCCTTGAAGTAGCGCTTGAAGCCGGTGACCATGTCCTTGCCGGCCTGGTAGTTGGGCGCCATGACGTAGACGTCGTTGACGCCGGAATCAGTCATGTACTTGCCCATCGCCTCCGGCGTCTGGTCGTTCTGCCAGGAGACGTTGACGTGCAGCTCGTGGCACTGCTCTCCGGCGAGGGGGCTCGGTCCGGCGTTCGTGCCGACCATGATCTTGCCGGCGCCGGTGACGGTGGGCGAGACCGCCATCATGACGTTCGACCAGATGATTCCGGCGACGAAGTCCACGTTGTGCTTCTTGATCATCTCGTCGGCGACCTGCTTGCCGACGTCCGGCTTCGCCTGGTCGTCGCCGTAGATCACCTCCGCCTCCAGCCCGCCGATTTTCCGGCCGAGGTGATCAAGGGCCAGCTCCACCGAGTTCTTCATCGTCTCGCCGATCACGCCCTGCGGGCCCGAGAGCGTCGTGATGAAGCCGATCTTGACCTTTTGCTGGGCCAGGGCCGGCGCTGCACCGAGCACCAGTGCCAGGCCGGCCGCGACGGCCGCGTGAACTATCTTGCGCATTGTCTCCTCCTTGGAAATCCCCGTGGCGAGTATAGACTAGCAGGTGATGAAACGCGAGAACGTACCCGGCAGGGCGAACGTCGAGGACACCCCCGAGCTGGAGGCCTACTACCGCGACCTGGAGGGCCGGGCGCTCGGCGCGCTGTGGACGGTGGCGAACGAGATCGAGCCCTGGCACCCGCAGCCCAAATCGGTGCCGATGCACTGGAAGTGGTGCGACATCGAGCCGTTGGTGCGACGCGCGCCGGATCTGGTCGCCGCCGACAAGGCGGCGCGGCGCGTCGTGATGCTGGTCAACCCCGGGCGCAGGGAGTGGAGCGCCGCGGTCGGGCTGCTCTACACCGGGGTGCAGATCATGAACCCGGGCGAGTACACCACCGCGCACCGACACCAGGCGAGCGCGCTTCGCTTCGTGATGGAAGGCCGCGGCGCGTACACGGTGGTGGACGGCGAGCGCATGGCGCTCGAAGCGCGCGACTTCGTGCTGACGCCGAACGGCACCTGGCACGACCACGGGGTGGAAGCCGGCGGCACGCAGTGCATCTGGCAGGACGGGCTCGACATCCCGCTGATGAACTCGCTGGATGCGAATTTCTACGAGGTGCACCCGCAGCTTGTGCAGACGCCGCTTGCAGCGCCGCTGCCGCGCGAAGGCTGGTCGAAACCCTATTCGCCGGTCTTCCGCTATCCGTGGTCGGAGAGCTATCCGGCGCTTTGCGCCTCGCGCGAGCACTCTCCCTTCGACGGCACGATCCTCGAATACACCAATCCGCTGACCGGCGGACCGGTCATGCCCACCATCGGCGCGATGCTCCAGCGCCTGGCGCCGGGCGAAAAGACGCGCGCGCACCGGCACACGGGGAGCGTGGTCTATCAGGTGGCAAAGGGCCGAGGCGTGTCGGTGGTCGGCGGGCAGCGCTTCGAGTGGGAGGAAAAGGACATCTTCTGCGTGCCGTCGTGGTGCGCGCACGAGCATGCGAACGCTTCGGACCGGGAGGACGCCGTGCTCTTTTCCTTCAACGACTTCCCGGTGATGCGCTCGCTCGCGCTCTGGCGCGAGGAGCCGGTCTAGCGCCGGCGCGCGGCGAGCAACCCGACTTCGCCAGTCGAGTCGCTCGGCTCGATTGCGTAGCCCGCCGCCTCCAGAAGCGGCAGCAGCGGCGCGGCGCCGCGGTGGTACTCCATGCGGATCTCGCGGGGGGCGAGATGGCCGAGGAACCGCGGATCGGCGAGCAGGTGGTACTCCGCGCCCTCGCAGTCGAGCTTGAGGAGGTCCACGCCGGCGGGAAGGTGGCGCAGCGCGTAGTCCACCCCCTCGACAAAGCGCAACGTGTCGCTCGCACCCGCCTCCTCGCGCTCGCTCGCGGCGAGCCCGACCGGGTGCACGATCACCCGTTCGGAGAGTCCGTTGACCACCGCGTTCTTGCGGATGAAAGCGCAGAACACCTGCGAGGGCTCGACCGCGTGCACCGTCGCGCCCACTCGCGCGAACGCGAGCGTGGTATCGCCAATGTAGGCGCCGACGTCCACGACGACCGCCCCTTCCCGGCTGCGCTTCTTCGCGCCGTATACATCCTCCAGCAGCACTTCACGCAGGTAGTCGGCCTCGTTTCTGGTCCATAACGGCGCGTGCAGGGTCAATCCGTCCAGCCGGATGCGCTTTTCGTCGGCGAGGAACTCGAACTCGGCGCCGATGCGCTCCAGCCGGCAGGCGAGAGGCAGCAGCGGCCAGTGGCGCGCGGGCATGGTGAAGATGCGGCCGGAAACGAAGCGCACCGGCACCCGCGTTTCGGTGCGGGTGAACGGCAGCCGCCAGGCGAGACCGGGATCGGCGAGGCATTCGCGGAACAGCGCCCGGGAGTTCCAGTAAAGCCGCGCGCGCCGGATCCGCTCGCGCAGGCCGCGCGGGCTCATGCGCCGACGATTTCCGGCAGGAGTTCGCTGATGGACCCGGCGAGCACCGCGTCGGCGAGATCGTCCATCGCCGTCGGGCCGCCGTTGACGATCGCGATCCGGGCGCCGGCGGCCTTCGCGGCCGGAACGACCCCGGCCACCGGATAGACCTGAAGCGTCGTGCCGACGGCGAGGAGCACCTCCGCCTCCTCGGCCGCGCGCATCGCGCGATCCATCACCAGCGGGTCGAGCGCCTGGCCGAAGGAAATGGTCGCACTCTTGAGGATGCCGCCGCAGGCGCGGCATGCAGGATCGTCCTCGCCGGCACGCACGCGCTCCAGCGTCTCCCGCATCGGCCCGCGCCAGCCGCAGCTCATGCACACGACCTTCCGCATCGTGCCGTGAACCTCGATCACCTTGTCCGGAGAATTGCCGGCCTGCTGGTGAAGCTCGTCTATGTTCTGGGTGATGAGCGCGTGGAGCTTGCCGCGGCGCTCGAGCGCCACCAGCGCGAGGTGGCCGCGGTTCGGCCTCGCCGTCCAGGCGGCATGGTCCATGCGCGCCTTCCACGCCGCCTTGCGCACCTCGGGATCGGCCATGTAGTACCGGATGTCGGAGAGCTTCTCGGCAAGCGGGTTCTTCGTCCACACGCCCTGCGGGCCGCGGAAGTCGGGAATCCCGGAGTCGGTCGAGATGCCCGCCCCCGTCAGCACCACGACGCGGCTCGCCTCCTCCACCCACCGTCGGACCTCGCGGATCATCGCCGCGCCTCGACCCGGGCCATGAACTTCGGCGCCATCTCGCGCAGCCGCTCGTCGGTCATTCGCCCGCTTCGCGTCATGTAGTCGTAGGCGAGGCCGAGCGCGTCGAACCGGGCCATGCGCGCCGGAAACTCCTCGTACCAGTACGAGCTGCGGTTGGCCGCGGCGTGGAGCTTTTCCACCACCGGTCGGCGGCCGCGCTCGAACTCCGCCAATGCCCGCGGCACGTCGTCGCCCGCGACCCCGAAGGCGCGGTCGAGCGCGATCGCGTCCTCGAACGCCGCGCGCGTGCCCGAGCCGATGGAAAAATGCATCGTCCTCAGCGCGTCGCCGATCAGCACGGCGTTGCCGGCGCTCCAGCGCTCGTTCCAGAGCAGCGGAAAGCGCCGCCAGATGGACTTGTTGGACACCAGCGGCCGGCCGGCGAGGTCCTCCGCGAACACGCGCTCGCAGATCGCGCGCGACTCGGCATCGCTCGCACGGTCGAGCCCCGCGCGCCGCCAGGTCGCCTCGTCGCACTCGACGATGAAGGTGCTCATCGTCGGACTGTAGCGGTAGTGGTGGGCGACGAACGCGCCCCACTCGCTTTCGCGGAAGGTGAGCGTGAGGCACTCGAAGGGCAGCGCCACGCCGTACCACGCGAAGCGGTTGTTCAGCCACTCGATGCGCGCACCGAACGCGGCCTCGCGCTCGCGACGGACCATCGAGTTGACGCCGTCGGCGCCGACGACGAGGTCCGCCTTTCCCAGCTCCGCGATCGAGGCGACCGGACGGCCGTATTCGACCGGGACGCCCGCATCGCGGCAAAGCGCCTGCAGGAACTGCAGAAGCTGCAGCCGCCCGATCGCGGAAAAGCCGTTGCCGTCCACATCCACGCGCTCGCCGCGGTGCACGATCCGCTGCATCGGCCAGGATTCCATGCGCGCGGTGAGGCCGGCGTGCAGGTCCGGCGCGTCGCGCTCCAGGAACGCGAGCGCGCCCTCCGAGAAAACCACGCCGAAGCCGAAGGTCGCATCCGCCGGGTTCTGCTCGACGACGCGCACGTCCCATTCCGGAAAGCGGCGCTTGATGAGAAGGGAAAAGAGCAGGCCGGCGGGGCCCGCGCCTACCACTGCGATTCGCACTCCGCTATTCTAGCGGCGCATGGTGAACGCGGCCGCGGCCGGGACGGTGAAACTCGGCGATCTCACGGTGAACCGCATGGGCTTCGGCGCGATGCGCGCCTGCGGACCCCAGGTGTGGGGCCCGCCCAGGGACAGGGGCGCCGCGCACGCTGTGTTGCGCCGCGCGGTGGAACTCGGCGTCAACTTCTTCGACACCGCGGACAGCTACGGCCCGCACGTGGACGAAGAGCTGATCGCCGAGGCGCTGCACCCGTATCCGCCCGGTTTCGTGATCGGGACCAAGGGCGGCCTGCTCAGACCGCGCCCTTCGGCGTGGGAGCCGTGCGGACGTCCGGAGCACCTGCGCCAGGCGATCGAAGGCAGCCTGCGGCGGCTGCGGCTGGAGCGCATAGACCTCTACCAGCTTCATGCGCCGGATCCGCGCGTGCCGTTCGAGGATTCGGTCGGCGCGCTCGCCGAGGCGCAGCGCGCGGGCAAGATCCGCCACGTGGGGCTTTCGAACGTCACCGTGAAGCAGCTGGAACAGGCGCGTCGGATCTGTCCGGTCGTGTCCGTGCAGAACGCGTACCACCTCGGTGATCGCTCTTCCGAGGACGTGCTCGCCGCCTGCGACCGGCTCGGAATCGCGTTCCTGCCGTGGTATCCGCTCGGCGCCGGCGCCGTGCTCGCCAAAGCGAACGTGCGGAAGGTGGCGGCGCGGCGCGAGGCGACGCCGGCGCAGGTCGCGCTCGCGTGGCTGCTCGCGAAATCGTCGCGGATGCTGCCGATCCCGGGCACCGCGAGCCTCGCACACCTGGAGGAGAACGTCGCCGCCGCGAGCCTGCGGCTTTCCGCCGAAGACCTCGCGGCGCTGAATTAGGATGATCCTGCGCGTCCGCGTCAAGCCGAGTTCGCGCGAAAGCGCGCTCGAGGCTCAGCCCGACGGCACCTGGCTCGCGCGCCTGAAATCGGCCCCGGTGGAAGGCAGGGCCAACGAAGAGCTGATCGCGCTCGTCGCCCGCTGCTTCAAGCGCCCGAAGTCCGCCGTCGCCATCAAGTCGGGCGCCTCCTCGCGCACGAAGCTCGTCACCATCCGGGACGCCTGAGCGCGGCCTCAGGCGTCCTTGCCGCGGGCGGCCTTCGCCTCGGCGGCGATCGCCTCCTCGTCCTCGCGCAGCGTGCGCGCGAACTGGTCGCGCAGCTCGTTGGAGACCGACACATGCGCCTCCGGTTCGTTGCGGTGGACCTCGTAGAGCTTGGCGAGCACCTCCTGGTCGTGCCGCGCGAAGCTCTTCGCCGCGCGCTTGGCGCGCTCCGGATCGCCGGTGATCGCCGCGAGGGCCGCGCGTCCCAGCTCCAGCGCCGACTCGAAGGTTTCGCGCTCGATGATCCGGACGCCGAGGTCGCGCAGCTCGAACAGGTGCCGCATGTCGCGCGCGCGCGCGATGATCTTCAGGTTCGGAAAATGCCGCATCGCCGTGCGCGCGAGCTGCGTGGTCGCCACCGGATCGTCCAGCGCGATCACGAGGAAGTCGGCCTGCGCCGCGCCCGCGGCCTCCAGCAGATCGAGCCGCGTCGCATCGCCGTAGAACACGCGGAAGCCGAAGCGCCGGCACTGCTCGACGTGGTCGGGATCGTCATCGAGGATGGTCGGCTCGTAGCCGCTTGCGTGCAGCAGCCGCGCCACCACCTGGCCGACGCGCCCGAGTCCGGCGACGATCACCTTCCCGGCCTCCGGGCGCTCGGGCTCGCGCACCTGCGCCGGCGCAAAGCGCGGCGCGAGCACGCGGTCGTGCAGCACGAGCAGCAGCGGCGTCGAGAGCATCGAGAGCGCCACCGCCAGCGTGATCGCCTGCGCCGTCGCCGCCGGCATCACGCCCTGCTGCACCGCGAGCGTGAGGATGACGAAGGCGAATTCGCCGCCCTGCGCAAGGAGCAGGATGAACAGCGGGCGCTCGTCGGGCGGCAGCCTCGCCAGCCGCGCGATCGCCCACAGCACCGCGCTCTTGAGCGCGAACAGCCCCGCGATCAGCCCGAGAATGAGAAGCGGGCGCGCCGCGAGCTGCGCGAAATCCACGCTCATGCCGACGGTGATGAAGAACAGCCCGAGCAGCAGACCCTTGAACGGTTCCACCGCCGCCTCGATCTCGTGGCGGTATTCGGACTCGGCGAGCAGCACGCCGGCGAGGAAGGTGCCGAGCGCCATGGACAGTCCGGCGGTCTCGAAACCCCAGGCGATGCCGAGGACCAGCAGCAGCGCAAAAGCGGTGAAGATCTCGCGCTGGCGCAGCCGCGCGATGTGCCGGAACACCGGCCGGGCGAGGTAGTGGCCGCCGACCAGCGTCGCCGCGATCACCGCCGCGGCGAAGGCGACACCGGTCCAGGAGAAAGCCGCCGCGGCGCCGGAGGTGCCCAGAAGCGCGAGCACCGCGAGCATCGGGATCACCGCGATGTCCTGAAAAAGCAGAATCGCGAAGGCCGACTGCCCGCCCCGCGTCTTCAGCGCGCCGCGCTCGGTGAGCGGGGCGAGCGCGAGCGCCGTGGACGACAGCGCCAGCGCCATGCCGGCGACCAGACCGACGCGCAGATCCACCCCCGCGGCCCATGCCGCCGCCAGGATGAGCACGATCGAGCCGGCGACCTGCGAGGCGCCGAGCGCGACCAGAGGCACGCGCATCTGCCAGAGCCGGCGCGGTTCCAGCTCCAGGCCGATCACGAAGAGCAGGAACACCACGCCCAGCTCGGCGAGCGGCCGCACGTCTTCGACATGTTCGACGAGCCGCAGGCCGAAGGGCCCGATCGCGATCCCGGCGAGGAGATAGCCCGCGACCGAACCCAGCCCGAGGCGGTGCGAAATCACGACGGCGAGCACCGCCGAGCCCAGAAACACCACGCTCTGGATGAGGATCGCGCTGCCGTGTTCCATGGTTCCGGGCGGATCGTAATCTAAACTGCGCCGCGCCATGTCCGAACGCCTGCGCCGCATCGTCCACATTGACATGGACGCGTTCTACGCGTCGGTCGAGCAGCGCGATGACCCGCGGCTTCGCGGCCGCCCGGTCGCGGTCGGCGGGCGGCCCGGGTCGCGCGGCGTGGTGGCGGCCGCAAGCTATGAAGCACGCGCCTTCGGCGTCCGCTCGGCGATGCCGACGGCACGCGCGCTGCGCCTGTGCCCGGACCTCGTCCTCGTGCCGCCGGATTTCCCGCGCTACCGGGCGGTCTCGCAGCAGATTTTCGCGATCCTGCGCGATTGCACGCCGCTCGTCGAGCCGCTCGCGCTCGACGAGGCCTACCTCGACGTCACCGACAATCTCTGGGGCGAGCCGCTCGGCATGAATGTCGCGCGCAGGCTCAAGGCGCGCATCCGCGAGGAAACCGGTCTCACCGCCTCGGCCGGCGTCGCGCCGAACAAGTTCCTCGCCAAGATCGCCTCCGGCTGGCGAAAGCCCGACGGCCTCACCGTGATCGCCCCCGGCCGCGTCGAGGCGTTTCTGCAGAAGTTGCCGGTCGAGGCGCTCTGGGGCGTGGGCCCGGTGACCGCGGCGAAGCTGCGCCGCCTCGGGATCGTGCGGCTCGTGGACGTTCGCGGCGCCGACCCCGAGCTGCTGCGCGGCGCGGTCGGCAGCCAGGCCGAATCGCTGCGGCACCTCGCGCGGGGCGAGGATCCACGTCCGGTGACTCCCGGCCGGCCGTCGAAATCGGCAAGCTGCGAGACCACCTACCCGGAAGATTTGCGCGAGCTGCGGGAGATGTGCGCCGAGGTCGAACGTCTCGCGCGGCGGCTCGCGGCGGGACTGGAGCGCAAGCGGTTGCTGGCGCGAACCGTCACCGTCAAGGTGCGTTTCGCCGATTTCCGCACGGTGACACGCAGCCACACCGCGGCGCAACCCGGGCGCGACCCCGAGGACATCGTCGCCCGCGCGCTCGCCCTGCTCGCGCGCACCGAGGCGGGAAAAAGGCCGGTGCGCCTGCTTGGCGCGGGTGTGCACGGATTGCTCCCCGAGCGCAGGTAGCCCGGCGTCTCGGCCGCGCTCAGAGCTCGGCTTCCTCCTCCAGCGTCGAGAACCGCACCGGAAGGATCTCGCGCATCGCGATCCGGCCATCGGCGCCCTTCTCCACCAGCATCAGCTGCTGGCTGTCGGGCAATCCCGCGGGGATCACCATCCGGCCGCCGGGACTGAGCTGCGCGAGCAGCGGCGGCGGCACGAGCTGGGGCGCCGCGGTGACGATGATCTTGTCGAACGGCGCGTGCTCGGGCCAGCCGTAATAGCCGTTCGCGACGCGGATCTTGACGCCGCCGAAGCCGGCTTCCTCCAGCCGTGCAGCCGCCTCCTCGGCCAGCTCGGCGATGATCTCGACGCTGTAGACGCGCCCGACGAGCGTCGCGAGCACCGCCGCCTGATAGCCCATTCCGGATCCGATCTCGAGGACCCGGTCGTCCGGCCGGAGGTCGAGCAGATCGGTCATCAGCGCGACGATGAACGGCTGCGAAATCGTCTTGCCGTAGCCGATCGGCAGCGGCTGGTCGAGATACGCGAAGCGCCGGATCTCCACCGGCACGAAGCGGTGACGGGGCACTCTGGCCATCGCCGCCATGACGCGCTCGGCGAGCGCGCTCTTGCCGATGCGCTCCTGCGCGAGCGCCGTATGCGCGGCGATGTCGGCCAGCATTCTGCGGCGTTCGGCGGCGAACTCCGATTCGTCCACGGTGCGCATGTACGCACCATGGTACGCCTCGCCGCGGCTCAGAGGTAGCCGCCGAAGCGGATGCCGATCGAGACGTCCCAGCCCGGTTCGCGCCGCGGGACCGCCGGATAGACGTAGACCGGGCGCGACCGGATCACCACCACCGGCGGCGGGACGTATGCGACAACCGGCGGGGCGACATACGCGACCACCGGCGGCGCAACCCATGCGACCGTGCGCGGGCCATGGTGCTTGTGCTTCCAGCCGTAGGCGGGAGCCCAGCGCGGCGGGTCCGCCGCCGCGGGAAGGACGGTGCCGAGCGCCAACGCGGCGCCCAGCGCGATGGCGAGCGTGCGACGCATGAAGCCTCCTGTGGTTGCGTGACTCGCCCCATATTGGACGCGCGCCCTGCCCCGTTCGTCTGCGACAGTGTGTTACGAAATGTCAGCGCGAAGGCGGCGGACGTCGCCCGCCGGCGACGGCTATTGCACGGCGATGGCGCTCAGTCGCTCGCGCACGTCCTCGGGCAGCGGCACCGCCCTCCGCGCCGCCGTATCGAAGCACACCTCGACGGTTTTCTGGGTCGCGCAATGCAGCATCGAATCGGCCTCGTACAGGCGCATCTCGTGCGCAAAGCTCTTCGTGCCGACGCGCGTCACGGCGCCGCGCACGAGCACGAGCTGCCCGGCGGTGATCTCGTGGTGAAACTCGATCGTGAGCGTCGCCACGACCGTGCCCAGGCCGCGCGCGCGGATTTCGGCCAGAGACAGTCCCGCCATGCGCGGGATATGCCAGCCGGCGTCGTCGAAGAAGGCGGCGTAATGCCGCACGTTCAGATGGCCGTACACGTCGCATTGCGCCGGCATCACGATGCCGCGATAAAGATCGAACCATTTCTCCATGGGCGTCAGTATCGCGCGTTTCCCGGCGTGCGCGGAAACGGGATGGCGTCGCGCACGTTGGCGAGTCCGGCCGCGTAGGCGAGCGTGCGCTCAAGGCCCAGGCCGAAGCCGGCGTGCGGCACCGTGCCGTAGCGGCGCAGGTCCCGGTACCACTCGTAGTGCTCGCGGCGGATGCCGAGCTCCTCCATGCGCCGGTCGAGCACGTCCAGCCGCTCCTCGCGCTGGCTGCCGCCGATGATCTCGCCGATCCCGGGCGCGAGCACGTCCATCGCCGCCACCGTCCTGCCGTCGTCGTTCAGGCGCATGTAGAACGCCTTGATCTCCTTCGGATAGTTCATCACGATCACCGGCCGCTTCGCGTGGCGCTCGGTGAGCCAGCGCTCGTGCTCGGACTGCAGGTCCGCGCCCCAGCGCACGGGAAACTCGAACCTCTCCTTCGAACGCTCGAGCGCGGCGACCGCCTCGCCGTAGTCCATGCGCACGAATTCCGAGTCCACGATGGCCTGCAGCTTCGCGAGCAGTCCCTTTTCCAGGCGCTCGTCGAGGAACCGCATGTCCTCGCCGCGCTCTTCCAGCAGGGATCGGAACACGTGCTTGAGCAGCGCCTCTGCGAGATCGGCATCCTCGGCGAGCCCGGCGAAGGCGATCTCGGGCTCGACCATCCAGAACTCGGCGAGATGGCGACTGGTGTTCGAGTTCTCGGCGCGGAACGTCGGACCGAACGTGTAGACCTTCGACAGCGCGAGGCAGTAGGCCTCGACGTTCAATTGCCCGGAGACGGTGAGATACGCCTCGCGCCCGAAGAAGTCCTGCGAGAAGTCCACGCCTCCGTCCGGCCGGCGCGGCAGGTTGGCGAGATCGAGCGTCGAGACGCGAAAGAGCGCCCCCGCGCCCTCGGCGTCCGAGGTGGTGATGATCGGGGTGTTCACCCAGAAGAAGCCGCGCTCGTGAAAGAACCGGTGGATCGCTTGCGCAAGCGTATGGCGCACGCGCGTCACCGCGCCGATCACGTTCGTGCGCGGCCGCAGGTGCGCAACCTCGCGCAGGAACTCCAGCGTGTGCGGCTTGGGCTGGATCGGATAGGTGTCCGGATCCTCGACCCAGCCGACCACCCGGACCGCGGCCGCCTGCATCTCGAAGAGCTGCCCCTTCGCCGGCGAAGGCACGATCAGCCCTTCCGCCTCGATCGCGCAGCCGGCGGTGAGACGCAGCACCTCGGCGGCGTAGTTGGCGAGGGTCCCGGGCGCGACGATCTGGAGCGGCGCCAGGCACGAACCGTCGGAGAGGTGGATGAAGGAAATCCCCGCCTTCGAATCGCGCCGCGTGCGCACCCAGCCTCGAACCAGGACCGGCTCGCCGGCGGGCGCGCCCCCGGCCAGCACTTCCCTGACGCTCATCCTCTTTCGCACGGGCGAAGTGTAAACTTACGCGCCGAGGAAACGACCGATGCCGATCTACGAATACGTGTGCCGCGGTTGCGGCGAAGAGTTCGAGACGCTGGTGCGTTCGGGTTCCGCGCCCGAGTGCCCGTCCTGCGGCGCCACCGAGCTGGAGAAGAAGCTCTCGGTGTTCGCGACCGCCGGTGCCGAGGCCGATCCGGCCCCCGCGGGGGGTCCGTGCGCCACCTGTGGGCACCCCGGCGGACCCGGCGCCTGCGCGCTCGACTGAGCGCGCAGGCCAAGAAAGCAACGGCCCGCCTTCCGGCGGGCCGTGTGCTGCAGGACCGCGAGAGACGCGGCTCCGTTCAAGACACCGCGAGCTTCCGTCGCAGGCCGAAGCCGAGCAGGCCGACTCCCACGAGCGCGAGCACGCCGGGCGCAGGAGCGCCGCGCACGACGAGCGTATCGTAGACCAAGCCCCAGGTGCTCGGGTCATCAATCCGGAACATCGGGTCGGTGAAGTCGCAGTGCGTCCAGTTGTGCTGGAACCAGCCGGAGGCACAGATCCCGCCGCTCGCAAGAGCCGCCTTGGCCGCAGGCATCAGCACGTCGTACTCAAACGTGCTCGGATAGCGCCAGCCGTCGTGGAACGTGATCGGCTCCGCACAGTCGGTTCCATTGCCCGAGCAGGGGCTGGCCCAGGCCCAGTCCAGACCGCCAAGCGTGAGGAAGTTCGAAGCTGGCACGTCCCCGGGGAACGCCGGATGCGCGTAACTCGAGGGCGCCCAGAGCGCGGCCAGCGCGCTGAGCACGGTAAGAATTTTCTTCATCAGGTACCTCCTTCTTCTGTAGAGGATCGGGTTTGCCAGGTCCCACCCGAATCCGGAAGCAAGCTCGGGGAGGCGCCTGCTCAGAAGAAGCAGTGTTCGTGCCAGGATCCGTGAAAAATGGAATACCCGTTTCTAATCAGTGGATTATGCCAGCATGGGCACTGGCTGGCGCTCCGTCAGCGGAGCGATCACGAGAGGCCGTAAAGGCATCCGACACCGGCCCTCCCGCGGAACCCTCTGCACGTCGCGGGGATGGTGGCGGCGAGGTGTTCAGGCGATCGCGGTTCGAGCGAACCTGAGCCGCACATCGCGCAAGTCGTCGCCGCGAAGGTCCTTCAGCGCGTACGCGGCCATGTCGTCGGCGACTTCCTTGCGCCAGTAGAGGTCCAGATCCGTGTTGTCCATGGGCTTCGCGCGCGAGGCGACCATGCTTGCCGCTTCGGCGATCGCGTCGTCGGTGAGCTTTTTGCCGGCGAGGAACTCGCCCGCTCTTGCGACGAGAAACGGGCGCGAGGCGGCGGCGCCGAGCGCGATCCTCGCCTCGAGTACCGTGCCGTCGGGCGCGAACCTCGCTGCCGCGGCGACGCCGAGCACCGGGAAGTCGAACGCGCCGCGCCGGCGCAGCTTCCAGTAGGTGCTCTTCCAGCTCGCCGGAATGCGGATCTCGGTGAGCACTTCATCCGGCTTGCGGGTCAGGTACTCGATCCCGTCGTTGTTGTAGAGCGCCTCCAGCGGGATCTCGCGCTCACCCGCCGCTCCGACCAGCCGCACCGTCGCGCCGAGCGCGATCAGCGCCGGCGCGGTGTCGGTGGACGAGACCGCGACGCAGCGCTTGCTCGCGGTGGCGACCCAGCAGGTCTCGCCATCCTTCTTCAGGCAGAAGTCAATCGCCTTTCGCCACTCGTAGTTCTGGTTGTAGTAGCTGCAGCGGGTGTCGAGGCAGAGGTTGCCGCCCAGCGTGCCCATGTTGCGCAGATGCACGGTCGCCACCTGCGCCGCCGCCTGCCGCAGGCCGGCCGGCGTGCGCGGCTCGCGCACCACCTCGGTGAGCGTGAGGCCGGCGCCAAGCGTGAGCGCATCGCCGTTGGACATCTTCTTCAGCCCCTCGACCCGCCGCAGGGACACCAGCACGCGCGGCGTCTGGTGCCGCCGCTTCATGTTCGGAAGAAGGTCCGTGCCGCCGGCGAGCAGCATCGCCTCCGGGCCTTCGCCCGCGAGGATGGCCGCCGCCTCCGCGACCGTGCGCGGGGATCGGTACTCAAACCACGGCAGCCGCATCATGGCGTTTCACCTCGTTGCCGTCGCCGCCTTCCCAGGGCGGCGGTACCACGACCGGCTTCGGATAGGGCACCGCCGGAAACGACGCGGGCCCGACGCGCGGGGTTTTGCCCTGCGCCTTCAGCTCCAGCGCCCGCAGCACTTTGTCCGGCGTGATCGGCAGCTCGTCAATGCGCACGCCGACCGCGTCGTAGATCGCGTTCGCCACCGCCGGCGGAACCGGAAGCAGCGGCCCCTGCCCGACTTCCTTCGCGCCGAACGGGCAGTTGGGATCGGGATCTTCCACGAAGATCGTCTCCACCTCCGGCATGTCGAGTGCAGTCGGGCTCTTGTACTCGAGGAGCGAAGGAATCCGGTGCACGAGCGCGCTGGAGAGCTTCGGCGGCAGCCGGCGGAACGCCTGCTCTTCCATCAGCGCCTCCGCAAGACCCATGTACACGCTCCCCACCACCTGTCCGCGCGCGAGCACCGGATTGATGACGCGGCCGATGTCGTGGGCGATCCAGACTTTGTGCACTGCGATCCAGCCGGTCGCCTTGTCCACCTCGACCTCGACGACGCAGGCCGTATACGAATACGCGGGCGAAGGTCCGACGCCGGCGCCCTTGTACCTGCCGGGCGGTTTCGGCGGCGAGTACGAGCCGACCGTGCCGAGCGTGCCGAATTTCGCCTCGGCGAGCTCCACCGCCTCCCGGAACGCCATGGCCCTGGAGGGGTCGCCGGCGACGAACACGCGCCCTGCCGCGAACTCGACGCGGTGAGGAGCGACGCCGAGCTGCTCGGACGCCGCCTCCGCGATCCGCGCCTTCAACTGTTCGGCGGCGCGCATCGCGGCATTGCCCATCATCACGGTGACGCGACTGGAATACGAGCCGAGATCCACCGGCGTGAGACCGGTGTCGCCGGTGAGAAGACGCACGTCCTCGGGCGCGATGCCGAGCACCTCGGCGACGATCGCCGCAAGGACGTCGTCCGAACCCTGCCCGATCTCGGTCGCGCCGCAGAACGCGGTGACGTGACCGCTGCGGTCGGCAAGGAGCTGCACGCCCGAGTGCGGCATCTTGTTCCAGTAGATCGGCAGCCCCGCGCCGCACATGTAGGCGCTGCAGGCGAGGCCGACGCCGCGACCCTCGGGCAGTTTGCGAAACTTGTTCTTCCATCCCGAGCGCTCGACCACCCGGCGGATGCATTCGGCGAGGCCGATCGAGCCGATGCGCAGCCAGTTGGCGGTGAGGGAATCCGGTTTCGCGACGATGCGAAGGCGCAGCTCGGCCGGATCGAGCCCCAGCCTTTCGGCGATCTTGTCCAGCTGCACCTCCTGCCCGAAGCGCGGCTGCGGCGTGCCGTGGCCGCGCTTGGGGCCGCAGGGCGGCTTGTTGGTAAAGGTGCGGCAGGCCTCGAACTTGAACCGCGGCAGATCGTAAGTCGTGGTCGTCAACACCCCGGTGTAGAACGTGCTCGCCGGCCCGTGCGAACCGTAGGCGCCGCCGTCGAGCAGCGTCTGCAGGTGCACGCCGGTGAGCCGCCCGTCCTTCGTCACCCCGGTGCGGAACTTCATGAGCACCGGGTGGCGCCCGCGGTGAAGGTAGAACACCTCCTCGCGGTTGAGGCAGATCTTCACCGGCCGGCCGAGCATCAGCGCCGCCTTCGCCACCACCATTTCGTGGTTGGCCGGATCGCACTTGCCGCCGAAGCCGCCGCCGTTGGGCATCGCGACCACGCGCACCCGCGAGGCGGGCAGCGCGAGCACGCGCGCAAGCTGCCGGTGCAGATAGTGCGGGTTCTGCGTGCTCGAATACAGCAGCACGCCGCCTTCGCCCTCCGGCGCCGCGACCGCGGCGTGCTGCTCCATCGCGAGGTGCGTGTTGCCTTCGTAGAAGAACACGTCCTCGAAGACGTGATCCGAGCGCGCGAGCGCCTCCTCGACGTCGCCGAATTCGTAGGCCTGCAGGCGATGGATGTTGCCCTGCGGGCCGTAGTCGTGGATGCGCGGCTCGGCCGTGGCGAGCGCCTCCGCCGGACTGGCGATCGTCGCCAGCGGCCGGTACTTCACCTCGATCAGATCGAGCGCCTCGCCGCAGGTCTGCTCGTCGCGGGCGATCACCGCGGCGACCGGGTCGCCGACGTAGCGCACCTTGCCGCGCGCGAGCGGATACTCGTCCTGCGAGACCGGCATGATGCCGAAGGACACCGGGAACGCTTCGCCGGTGAGCACGAGATACACGCCGGGAAGCTTCTCGGCGCGCGAGACGTCCACCGATACGATCTCGGCGTGCGGATGCGGCGAGCGCAGCAGCCGGCAATGCGCCATCCGCGGCAGAACGATGTCGTCGGCGAAACGCGTCTGGCCGGTGACCTTGGCGCGGCCGTCCACGCGCCGGCGCGGTTTGCCGATCACCTTCACGGCCGCCCTCCTTCGCCCTGCGACGGCCGGACCGTGCCCGGCTCGCCGCTCATTCTCTTCGCCGCCTCCTCGATCGCCTCGTAGATCTGCTCGTAGCCGGTGCAGCGGCAAAGGTTGCCCGAGATCGCCTCGCGGATCCGCTCGCGCGAGGGGCTCGGCTCGCGCTCAAGCAGCGCCTTCGCCGTCATGAGGATGCCCGGGGTGCAGTAGCCGCACTGCGCCGCGCCCAGGTCGGCGAACGCGGCCTGCAGCGGATGCAGCTCGCCGCCGCGCGCCAGCCCCTCCACCGTCTCCACGCTGCGCCCGTCGCACTCCAGCGCGAGCACGAGGCAGGAAAGCTGCGGCTCGCCGTCCACGAGCACCGCGCAGGCGCCGCATTCGCCCAGCTCGCAGCCGTGCTTGGTGCCGGTGAGGCCGAGGTCCTCGCGCAGTACCTCGAGCAGCGTCTTGTAGGACGCGAACGAGACCTCCATCTCCTCGCCGTTCACGCGCAGGCGCGCCTGCACCTTGCGCCGCAGTCGCACCGCCCCTTCCGCCGCCGCGTTCATTTGTTTGGGCCCCAAACAATTCGCCTGCGGCGACTGTACACCATACAATCGCGCCATGAAAGTCTTTCAGATCCAGGACGACTGGGGTTTCGAGCACCTGAAGCTCGCCACCCGGCCGGATCCGAAACCGGGTCCCGGCCAGGTGCTGCTGAAAATGAGAGCCGCTTCGCTCAACTACCGGGATCTCGTGGTGCCGAACCGAGGCTACGGCTCTTTTACCGGAACGCTGCCGCTGATCCCGGTGTCGGACGGCGTCGGCGAGGTGATCGAGTGCGGGCCGGGGGTCAGCCGCGTGAAGCCGGGCGAGCGCGTCTGCCCGCTCTTCAACCAGGGCTGGATCGGGGGGGAGCCCTCGCTCGAGCGGTTGACGAAGACGCTCGGCGGCCCCTTGGACGGCACCATGGCCGAGTACATGGTGCTGCCCGAGGATGGCGTCTGCCGCGTGCCCGAGCACCTCACCGACGAGCAGGCGGCGACGCTGCCCTGCGCCGCGCTCACCGCCTGGAGCGCGATCGTCACCTACGGCAACCTCGGCCCGGGCTCGAGGGTCCTTGTCCAGGGCACCGGCGGCGTGGCGCTCTTCGCGCTTCAGTTCGCCAAGCTCCTCGGCGCGCACGTCACCGTGATCTCGTCCAGCGACGAGAAGATCGCGCGGGTGAAACAGATGGGCGCGGACGCCACCCTCAACTACTCGACGACGCCCGAGTGGTACCGCGCAACGCGCGAGATCACCGGCGGCCGCGGCTACGACCACATCGTGGAGCTGGGAGGCGAAAAAACGCTCGAACAGTCGCTGCGCTGCATCCGGCCCGGCGGTACGCTCTCGATGATCGGCGTGCTCTCCGGCGGCAGGCTGTCGGCGCCGCTTGGCCTCGTGGTGACGCGGCAGGTGCGCCTTCAGGGCATCACCGTCGGCCACCGCGACGGCTTCGAGGCGATGGCGCGTGCGATCGGCCAGCACCGGCTCGTGCCGGTCGTGGACCGCGTGTTCGCGTTCGAGGAGCTGAAGGAGGCGCTGGCGTACCTGAAGAGCGGCGCGCACTTCGGCAAGATCTGCATCCGGCATTGACCGGCGCCCCGCGATGAACGGCGGCGACGCCGTCCGTTCCATCGCGGGGAAATCAAAGCTGCGGCGCAGCCGTCAGCCCTGACGCAGCTTGAACCTCTGGATCTTCCCGGTCGCGGTCTTCGGCAGTTCGGTGACGAACTCGATCCAGCGCGGGTACTTGTAGGGCGCAAGGCGCGACTTCACGAAATTCTGCAGCTCCTCGGCCGAGGCCTGCTTGCCGGGCTTGAGCACGACGTAGGCCTTCGGCTTCACCAGTTTCTGCTCGTCCTCCTTGCCGACGACCGCCGCCTCCAGCACCGCCTCGTGCGCGGCGAGCGCCGACTCGACCTCCGCCGGCGACACCCAGATGCCCGAAACCTTTAGCATGTCGTCGGTGCGTCCGCCGTACACGTAGTAGCCGTCGGCGTCCTGAAGGTACTTGTCGCCGCTTCGCGTCCACTCGCCGATGAAGGTGGTGCGGCTCTTCTCGCGGTTGTTCCAGTACAGGTTCGCCGCGGTCGGCCCCTTGATCAGCAGCTCGCCCAGTTCGCCCTGCTTGACCGGATTGCCCTGCTCGTCCACGAGCTTGAGCTCGTAACCGGGCACGGGCTTCCCGGTGGTGCCGTAGCGTAAGTCGCCCGGACGGTTGGATAGGAAGATGTGCAGCATCTCGGTCGAGCCGATGCCGTCGAGGATCTCGACGCCGGTGCGCTCCTTGAAGCTCTGCGCGATGTGCGGCGGCAGGGCCTCGCCCGCCGACACGCACTGGCGCAGGGTGAGCCTGTCGCGCGCGGGAAAGGCGGGACTCGCCAGCATCGCGGCGTACAGCGTCGGCACGCCGAAAAAGAGCGTCGGCCGGCGCTCGACGAGCCGCTTGAACACCGAATCCGGCGTCGGGCGCTCGGCCATCAAGACCGTGGTCGCGCCGACCGTGAGCGGGAACGAGAGCGAATTGCCGAGACCGTAGGCGAAAAACAGCTTCGCCGCCGAAAAGACGACGTCCGCCTCGTTCATTCCGAGCACCCCTTTCGCGTACAGCTCGGCGGTGTAGCGCATGCTCGATTGCACGTGCACCGTGCCCTTCGGCATGCCGGTCGAGCCGGACGAATACAGCCAGAAGCACGGATCGTCGCGCGTGGTCGGCGCGGGATCGAGCTCCGGGCTCGCGGTGGCGAGAAGCGGCGCGAGCGGAGTCCGGATCACGTGCCGGAGGAACCGCAGCCGCCCGAGGAACGGTTCGAACTGCGGCAGGAGCGCCGGCGAGACGATGAGCGCCTTGGCGCGGCTGTCGGCGAGCATGTACTCGTAGTCCTTCGGCGTGAGCAGCGTGTTCACCGCGATCGGCACGATGCCGGCGCGGATCGCGCCGAGAAAGGCGACCGGCCAGTCCATCGTGTCGTGCATCGCGAGCAGCACCCGGTCTTCCATCTGCAGCCCGAGCGAGAGCAGATGGTTGCCGAAGCGATTGACGCGCTCGGCGAGCTCGCCGAACGTGCACTGACCGGCGTCGTCCACGTAGGCGATCTTGTCGCGACGGCCCGCTCTCAGGTTGCCGCCGACCAGATCCTCGGCCGCGTTGTATTCGCGCGGCAGCTGCGGCAGATTCATGCGTCCCCCCTCCACGATCTCGGAATCCGGGTCAGACCCGGGTCTGACCCTGGTTTTCGGCCTCGACCTCGTCCTTGACTAGCGCGAGCCAGGCGGCGCCCCACTCGGCGGCGGTCTCCTCCGGCAGCACGCCGGAGGAGGCGTCATGCTGGACGCGCTCGCCGATGCGCCGCGCGCCCAGCTCGGCAAGGATATCGTCGAAGCGCTTGCCGCCGAAGTTGAACGTCTCGGCGTAGGTGCGATCGCCCAGCCCGAACACGCCGTAGCGCACGTGCGAAAGATCGGGCCGCTTCGCCTTCAGCTCCTCGTACAGCGCGCGCGCGTTGTCGGGCACGTCGCCCTGTCCGTAAGTCGACGTGCAGACGAGGAACACGCCCTCGCGCTGGAAAACGGAGATGTCCACCTTGTCCATCAGCAGCGTCTCGACGCGCGTCTCGCCGTCGTCCCAGGCGAGCTCCAGCTCCTGGGCGACGAGCTGCGCGGTGCCGGTCATGGTGCCGACGAGGATGGTGATCTTGACCGCCATCGGAACTAGACAATATAATGCACCTCCGATGCTTGGTCAAGCAACATACTGCATGAGGCGCCGACGGCCGTGAACGCGCCGCATCCGCGCCCGGAAGCGCTGTACCTTGCGCAGCTCGGCGAGCGCGTGCGCGCCTGGCGCGCGGGCCAGGGCATGACGCGCCGGCGCCTGGCGGCCGTCTCCGGCGTCTCGGAACGCTATCTCGCGCAGCTCGAGGCCGGACGCGGCAACATCTCCATCCTGTTGTTGCGCCGCATCGCGAACGCGATGGAGGTGCCGGTCGAGATCCTGGTGCGCGAGCACGACGGCGAGCCGCGCCATGCCCGTGTGGCGCTCGTCGGACTGCGCGGCGCGGGCAAGTCCACGCTGGGGCAGAAGCTCGCCCGCGCGCTCGACGTGCCTTTCGTCGAGCTCGACCGCGAAGTCGAACGCGAGGCCGGCGCGAGCCTCGCCGAGGTGTTCGCGATGTACGGCCAGGAAGGATTCCGGCGCTTCGAGCGCAAGGCGCTCGCGCGCGTACTGAAGGACCATCCGCGCGCGGTGATCGCCGCCGGCGGCGGCATCGTCAACGAGCCCGAAACATGGCGTATCCTGCACGACAACTGCTTCTGCGTTTGGCTGAAGGCCTCGCCCGAGGAACACATGAAGCGAGTGATGGATCAGGGTGACATGCGCCCGTTCCACGGCCGCGCGGCGGCGCTGGACGAGATCCGCCGGCTGCTCGCCGAGCGCGAGCCGCTCTACGCCAGGGCCGACGCCGCCATTGACACCTCCGGACGCCCGCTGCGGGCCAGCCTCGCTGAACTGCGCGCCCTCGTCGCCAAGGAGCAATCATGACCGATCTCTCGCAACCGCCGCTGCGCGTGTCGTTCGATACGCACCCGGACCGCTACCACCACTGGAAGCTCGCCTGCGAAGGCCCGGTGGCGACGCTCACGCTCGACGTCGCCGAGGACAAGGGTCTCGCCCCCGGCTACCGGCTGAAGCTCAACTCCTACGATCTCGGCGTGGACATCGAGCTGCACGACGCGCTCAACCGCATCCGCTTCGAGCATCCGGAAGTGAAGACGGTGGTGATCACGAGCGGCAAGAGCCGCATGTTCTGCTCCGGCGCCAACATCTACATGCTCGGGCAGTCCACGCACGCGTGGAAGGTGAACTTCTGCAAGTTCACCAACGAGACGCGCAACGGCATCGAGGACTCGAGCCGCCACTCGGGCCTGAAGTTCCTCGCGGCGCTGAACGGCACCACCGCCGGCGGCGGCTACGAACTCGCGCTCGCCTGCGACGAGATCGCGATGGTGGACGACCGCTCCAGCACCGTCAGCCTGCCGGAGGTGCCGCTGCTCGGCGTGCTGCCCGGCACCGGCGGCCTGACGCGCCTCACCGACAAGCGCAAGGTCCGGCGCGACCTCGCCGACGTCTTCTGCACCACCGCCGAGGGTGTGCGCGCTGACCGTGCCCGGGAATGGGGACTGGTGGACCACGTCGCCCGGCCGCAGCAGTTCGCCGAGCTGGTGAAGGCGCGGGCGCTCGAACTTGCCGCGCTCTCGGACCGCCCCGGAGGCCAGGGCGTCACGCTGACCCCGCTCGCACCGAAGCTCGTCGCCGTGAACGTGGACGCGGCGGCGCGTCGCGCGGAAATCACGGTGCAGGGCCCGACTGCGGGCGATCTCGCCGTGCGGCGCGAGGCGACGTGGTATCCGCTTCAGCTCGCGCGCGAACTGGACGCGGCGATCCTCGACCTGCGCCACAACCATCTCGACATCGGACTGTGGGTGCTGAAGACGAAGGGCGACATCGAGACGGTGCTTGCGCTCGACGGCGTGCTCGAGGCGAACGCCGGCGACTGGTTCGTGCGCGAAGTGCTCGGTTATCTGCGCCGCACGCTCGCGCGCCTTGACGTGTCCTCGCGCTCGATCTTCGCGGTGGTCGAGCCCGGCTCGTGCTTCGCCGGCACGCTCGCCGAGCTGCTGCTCGCCGCCGACCGCGGCTATATGCTCGACGCCGAAGGCGGCCCGGCGATCGCGCTTTCGGCGCTCAATTTCGGCGCCTATCCGATGGTGAGCGGCGCGACGCGACTGGAGGCGCGCTTCTGCGACGAGCGCGCACCCGTCGAGGCGGCGCGCCAGGCGATCGGCCGGCGGCTCGACGCGCGTGAGGCGCGCGCGCTCGGCCTGGTGACGTTCACGCCCGACGACATTGACTGGGAGGAAGAGGTGCGCATCGCGCTCGAGGAGCGCGCCAGCCTCTCGCCCGACGCGCTCACCGGGATGGAGGCGTCGCTGCGCTTTCCGGTGCGCGAGAACATGCTGACGCGCATCTTCGGGCGCCTGTCGGCATGGCAGAACTGGATTTTCAACCGCCCGAACGCCGTGGGCGAGCACGGGGCGCTCAAGGTCTACGGCACCGGCGCGAAGGCGAAATTCAACTGGGAAAGGGTCTAGGCATGACCGCCGTCAACTACACCGAAAAGATCCCCAACAACGTCAATCTCGCGGGGGACCGCACGTTGCAACGGGCGCTCGAGCACTGGCAGCCGAAGTTCCTGCAGTGGTGGCACGAGATGGGACCGACCGATTTCGAGAAGGCCGATGTGTACCTGCGCACCGCGGTGTCGGTGGATGCGCAGGGCTGGGCGCAGTACGGCTACGTACGCATGCCCGAGTACCGCTGGGGCATCTTCCTCGCCGATCCGGTGCCCGACCGCCGCATCGGCTTCGGCGACGCCATGGGCCAGCCGGTGTGGCAGCAGGTGCCCGGCGAGTACCGCTCGCAGCTGCGGCGCCTGATCGTCACGCAGGGCGACACCGAGCCGGCGTCGGTCGAGCAGCAGCGGCTGCTCGGTCACACCTGCCCGTCGCTGTACGACCTGCGCAACCTCTTTCAGGTGAACGTCGAGGAAGGCCGGCATCTGTGGGCGATGGTGTACCTCCTGCACGCCTACTTCGGCCGCGACGGGCGCGAGGAGGCCGAGGAGCTCTTGCAGCGCCGCAGCGGCAACGAAGACCGGCCGCGCATCTTGGGCGCGTTCAACGAGCCCATCGAAGACTGGCTGTCGTTCTTCATGTTCACCTTCTTCACCGACCGCGACGGCAAGT
>Ga0073934_10004182_pt1 | contig 24575 bp, 17 predicted proteins | sample LarsenN4metaG_FD_76834 | JGI IMG/M metagenome (GOLD analysis project Ga0073934, IMG submission 76834) | Hot spring sediment bacterial and archeal communities from British Columbia, Canada, to study Microbial Dark Matter (Phase II) - Larsen... ... | reverse complement strand
GCAGCTCCACAAGCTGGTCGGGCATAATGGCGGGATCAAGTGCGTTGCCTTCAGCCCCAGTGGAGAAATCCTGGCCAGCGGCGGCGGCGAAGAGCACGTGCGATTGTGGAAGGTGGATTCTGGCAAGCCACTCGCTCAGCTCGGCGGACATGCCGGCGTGGTGCTCGCCCTGGCCTTCACGCCGGATGGGGCCTATCTCGCCACCGGGGACGGGCAGGGAAAGGTGCGGCTCTGGGACGTCTCGACGGGGAAGGAGGTCCGCCGGTTCGAAGGGCACCGCGGCATCGTCTCCGCCCTCGCGGCGACGCCCGATGGCCGGCTCCTCTGCTCCGCCAGCATCGGATCCGCGTCGTTCGAGCTGCGGCCCTTGCGAACCGATCCGATCGCCCTGGGCGCTGGAGGATCCAGCGGCGCCACCGCGGACCTTTCCACCGTCTGGGACGATCTCGCTTCACCCGATGCGCGGGTCGCCCTGCGTGCGCAGAGGGCTCTGGCCAGCGATCCCGAAGGCGGCTTGCGCGTCCTGGCCAAGCACATGAAGCCCGCTCAACCGATTGATGCGCAGATGATCGCCGCCCTCGTTGCCCAGCTGACGCAGACAGATCGTGCGGCGCACCGAAGCGCACGGCAGACGATTCTGGAGATGGGGCCGGCGGTGGAACTCCACCTGGAGCAAATGCTCGGCGCTTGCAGGGATGGCAAGGCCGCCGCTGTGCTCGGCGAACTGCTCGATGAGCTGCGAGTTGCCCCGCCGTCGGCGGAAACGCTCCGCGGCATGCGGGCCGTGACGTTCCTGGGACGTTGCAAGCTGGCTGGGGCCAGGACCTTGCTGGAAGCCCTGGCGCGCGGCGCGCCCGAGGCGCTTCTGACACAAGAGGCCCGAGCGGCCCTCGATCGCTGGCAAGCAGGCAAGTGAGGAGATTGCGCCGCTAGTTGGGCGACGACGGGCTTGGCCCCACGGCCGCGGGCGCTGGTTTCGACTCGCTGCTGGCAGGAGGCGAGGTCGCAGGCGCGGGGGCAGGCGGCGGCGTCACCGTCAGCTCGCTTTTGAGGTCGTAGACGCCCGGCTCTAGCCGAAGGAGGGTTTCCACCAGGGACTTCTCACTGGCCGAACTGACCTGGCCCTTGAGCACCAGGGCGCCGTTCACCATCTCTAGCTTGATCTTGTCTCGATTGGGGAGGGAAGAAGCATTAGCGATCACCTGATTCAATCGAACGGGAACCTCGGCCCGCACCACGGTCGGATTGACGAACGTGCTATCGAGCTGGTAGCGCGGCGTGGCGACTGCGCCAGCGGTCAGGCCGCTCGTGCCCGTGACGGAGCCTGTGAGACCGCCGCTTCGGCCCATGGCGTTCATTCCCCCGCCGAAGTTGCCGCGGTTCATCATTCCCCCAGCGAAGGAGGTCATCCCGCCGCCGAAGTTGCCACGGTTCATCATTCCCCCAGCGAAGGAGGTCATCCCGCCGGTGATCGTTCCGCCGACCCGTCCGCCGATGCCCGTGCCGCCGGCGAAGCTCATCGTGCTGCCGCCAATGCCCCCGCCGCCGATGCCTCCGGTCAAGGTGCTGCCTGTCCGCATGCCGGACGTGCCGAAGGCGGCGCCAAGCGGGGAGTAACCGGTATTGGTGCGGCCCAGTTGCGCGGAAGAGAAGGTGCCCGTTCGACCGGAGACGCCGGGCGACTGGAGCAGCGAGCCGCCGCCCAGGAAGGCAGTGGTGCTGCTGCCTACCATCGAGCTGTTTCCGGCGAAGCCGCCGCCGGTGATGACGTTCATTCCGCCGCTGAAGTTGTTTCCGCCGCCGCCAAAGCCGCCGCCAAGGGAGCCTCCGCCGAACGACCCGCCGCCAAAACCACCCAGGCCGCCGCCGAAGCCGCCTTGACCTCCACCGCCGAAGCCTCCTTGACCTCCGCCGCCAAAGCCTCCTTGACCTCCGCCGCCAAAGCCGCCGCCGAACGATCCGCCCTGCTGGGCGCGAGCCACGCCAATCGGCATAGTCAACCCCGCAAGAGCCAGAAGGGCGATCAAGAGGGTGAAGTGTCGAGTCAGCGTCGTTCGAAACATGGTGGAACTCCTCGCAAGGCGCGTCCTGACGTGATTATCTGTCAAGATTGCCCCAATCCACAAGGGATAATCGCCCATCTCACCCATTTCTCACCAACGGCGCCGGAACAACTCCAGCCCCTGACAAGGCCGTCAGACTCAACTGATAAGGGCCACAGCTTTTGCCAGTCGCGCCGATCGGGCAGGCTCAAGGGTTCGAAACCAGCTTGCCTGCCAGGAATTGGGTGCAAGTACGGAGCTCGCGGGAATCGGATTGTGGCCGGAAGAGGGGTTGCTTATAATCCTCGCAAGGGAGGCTGGCAAGTCGGCGCCTGGGCCATGAGTTTCGCCATGAGACTGCAATCCGCCCGTCCGCGGGTAAGCGATCTGGTGTTTCAGTTGTACAGCCGCCCACTGCACCCCGAGCTGTTCGACGTGCTGGCCGAACGCCGCGTCGAACGGGACGACCAGCATCTCCATCTGCGCATCACCCGCGCCGGCCACGTCATCACCTGGGAACACGGGGATCGGTGGTTGTCCGAGGTGGCGGCCGCTACCGACGACCTCCTGCCCAGCGACGGACAGCTCCTGAGATACCGGCTCCGCGGCGAGCACCTCGCCTGCGTCGAGGCCCATCCGGGGGTCAGGTACCAGATGAGCTTCCAGGTGGAAACCTTGCCGCTGGAAGTGTTCCTTCACGTCCACGACGAAATCATCGCCGATGGCGCCAAGCGCGGGTTCCTGCACAATTTCCAGCCCGATCATCGGCTGGCCCTGGCCCCGCTGGGATTCATCACCGTGGAAGGCAACGCCCGCTGCCTGGTGATCCACGCCTTCCACACGTTCCCCGACGAACACGCCATCGTGAAGTCCCAGTCACTCATAGAACTACTTTAGGAGAAGCCCTCTGACCGCGCCGCCGTGTAAAACTTGCTTCCGCATCAGGATGTGAACATGCGTACTCATATGGGGCCCGATTCGGGAAGCGTCATGTCCAGGACCCTGGCGATCGAAGTGATTGACTCCCACACCGGCGGCGAGCCGACCCGCATCGTCATCGCCGGCGGACCTGGCCTGGGCGATGGGACGCTGGCCGAACAGCGCAGGCGCTTTGCCGCCGAGTTCGATTGGTTCCGCTCGGCTGTAGTGAACGAGCCGCGCGGCTCGGACGTGCTCGTCGGCGGCTTGCTGGTTCCGCCCAGCGACGCCTCTTGCGTCGCTGGAGTGATCTTCTTCAACAACGTGGGCGTGCTCAACATGTGCGGCCACGGAACCATGGGCCTGGCTGTCACGCTCGCCGAGATGGGCAGAATCTCCGCCGGAAGCCATCGGCTGGACACCCCCGTCGGCGTGGTGACCTTCCACTTCGACGGCCAGCACAAGGTCACGCTCGACAACGTGCCGAGCTATCGCACCGCCAAGGGCGTCCAGGTCGAGCTGGCGGACGGGCGTCGAGTCGTTGGAGATATCGCCTGGGGCGGCAACTGGTTCTTTCTCGTCAACGAGCACGACCAGGCCCTGGAGCCTCACCGGGTCGAGGAGCTGACCCGCTTCACCTGGGACATCCGCCAGGCGCTCGAACGCCAGGGGCTTGCGGGCTCCGATGGCGGAGTGATCGACCACATCGAACTCTTCGGCCCGCCAAAGGATCCCGCAAACCACGGCCGGAACTTCGTCCTCTGCCCAGGCAAGGCCTACGATCGTTCGCCCTGCGGCACGGGCACCAGCGCCAAGCTCGCCTGCCTCTTCGCGGATGGCAAACTCAGGCCGGGAGAACTCTGGCGTCAAGAAAGCATTATCGGCAGCGTCTTCGAGGGGAGCGTCACGGTCCAAGGCGGGCAGGTCATCCCGCGGATCACTGGCACGGCCTACGTGACGGCGAGGGCCACGTTGTTCCTCGACCCCGACGACCCGTTTCGCATGGGGATCAGACCATGAGCGGACAGAACGGCAAGGTGATCGTTGCAGGCGCTGGCCTGATCGGGGCTGCATCGGCCTGGTTTCTCCAGCGGGCCGGTTGGCACGTGACGATGCTGGACCAGGGGCGCTTCGGCCGGGGCGCATCTCATGCCAATTGCGGCTTCGTCTGTCCGAGTCATGTGCTGCCGCTGGCAGGTCCCGGGGCGGTCCGATCTTCCCTCAAGGCCCTCATGCAGCCGAATGGGCCGCTCAAGATTCGTGCCCGCTGGGACCCCGCCCTGTGGACCTGGCTGTTCCGCTTCGCCCGCCGCTGCAATCTCAAGGACATGCTCGAAGCTGGTCACGCTCTGCAGCCGTTGCTCCAGTCGTCGCGGCAGCTCTACGAGGAGCTCATCACGACCGAAGGCCTGGATTGCGAATGGGAAGCCCGCGGCATGCTGTTCGTCTTCAGGACGCCGGCAGCCATGGAGCACTACGCCGAGACGGACAAGCTCCTGTCCCAGGAGTTCAACCTGCCTGCCAGGCGGATCGAAGGCGACGAACTCACCGCCCTGGAGCCGGCTTTGAAGCCAGGGCTTGCTGGGGGTTGGTTCTACGAAACGGACGCTCATCTTCGGCCGGATCGGCTCATGGCCGAGTGGCGGCGGATTCTCGAAGCCCGCGGGGTGGTCGTGCAGGAGAACTCACCCGTGCTGGGGTTCAAGCAGTCGCAAGGGAAGGTGGTCGCCGCCATCACTCCAAAAGGTGAGCAAACCGCCGACGCCTTCGTCCTGGCGACCGGCGCCTGGAGCAGACAACTAGGCCGGCAACTCGGCTGCGTCTTGCCGATCGAGCCAGGCAAGGGCTACTCGATGACGATGCCGCGGCCAGCACGGTGTCCGACCTATCCGCTGATCTTCGAAGAGCATCGCGTGGCCGTCACGCCGATGCGTTCGGGCTATCGGCTCGGTTCGACGATGGAGTTTGCGGGATTCGATTCCACTCTGCGCCGCGAGCGCCTCGAACTGCTCAAGCAAGGCGCCGCCGTCTACCTCCACGAGCCGTGTGCCGAGCCGGTCCTCGAGGAGTGGTTTGGCTGGCGTCCCATGACTCCGGACAGCTTGCCGATCATCGACCGGTGTCCGCGGGCGGGGAACCTGGTCATCGCGGCAGGGCACAACATGATCGGCCTGGCCTCGGCCACTGCAACGGGAAAGCTGGTCATGGAGCTGCTGTGCAACCAGTCCCCGCACCTGGAAATTCGCCCTTTCCGGGCCACTCGATTCTGAAGGAGGTTCACGGGACGGCGCTCAGGCCTGGGCCAGTAAGGACGCCGGTGTCCACCGTACCGTCGGTGATGCGGAAAATGCCAGGCCAGCGGGCCTCCCAGGGGGCGTTGGCCTGGGGCATGTACTGTCGGGCGTTGGCCTCGATGGCCGCGACGCCAGGCACATGGGCCGCCAGCCCCGCCGAATGGATCAGCGAGGCCCCAGGGCAGGTCAGGTCTTGCACGCAGACGAACAGGCCCAGCTTCTGGATGGCCGAGGCCAGCAGCAGCGATTGCGTCTGCCCCTTGCAGGCCTTCAGCGCGGCGCCCGTGTAGCCCAGCTCCCGTGCAAGAAGGAGGCTTTCCAGGTCCGTCAAGGACTCGTCAATGACGATGGGCTTCAGTCGGGCGGCGGCGTGCATGGCGTTCTCGCGCTGGCTCCGCAGGTCACGCGCGGTCGGCTGTTCGATGTACTGGATGCGGGCGAACGCCTGGGGACAGGCCTGCTTGAGCCTGTCCAGGAACTCGAGGAGGTAGGACACATGCTGGCAGCGCTCGTTGAAATCCAGCGAGTATCGCCACTGGTCAGCCCCGCGGGCCCGCTGCGTCGCCGATGCCACGCCGTCGACCCGCAGGACCCGCTCGAGGTCCCACTCCAGGTCGTCCCCATTCAACTTGATCTTGAGGTGCGTGAGCCCGTTGAAGCGAATCCACTCGCCCAGCGTCTCGGGAAGCCCGTCGCCTGCCGGCCTGGTCACGTCCTCGGGCTCGAGCGGGTCGAGCGCGCCAACCAGGTGATACAGCGGCAAGCGAGGCACGGGCGAGGGAGCGATGTAGCGATCCAGCCTCTCCCCCGCGAAGGCGGTTCCCAGGAAATGCCCCAGGTCGGGCTCCAGGAAATCGCGCCCGTAGGTCCGGTAGCTGCTCAGGCCATGGACCTTGCCGAAGCCGTCGTGCAGGGCGGCGTCGAATGGGCTGGCCGCGACCAGCGCGCTCAGGATCGGCATCGGTTCGCCGAGCCGTTGCTCCTCGGCGACCTGGTTCGCCAGGGCAACAAACCCAGGTTCCAGGGAGTGAGTGATCTCGATCGGATGGCCGGGCAAGCTGCATGTCGAATAAGCGAGGGCGAGCCGCTGGGCCAGAGACTTCATGGCGCCGAGCGTCTGGTCGTAGGTGAGCCGCCGGGACGGGAACGCCCAGACGTTCCCCAGCGGCATCGAGCCGAACCCCACAGCTCGCCGCCCCTGGGCGGTCTCGACAGTAACCTGCACGTTCAGCAGAGTGGCACGATCCAGGGCGACTCCGCCGAACTTGATCGGCGTGCGGTAGGCGTGGTCCTCGTAGGAAAACTCGACGTCCCGAATCCTGACGGCCGTGGGAAGCGGCATGACCATTGGCCCTCGCTTGCCCTGTTCGGGGTTCGATCACGTGCGAACAAACTTGCTGATCCTTGCCAGGAAGTCAGCGTTGGTCGGGTACTCGGCCAGCTTGCTGACCAGCGACTCCATGGCGGTGACCGGATTCATGCCCGCCAGGCTGCGGCGAAGGAGGGTGACGCCCTTGAGGATGTCGGGCGGCAGCAGCCTCTCTTCCTTCCGCGTGCCGGACTGGCCGATGTCAATGGCGGGATAGACCCGGCGATCCGCCAATCTGCGGTCGAGCACCAGCTCCATGTTCCCCGTTCCCTTGAACTCCTGGAAGATGATGTCGTCCATCTTCGAGCCGGTCTCGATGAGCGCGGTGCCGAGGACAGTCAGGGAGCCGCCTTCCTCGAAGACGCGAGCATTGCCGAACAGCCGCTTGGGCACCTCGAGGGCGCGGATGTCGATGCCTCCCGTCATGGTTCGGCCGCTGGTGCCGACTTGCTTGTTGTAGGCCCTGGCGAGGCGGGTCAGGCTGTCGATGAGCAGAAAGACGTCCTTGCCCTGCTCGGTCAGTCGCTTGGCCCGCTCGAGCACCAGCTCCGCGAGCCGAACGTGCTGGGCCGTCTCATGGTCCGAGCTGCTGGCGACGACCTCGCCCTGCACCTTCCGGCGCATGTCGGTGACTTCCTCAGGCCGCTCGTCCACGAGAAGCATCATGACGATCATGTCGGGATAGTTCCTGGCGACGGCCTGGGCGACGTGCTGCAGAAGGACCGTCTTGCCCGAACGCGGCGGCGCAACGATCAGGCCGCGCTGTCCCTTGCCGATCGGCGTCAGGAGATCCATGATCCGCGTGGTCAGCGGCTCGGGTCCGGTTTCGAGGCGGAGCCATTCGTGCGGATCGATCGGCGTGAGCTGGTCGAAGTTGCGGTGCTTGAACTTCGCCGGCTCCTTGCCCTCGATGCGATCGACCGAAGCAAGGCGAAGCCCTTGCTGCTTCTTGTTATGCTCGACCCGCCCGACGATCTGCAACCCGGGTCGGAGGTGGAACCGTTCGATCAGGTTGGCGCCGACGTAGGCGTCGCCCCCCTGAACCGTGTAGTTCTTGGACGGGCTCCTCAAGAAGCCATAACCCTTCGAATAAACTTCGAGAATTCCCTCGGCCTGGCCGGCGGATGGTGGCATGAGCTCCTCTGTGCGCGATTGCCGCTCTTGGGGACAGCGGCGGTACGATGCGTTGCAGTACCTCAGTCAAGCAGTGCCGGCCTGGTACTCGAATGCGAGTTCCCCTGGGCTTCGGGCGGCTCGGCAGGGCTGACGGGCGATTCGATCAGTGATTCAAACCTTGCGGTGCGGCGTGCTCACTTCATACGTGCCGTCTGGAAGCGGCTGGAGCACGTAATCTCCAAACAGGTTGGGGGCCTCTCTCTGCATAATACGAACCAGCTGCACTGCCAGCTTGCGAATTTCGACCTCCGCCTGCCGGGTGGCCCGCATCTCAATGAAATGACGCAGGGCCCGAGCATTGGCGGTCACGAAGATCTTGGTCTCGGTCGCGTTGGGCAGCACGCTGCGGGCAGCCTGGCGAGCCAGCTTGCGGCGCTGCGTGCGGTCGGGCTCGTCCTGGAACTTCTCCTGCAAACCCTCGGCCAATCGCACATAGGCTTCGTGGGTCAGCCGGATCGTCTCGAGCCAAAGTCGATGGAGTTCTGGATCGTCGGCGATGACGTCTGGTTCGACGTACTCCGCCACCGATTCATCCACGTAGCGCTGGCTGAGCTGGCTATATCCGAAGCCCGCTCGATGCCGGACCAACTCGTGGGTCAGAGATCGGCTAATGCCGGTGAAGATGAAGTTCCAGGCGGCGTGCTCAAGCACGGAACCGTGGCCCACCTCGAGCAAGTGCCCTATGTACGCCGAGTTGCCGCCGGGCCGCGGCCGAGCGAAGCTCATGTAGCAAACGCGCCCCGCAGTCTCGACCAGGTACTCGGCCGCTACCTCCGTATCCGATTGCCAGGCTACGCCGTGGTCCGCAAGGAAGCGATCCAGGTCTGCGTCATCGAGGACCTGTCGGCCCACGAGATAGACAACAGGCTCGCGAAATACACGAATCCCCGCTGCTTCGGACATCGACGGGGCATCCTCCCAAACTTCCAAATGAGCAATTATCCTATGACTTTCCTTCCGGATGGCTCGACTGGGGCCCTGCACCTGGCGGACTCGCCAGGGTCACGCCAGGAACCCGGCTTGAAATCAGCGAGTTCGAGCCGTTTTCTCGAAACTTCCTTGTGCGGCGACGGTGATCCAGGAATTGCCGGGGGGGCAGCCCCTGACGGACGCGAGCACGATGCGGCCCGCGTGCGCGCCGGTCCGATTTACGAAGACATACTTGCGTTTTGGAAAGGTAATAGATAGTATTACAATTGTGCAAGGATTCCGCGACGAGTTGACCTCATGCCGACCACGCCGACGTCTGCCGCCAGGTTGCCGGCCCTCTGGAGCACGCTCTACTACCACGTCTTCGTGGCGGACTACCTTTCCTGGGTCAACCGCTACCTTCCCTGGCGGCATGCGCTGGGTTGTCTGCTCATGGCCGCCGCCGCGACTGCCGTCTGCGCCTGGTTTCTGCATGAGCAGGCCATGGTCCTGCTCATCTGCATCCTTCTCGCCCTGGCGCTTGGCCTCGCCTGGCCGGCACTTAGCGCCCTGGGCTATGCCGCGGAGCTTCGCTTTGATCAGCAGCAGGTCCGCGAGGGGCAGCCCGTGCAGGTGCGGCTGCGGATTCGGAACGCCTGGCCGCTTGGTCTTTGGGGCTTGAGGTTACGTGGCGGATTCGAGCGCTGCCTGCCGGCAGAACGCGGTGACGGTTACTCTTCCAGCCTGGCCATGGTCCCCGGCTGGAGGGTCACGGAGTTCACCTGGGTGTTCGTCCCCCTCTGCCGCGGCGAGTATCCCGAGTCCGTGCCGCGGCTGGTAACCGGCTTCCCCTTTGGTCTCTGGGAGGCAGGCCGGCGGGTGCAGGTGGCAAGCAAGCTCATCGTGTGGCCTCGAACATTCCCATTGCACCTTCTGCCTGAAGCCGCCGCCAACGATCGTACCCGAGAAGGGTTGACCCCGGTAGATCGCGTGGGCAACAGCGGCGATTTCATGGGCGTACGTCCATACCGGCGCGGCGACTCTCTCCGCCGAGTTCACTGGGCACAGTCCGCGCGCCATGACCGCTTGATCGTCTGCGAGCAGCAGACCACTGCCTGCCCGAGGCTCCAGGTCATTCTTGACCTCGACCCCGTCGTTCACGCGGGGACTGGCCCAGAAAGCTCGCGTGAATGGGCCGTGCGAATCGCCGCGTCGATTGCTGAATCCGCACTGCGGCAGGCGAGCCTGGTCGAAGTCCTGCTGCCAGACGGCGTCATTCCCCTCGGCGGCGGTCTGGCACACACGAAGCGACTGCTGGATGCTCTGGCGAGGATTCCAGATCTCGCCAAGGCCCCCATGGTTGATCTGCTCTCCACGCCCGCTTGCAAGGCGGCACATGGCGGGTTGCAGATCGTGGTCACCACAGCCAGTTCCCTGGCGAGCCTTCCGGAGAGCATGCAAAGGCAGCGTGGCAGGCATTTTGTCGTCCTTGATCAGGAGCGATTCCAGACATGCTTGGGAACGCCTCAAGGTGGGGGATGTCCGGACCGCGAAGGCGTACGGCCTGCGGCAGCGGGGAAGCGGGAACGTGGGCGGCTGATCTGGATTAACCGACCGGCGGCGGTCGAGGAAGAAATGCGGGCTGGTTGGAAGGAGCTGCTCTGTGCGAACTGACGATGGATCCAATCTCGCTCTTCAGAACCTGACCCTGACCGTGGTGGGCGTGGCCACATTGGCTTCCGAGATCGGACTGGCTGGGTCCCAGGGATCGCAGGTTTTCGCAGTGGCGCTTGGCCTCGTCGTGTGCGCTGGGCTTGCAGGTGCTCACGGCTTGCTCCGCCGCCGAACCACTGAAGTCGGCCCGATACGCATCGAGGTTGTGCTGGTCGTGATCGGCTACGTCGCCCTCCTGGCCGCAGTGGAAGTGGCTCGATGGTTTGCTTCTCCTGAAGGACTTCCTCTGGAACTGCAAATGTTCATCGTCTGGCGCGACCTGGGGCTGGTCATGGCTCTCTTCGTTCAGGTGTCGCAGTTGCTCCGCATCGCCGGCGCGGCGAGCGCCTCCTGGATCCTCTTTGCGTGCTGCCTGGTGGATGGACCGGTGATGCTCGTCCTGCTTGTCGCCTATGCGATCCTGACCAGCTTGTGGTTAAGTGCTCTCTACTGGTCGCTGGTGCGGCGCGACCTCATCGCCGGCAAGTCCCAGCGTCTGCGAGTTCCGGCGCTGGCGATCATAGGCCTCGTGCTGTTGCTGGGCGGCGTCGCCCTCGGCGTGGGGCCACAGCGGGCGAGCATGTTTCTGGGCGAGCTGTTCCCCACTTCGGGTGGGACCAGTCAGTACGACAAGCGCTCGCGCGGCGGCATCAACGATGGCGACGACGTCATCGCCGCCCAGAATCAAGCGCGCAGCACCGGATTTGTGCAAAGCGACATCTTCTTCGATTCCGATGAACGCTCGTTTTACGACGCCGCCCAGGATGTCTATGGCGAGCCTCGCAAGCCCAGGGACTTTCAGCAGGCCATCGCCATCGCTGCGGAGAAGATCAAGCATGACCACAACCTGGCTGAACAGCAGCAAGCCCAGCGCGACTTCGCGCTGTCCCGCCGCGAATCCCGACGTCCGCGCCGTCCGGTGGATCGCTTGAGCGACGCCCTGTTGCACGTCGAAGGCTCGACGCCCTTGCACGTGCGCCTGATCGCTTACGACACGTGTGATGGGGAGGGATTGCGGGAATCAGCACAGCCGACCGAGCGGCCCGCCTTGGAGCGGCGCTGGTGGGGTTGGCTCAGCCTGGAGCGGGTCCATCTGCCGCCGATCTTTGCAGGCAGCACGAACCATGTTTTCAAGATCGGCCGACTTGAGGCGAGCCAACTGACGACTCCGCCGCACCTGGAACGCTTCGCCCTTGGACGTGTCGATGAGCCTCGCTTCTTTGCCTGGGCTCAGCCGGCGATCCTTGGCGTCAACGACGGCAAGGTGCCCCGCAACACGGTTCTGCGGACGCGAAGCCGTTGCGTTGATCCCGCGCGGCTGACGGCCCTGAGCTTCCCTGAGGTCACTCGGTATGCCATGCCGCAGTACCTGGCGCTGCCGGAGCGGTTGAAGAACGACCCGCGCTACCTGGAACTGGCACAGAGATGGACGAGAGACCTGCCGCGCGGCTGGGAGCAAATCACGGCGATCGAAACTCGGCTGCGAAGCGAGTATCAGCACGATCGCCAGGCATTCGCGCCGGAGGAGTGCAACGATCCGCTGGCATGGTTCCTGTTCGAAGCGCGACGTGGCCCAGATTACCTGTTCGCGACTAGCGCCTGTCTTCTTCTTCGGAGCCTCGGCTACCCAGCGCGAGTGGTCGGCGGATTGTACGTCGATCCGGCAAGCTTTGATGCCGAGACGGGCCATACGTCGGTCTATGCCGACGACATTCACTTCTGGCCCGAGGTTCTTGTTCCTGGGGAAGAGTGGGTCGTTCTCGAACCGACGCCTGGGTACACGACCATGCCCCCGCCATCAGACGTGCTTTCCTGGAGCCTGGCCACGCTGCAGGAGCTGGGAAGAGCCATCCTGCGGCGTCCGCTCGCCGTCAGCCTGGGCCTAATGACAGTCTTGCTGGCCTTGCTCCTGCGGGGCCGCTTGCTGGATCAGTACTACTGGCTGCGCTGGCGGCTGGGCTGCAGCGGCGGTTGGAAAGAGTGCACACTGGCGACGTTGAGCCTGCTCGAGGCGCGGGCCAGGCAGGCCGGCAAGAGGCGGCCGCTGGGCCAGAGTCCGTGGCGCTGGTACCAGCGCCATCTGCAAGCCGAGTTGCCCGAAGAAGCTGCCGAGTTCTTCCAGTTGTCCCAGGCTGCGTCCTACGCTCCTGCAGACCATGAGCCGCTTCCGCCTGGGCAGGTCCGCCAACTCTGCCAGGTTGCCGCTCGCCGCTTCGATTTCCGTCGCCGCCCGCGGCCGACTCGCCGGCCATCAGGCCAGCTCAATGCCCATCTTGCGAGACTGAATCATGCTCCGTGATTGGGATTATCACGTCATCCACTTCCTGTACTTCCCATTCAACTACCCGTACGTGTGGTTGCCCGTGGCGTTCTGGCTCGGCGCCATGCTGGGGAGCTTCCTCAATGTCTGCGTGGGACGATTGCCGCGCGGTAGAAGCGTGCTATGGCCTCGTTCCCATTGTCTCCAGTGCTATCAGCCAGTTCGGGGATGGGACAATATTCCGATCTTTAGCTTTTGCTGGCTGGGAGGCCGCTGTCGCAGTTGTGGCGCCAGGTTCTCGGCGGCCTATCTAGGCGTCGAGTTGCTTCTCGCAGCTCTGTTCGCTGGGCTCTGGTTGACTGAGGTGGCGTGGAATGTTCGGCACGTGGGTCATGCTGGCAGGGGCTACCTGGCTCGTGCGGGCGGCAGCGATCTGGCGCTGGTCTGGCTCAACTACGCGACGTTCCTCTTCTTTGCCCTGGGGATAGCCCTGATGGCCCGCCTGGGGAGCTCCGTGCCGACGTCGTTCGTGATGCCAGGCTTCCTGCTGGGGTTCTTCTTTGCAGGCCTTGGACCCTGGCCCTGGCCGGCAAGCTGGACGCCGCAGGCGCTGGCCCAGACTCCAGGTCACTTCGCCATTGCACCCCAGGGCATGCAGTTGGCCCCGCTCTGGAACCCGCCGCCCGCCTGGTTGATTCCGGATCAGCCATGTTTTGGCCTCGCCACTGCCGCTACTGGCGCTCTCATGATCGGTTTGGGCATGATGATGGCCGATTTGGTGTCACGCGCTCTTCGAAGACGACGCGCGTTCCATCCGCAAGACATCCTCGTGGGAACGCTGGTTGGCGCTTACCTGGGCTGGCAAGCTGGCCTTGTTGCCTCGCTCATGGCGGTCTTTTTCTGGGGAGTGATCAGGCTCATGGGGCGCCTGGACCAGCCTTTTCTGTTCTGGCTGGCCTCGTGCTCAATCGGGGTCCTTTTGCTCTGGTCTTTTGTGCTCGTGCTAGGCCAGCAACTAGGCCAGTAGAAGCGAGTGCCCCGCAAGGATTTCGTTGGCATACGAGTACTGCTGGTGTATAACAGTGTCTAACTATGCAAGAGACTGTCAAGGTTGGCTCTGGCACCGTGTCCAGGAAAAGGTCTGCCGCCGCGCCGCTGGACCCACATCCCATGAATGCCCTGGATTGCTCCATCGTCTGGGGGCTTGCTGGAGCATTGCTGGGCATAGGACTTGGTTTCGATCTGGGCGAGCCAGGGGTGTTTGGCGGGCTGGCAGTGGGAGCAGTGGCTGGAGCGTTTCTGGGCCGAGTGCTGTTTTGGCCGCTCCGGGCATTTCAAGGAGCGCTCCCGTATGGGTTCCCCATTCGCGTGGGCTCGCTGATCGGCATGCTGGCGCTGGCCTCTGCGGGTTGGTTCGTTTCCTGGGCTTTCATGCTGGCCGGCTCTATCGCTGGCGCTCTGCTGGGTGCGGTCGTCGTGGAGTTGCTTCGCGCTTCGAACGAGGGTGAGTCGCTGCATGCCGATGAATAGGAGTTGAACATGGCAAACGCCCCGCTGAATCCTCCCTGCAATTCCATGGAACTCCTCTCCCGACTAGCTGATCTGCGTTCGGCTCTCCAGCGTGCTCTACGCGGTAAGGCGGACGTCATCGAGCACGTACTAGTCTGCCTGCTGGCGCGGGGACATCTCCTCCTGGAAGACTTGCCTGGGCTAGGCAAGACAACCCTTGCCAAGTCGTTGGCCCAGGGCATCGGCGGCCGATTCGCGAGGATCCAGTGCACGCCGGATCTTCTCCCTGGGGACATCACCGGCTTCAACGTGTTCAACCAGAAGACTCGCGAGTTCGACTTTCTCCCCGGACCCATCTTTGCCGACTTGCTCCTCGCCGACGAGATCAATCGAGCGACGCCGCGAACCCAAAGCGCGCTCCTGGAAGCCATGGCGGAAGGGCAGGTCACAGTGGACAACGTGCGCCATACCCTCTCGGAGACGTTCTTCGTCGTCGCCACCCAGAATCCCGTCGAGCACCATGGGACTTATCCCCTGCCTGAAGCCCAGCTGGATCGGTTCATGATGAAGTTGTCGATCGGTTATCCCGACCCGGAGCACGAACGGGACATGCTCCAGGGGGCAGCCCAGCGTCGCCAGGAGGATCGCGTTCCGGAAGCCGCAACGTTGACTCTCGCCGACGTTCGCAGCTTGCAAGCGCAGGTCGCGACCGTGGCAGTCAGCCCGCTCATTAGCGACTACCTCGTTGCCCTGGCTCAGGCAACGCGAGCACATCGCGAGGCCCCGATGGGATTGAGCCCGCGCGGCTTGCTGCACTGGCAGCGCTGCGCACAGGCACGCGCCTTCCTCGTGGGAAGAGGCTTCGTCACGCCCGATGACGTGCAGGACCTGGCGATTCCCGTGCTCAGTGTGCGGCTGGGTCTGGAGCCCGCGGCCGCCCAGCGCGTCATTCGGGAGATTCTCGAAGTCGTTCCCGTGCCCGTGTATCCAAAGTCCTGGACGGCCTGAAGGAGTGCGTCGCGATGTCGGATTCTCTAGCCCATCTCCTTTGGGGGGCGATCCTGCGGATTGGACAGGCGGGAATCGAGGCCTCGCCATTCGTGCTCATCGGCCTTTTCGTGGCCGCGATCTTCAAGCGGATGCTTGGCCGCGGGGGAACGTATCGACTCTTCGGCAGCAATTCCTGGCGCGGAGTCCTGCTCGCCTGGTTCCTCGGCATGCTCTTGCCTGTTTGCTCCCTGGGTGCATTTCCGGTTCTGCGCGAGATGCGCAAGGCCGGCATCTCCGGCGGAACCATCCTCGCCTTTGCCCTGGCCATGCCGCTCTTTAATCCCATCTCCGTGCTTTATGGCCTGACGCTCTCCGAGCCGCTCATCATCTTCACGTTCGTCCTGGCCTCCCTGGTTGTCGTTACTCTGGCGGGTCTAACGTTTGATCGCTTGTTTCCAAGCGGCGTTCCTCAGAGAGAGGAGCTCCCTCCCGTGGCCTATGGGCTCCGCCGCATGGGGGCCGTCCTGGTTGCAGCCGCGGAGGAAGCCTGCGGCCCTGCCATGCTCTACATGCTGATCGGCCTGGCTGGGGTAGCGGTCTTAAGTCTCGTCCTTCCGCACGGCATGCTTCAGCAGACCATGTTTCACGCCGACCCGACTTCGCCCTTGCTCATGACTGCAGTGGCCGTTCCGGTCTACGACTCGCCATTGCGTGTGATGATGCAACTCGGCCTGATGTTCGATCACGGAAACTCTGTCGGGGCCGCACTCGTGCTCCTGTTTTTTGGCGCCGGCGTCAACCTGGGAACTATCGCCTGGGTGCTCGCCAATTTCGGTTGGAAGCGGTGCCTGGTGTGGTTCGGCATGCTCTTGCTCGTGACGCTGGTGGTAGCCTACGCCATCGAGTACCCCCTCTTTGATGAAGGGGCGACCATCGAGGACCACACTCACGCGTTCGATGAATTCACTGCTCCATCCCTGTCCGGAAATGCCGCCGACCTCCCCGCATTCGTGTTCGGCAAACTGAATGACGAACTCGATGCCTGGGAACTCTTCAGTCTGGCTTCGATTGGAGGACTGCTGCTTCTCGGCGCTCTCTTCAGGCTTCTAGCCCCGCGCTGGTCGGTGGACGCTTGGTTGGAACGTGTTCCACCGCCGCCGCCGGACATGAGGCAGCCGTTCTGGAACCAACCCTTGTCTGGTGCGTTCCTTACCGGAGTCGCCTTGGTCGGGCTGGTCATCATCAGCGTCTACTGCTGTTACATCTACTACCCAGGACCAGACGAAGCGATTGAAATGACAAGATCGATTCGCGTCAACGCACTGGTGGCAATCAAGAATGGGCAGCGCGATCAGGCTCGTCGCGGCATCCGGTTGTGGGATGACATGATCCGGAAGACCGAAGTGGGCCTTTACCTACGTTACGGCTGGGTCGCCTCCGACGTGCAGCGGGAGGGCGTCCAGCTCCGCGAGATTCTCGAAGAAGCGTACGATAGCTTCGACGAAGGAACCTGGACCGAAGAACGCGGCCAGGAGTGGTTCATCGAAGCGAGCAAGGGAAGCGAGCGATTTCGCCAGGCGGTGCTTCGGCAAGTCAGGCCGGCCAACGAAGGGGCGATCAATCGCTAAGCAGCGACAAATCTGCGAACTCAGCGTCTTTCTTTCCCGCCAGCCGCTGCAGAACATACCACTGTTCTGATTGCCAGATCGCCGTATCGCCACGACGGAGCAAACGTACAGAACCGTCCGCGAAGGCGAACTGAACTCCAGCGGGATGTCGGCTGCTGAAGGCGAACCAGTAAGAAATGTCAAGTCCGCCGCGACCTGTCACGGCGCCATGCGGACCACAGCCACACTTGCCGAAGATGCTCGTTGGGGGCACGCTGGGAGGGGGCGGGTTGACCTGAGGCCGCATGTCGCGGGTAGGCAATCCTTGAAATGTGCCAAACGAGCCGGTGCCAACCCAGCTCGCCGCGAAGGTCTCTTGAACCTGGTCGATGCCGCCGCAGAACTCGCCCAGAAGGAGCGTGTTGCTCGTACCGTCGCAAGCTGTCAATTCCCCGAGCGTCGTTTCGCTGCGATTGGTCAAGATCCCCTCGTATCGCCCCCAGAAGGTATCCGAACCACGCCCAGCTCCACCCGCGACCCCCACGTAGTGCGTCCGGCCCAGTGGGTGCGTCCGGCCCGGTGGATGCACCGCCGCGGAGACCATGGGGCCTGACGGCGTGTGGTAGAAATGCACGCCTATGGCCGTGCCTTGCGTGTCGTCGTAGCTCTCAACACTCGGGCACTGCAGGAGTTTGAGCTTCCTGAACGAAGTATCGAGATTAACGGGATCGTCCCACCAGGGCAGGCGTACCGGAGCGTTGGAGCGGTCAATGGCCAGGATCTTGAGCAGGTTGTCCTGTTCAAGGTAAGGGAAGATCAAGGGCAACATGCCGACGTGCGGCCCATTGTTGCCATCGACGTCCATTTCGTTGGGAATCGGACCAAGGTATCCCGGCGGCAGCTTGCCATGATCCAGGTGGTAGTGGTGCAACCCCAGGGCAACTTGCCGCAGGTTGTTTCCGCAGACCATCTTGTTAGCGGTTTCACGAACCTTCTGCACCGCCGGTATCAGGAGCGCTATGAAGATCGCGATGATGCCCAGCCCGACGAGCATCTCCACGAGGCTCATACCTTGTCGCGTGCCCATCGAAAACTCCGAAGCGAGGGTTCCTGCTGGGGCTCCCATGTCGCCGAGGCGTCATTCGTAGTATAACCGGCAGCGTCACGGCTGTCGAGGTGATACGTCTGGGACCCTTTGTTAAAGCACTCGAGCCGCGCGGGCCATGGGTAGCATGACAGCGAATGCACGTGGCAGCGAAAACTGCCTCATCCCCGCCAAGACTTGAGGGTTAGTTCCGAGAAGGGAAGGTGAAGAGCCTACGAGGCCGCGCTGTAGTCTTGTCGATTGGCACAAACGTGCAGCGGAGAGGGGGGGATTCGAACCCCCGGTGCAGTTTGACCCGCACACGGCATTTCCAGTGCCGCACAATCGGCCGCTCTGTCACCTCTCCGATACCGCAATTGTAGACAGTTTCGGTCTGGACGCAACCTGAGCACGGGGCTCGAACCCTGGTCGCGAGGCGGTCACACCGGAGCCGGGCAGTTTTTTCCCGCGCCAGCCCGCAGACTTCAGGTTAGAATAAGGTGTCCTTGGCGGCAGTGCCGCGTCGCCGTCTTCGTCACTGGTGACGGCGTCCATGCGCCAGTCTTTCCCTTGGTCGGGTAGCTGGCAGGTGGCCTGTGTATGTGCCGTACTGAGAAGGAGTAGAGATGGCTCTGGAGGCGCCGCGCGGCCTGGTGCAAAGCGTCGGCAACTACGAGCTGTTGAACAAGATTGCCGATGGAGGGATGGGGTCCGTCTACAAAGGCCGCCATCGTGAGACCGGCGAGATTGTGGCCGTCAAGATCATCCCCCCATCCATGGCAACCAACCAGACGCTGCTCAAGCGCTTCGAACAGGAATGGAAAGCTGCTCGATCTCTGGATCATCCCAACATCGTCCGTGCGATCGAATTTGGTTACGAAGGATCCACGCCATTCCTCGTCATGGAATACGTGGACGGCGAGAGCCTGGGGCAACGGCTTGACCGGGTGGGGCGCCTGGGAGAGATCGAGGCCATCAAAATCATCGCCCAGGTGGCCCAGGGACTTCACAAGGCCCACAAGCAGAACCTGATTCACCGGGACGTCAAGCCGGACAACATTCTCGTCGACTCGCAGGGGGTGGCCAAGCTGGCCGACCTGGGCCTGGTCAAGGCCAAGGATGTCGAAAGCGACCTGAACCTCACGCGCACGGGCCGCGGCCTGGGCACCCCGCACTTCATGGCTCCGGAGCAGTTCCGCGATGCCAAAAGTGCTGATGCTCGCTGCGACATCTATTCCCTGGGCGCCACACTGTACATGGCGGTGACCGGCGATTTGCCGTTCCGCAACAACAGCCCGCTCGAGGCCTGGATGAAGAAGCGGGACAACGATTTCCCAGCGCCGCGCGAACTGGTCCCAGCTCTCAGTGAGCGGATCGATTGGGCCATCCGCCGTGCGATGAGCGCCGACCCAGCCCAGCGGCCGGCGAGTTGCCGAGAGTTTGTCGAGGACCTCACAGGCCGGAGCACACGCAAGATTCCGCCCATTGATGGACACAAGCCGGTTGACCTGTGGTATCTGCAGTACGAGGACGAGAACGGCGAACGCCACACGGTCAAAGGTTCGCTGGCCAACATTCGCAAGTGCTTGAAAGACGGTCTCCTGGGGGATGCGGAGAACGTCGGCGTGGCCCGTACCAAGCATGGCCCTTTTGAGCCCCTGCGAACGCACCCGGAGTACCGCGATCTGGTGATTGCCCCGGCAGCGCTGCCTTCGCCGGCGCCCAGTGCCAGCGCCCGAGCCAGTTCAAAGAACACCGTCCGTGCCGTCCCCAACTCCCCCACCCAGCCGATCAGTCCCGATGCCGAGACCCAGGCGTTCACTCCCGCCTACCGCGCTCCCGCCATCGACCTTGGACCGGTGAAGAAGCCGCGCCGAGGCAACGACTGGATCACCTGGGTGCTGGTCATCGGCTTCATCCTGGCCGGCTTCCTTATCGGCCTCTACTTCCTGAACGCCTTGCCAATTCCCAGGTTCTGAGCCCCGCCCAGGCCGAACCCCATGAATCCGCTCTCAAGGGGTCAAGGGCCGAACGTCTACCAGGTTGTCAAAGAACGTAGCGCCTGCTCCGAGGTCCGTCAGGCGCGTGCTGGTGGTCGTATTGCAATTGACACCGTCCACCGTGTACTTGTTCCACCAAATTCCCTGCGAAACCACCACGCCAGGCTTCACACTCGGGCCGACGATCGCCCTGGCCTGGAATCGCCCACGGTCGTTTAGCACCTCGACCATCTGGCCCTGGCTAATGCCCCTCGCTGCTGCATCGTCTGGATGAATCTCCACGCTCGGCTCCCGCTCCGCGGCGCGCAGGCTGTCGACGTTCACGAAAGTCGAATTGAGGAACGACGGATGCGGAGGACTGAGCATCTGGAGCGGGTACTTGCGAGCCAGCTCTGTTGGGGCCTGCGGATCCTCCGCAGGCGGGATGTAGGTGGGCAATGGATCAAGGCCGAGCTTTGCCAATCGATCGCTGTAAAACTCGCATTTACCTGAAGGGGTAGGAAACTTGCCGTGCGCGAAGGGAGCGTACCTGTCCGGATAGCCCAGGCGAATCGGCCCCTCGCTCCGCAGCCTGTCCAGATCGATGCCCGCAAAGGCATCTTCACCACCGTGACCTGATAACGCAGGGCCATTTGCCGACGGCTCAAGCGCTTCCCTCGCAAGTTCCAGGTCGCTCACCTCGAACAGCTCGGACTCAAAACCCATGGAACGCGCCAGCAGGCGAAACACGTCGTTGTTCGACTTCGACTCGCCAAGCGGTGCGATGGCTTGCTCGTTCGTTTGCACGTTAAGATGGCCATAGGAGCCGTGGAGATCGAAGTGCTCGAGCTGGGTCGTGGCCGGCAGGACGATGTCGGCGTAGTCGCAAGTGTCGGTCGGGAATTGCTCGTGGACCACGGTGAACAGGTCGTCTCGTTTCAGTCCGCTCAGCACTCGAGACTGATCAGGACAAACCGCGGCAGGGTTCGCATTGTAGACGTACAAGGCCAGGACCGGCGGCCCAGGCAGTTCGCCGTGCAAGGCTTCGGCCAGCTGCACCATGTTGATCGTCCGTGTGCCAGGCGGTATCAGGTCGGGGCGTTCGAGCGCTGCCGTGTTGAATGGGTACATCTTGCTCGTGCTCAACAAGGCCCCGCCGCCGACGTAGCGCCAGTCGCCGGTTATTGCAGGAAGGCAGACGATCGTGCGCACGGCCATGCCGCCGCCGGCGTGACGCTGCAAGCCGTAGTTGAGCCGAATCAGGCTCGGTCGAGTAGTTCCATAGAGCCGAGCCAGCTTCTCGATCTCGGCCGCGGGAACGCCGGTGATCGCCTCGACTCGTGCCGGCGGATACTCATCCAATGCCCGCTGTCGCAACTGGGCCGTGCCGAGGCAATGGCGGTCGAGGAAATCGTCGTCCTGCAGACCATCCCGCCACAAGACGTGCATGATCCCAAGCGCCAGGGCGGCATCCGTGCCGGGCCGAATGGGCATCCACCAGTCGCTATGCTCGGCTGTTTTGCTCCTGTAAGGGTCAATCGTCACGATGGTCGCGCCACGCTTGCGGGCCTGGTGCATCAACGCCCACAGGTGGATGTTGGTGACGCGCGTGTTCGAGCCCCAGTTGATGATGAGCCTGGATTCGACGACGGTCTCAGGATCAATGGCGGCTCGGGTGCCCAGGGTGTAGTCACAGCCTGCGGCGCCGGCCGTGGCGCAGATGGTCCGGTCCAGCAAGGAAGCCCCGAGCCGATGGAAAAACCGGCGATCGAGGCTGCTTCCTTGCAGCTTCCCCATCGTGCCTGCATAGCTGTAAGGCAGGATCGCCTGCGGGCCGCTCGGCGAAGCGGCGATTTCCTTGAAACGCCTGGCAATGGTTGAGACTGCTTCGTCCCAGGTTATCCGCTCGAACTGGCCTCTGCCCTTGGGGCCGACTCGCTTCAACGGGAACTGCAGCCGATCGCGATGATAGACCCGCTCCAGGTAGCGCGTCACCTTCATGCACAGGAAGCCGCGGGTGAAAGGATGCTCCGCATCACCACGGAGCTTGACGGCCTTACCGTCTTCCACGGCCACCACCAGCCCGCAGGTGTCGGGACAGTCATGAGGGCAGACACAACGGACAGTCCTGGCGGTCATGCGTTCCTCTCCCATGCGCCCATGAGCTGGAAGCCCCATGCGTTGCTATTGTACTGACCCAGAAATTCCTTCCTTGTTCGCGAAATTGCTGGCCAGGTTCCTGGCGGAAGTTGATTTCCCCTTTGAGAGGCGGAGCGAGCCGCCTACGCAACTGCAACCTGCACCGCTCTTCAGGAGACGACCATGACCGCTGGAAAGCAAGCCAATCGCTGCACGCTGAACGTTGAAGACCTCGAAGGCCGCGACTTGCTGGCCAACTACCTGATCCTCGACTTCACCCCCGATGCGATCCTCGGCGAGCGCTATGTTCCAGGCAGCTTCAGGGGCAACTACAACGTGACCTACACGAGCGGTCGTTCACCGGCCTTCCTGGACATGGACGGGAACGGCTGGGTAAACGGCAACGATGCTGCCATCGCCGCCAACAGGATCACGGCTCGCGTCAAGCAGTTGCTCAAGGGCTACAACGTCAAGATCAAGTCCGGTGACTTCAATAGCGACACCGGCGCAGGCGCCAAGTGGTTGAACTGGGGCCTGCAAAGCCCCAATGATCTCGTGTCGGTAATCTACGTCGGCGGCTACAACACCACCGGCCGGCCTGGCACCACGGGCATCGCCGCTGTCGCCAGCCCCGGCGAGAACGTCGAGCACTATGGCTACGCCTTCACCGCCTCCATCGCACGGCATCTCGCCCAGTTCAGCACCGCCGTTTCCTCGTCCTATTTCATCAACGAATGCGCTGCGACGATTGCCCACGAGTTCGGCCACCTGATGGGGCTTTATCACGTGTATGGCCATCCCGCCAACGACCCCGGCCAGAACATCATGAACTACAGCGCCAATCCGAACTACAAGAACTTCACCAACGCCACGTACTACGTTGAGCTCAATGGCCAGTATGTCGGAACCCAGAATCCTGCCCTGGAACTTGTCCGGTCGCTTTCCGGCGGTCAGCCGCATCGGGGCTCTCCGAACCGCTATTCCGCCAATGTCATGTCGGCCGCCGTTCAGTACAGCGAGATGCAACCGATTGACGAACACGCTCAAGGCGAAGAAGTCGATCCCGAAGGCCACGGACACTGCTGCTGCGGCGGCTGCCAGGCCGCATCCGAGACGCAGTTCAGCTCGAACGATCGGATTCGGACCGCGAAGTACAGATCAAACGACGACACGACAAGCAGCATCCCCTTGCCCACACGACACAACCTGGCGACCCCGAAGCAACTCGAAGCCGAAGCTGTCGTCGCCCTGGAGCTGAGCAAGAAGGGACGCAGCTAAAGGCTCCCAGGCTGGCGTTTGAATGCGGCTACTTGGTTCGCTTCAGAAGGTCCTGCCAGGCCGCGTATACGACAGGATCCTTCTCGGGATCATCCAGGGGCAGCACAGCTCGGGACTCGGGCGGCCGAAGATCGTGCTGGAGCCGCCAGTCGCGGAGCTGGCGGCGCAGGGCTGGGCTGGTGCGAACCTCCAGGTCATCCTCCGGCTTGACGCCCCAGTCATCCTCGGGCTTGCTGTCGGCAAAGCGATGCAGGTTCTTCCCACTGGGGCGAATGAAGTAGCCGCTCGACAGTCGAAGATAATGGATGCCGCCGATGTTCTCCGCCTGGTTCTGCACGCTCGCCTTGCCACGAGATCGCTGCCCAGCGATCCTGGCACGCTGGGCATCCTGGAGCGAGGCGGCAATTAACTCGCCACCACCCGATGTGTCGGGGCCGACAAGGGCCACGAGCGGCGTATCGACACAGACGGCGGCACGGTTGCCCGTGTACGGCCGCGACTTGGTCGGGTCCCGGTATTCCACCGTGGCGATGACGCCCTGCCCGATGAAGGCGTTGGCCACGTTCACGGCGCCGGTCAGGCTGCCGCCGGGGCATTCGCGCAGGTCCAGGATGATGCCCTTGACCCCTTGCTCCTGAAGCCATTCCAGGGCCTTGCCGAGTTCATCGCGGGTGTCTGCCGGCTCGTCGCTGCCGTCGTACATTCTCGAAGTGAGCGGCCCCACGCGAATCAGACCGATCTTGTTTTGTCGATCGAACAGATAATCCCAGCTGTGGTTGTCGAGTCTGCGCATGCCGGTAATCAGCGGCGTGCGGACCCTGTTGCTGACCATCTCGACGCGCCTGGGTTCAGCCATGCCGGCTCGCCGATAGGTCACGCTCAGCCGCGTGCCCTCGGGCTTGCTCAGGCGACGTCCGGCTTCTGCAGCGCTCCACGGTGCGACGGTCTGTCCGTCAATCTCTTCCACGCGGTCATCCGGCCGCAACCCGGCTTGCTGGGCGGGACCGCCTAACGTGACGGAGCGAACAATCAGGGCCCCAGGCCCGGTCCGCTCCTCGAAGTACATGCCGACGCCGACGCTTTCCCCCGAGAGGAAGCCGTCGCGTGCCACCTCCTCAGGGCCGAGATAGGCCGAGTAAGGAGGGTCGAGGACTTTCATCATCCCCTGGATGCTGATGCGAATGGCGTTGTCGCCGCGGATGGCGGGCGAATTGCCGATGTACTGGCGGACGCGCACCAGCTCGTTGTCGATGTCGCGGGATTTGAGAGCCTTCTCGGGATCGGGCAGAAGGTAAGCAGGCAGGGAGG
>Ga0073934_10004180_pt1 | contig 24586 bp, 20 predicted proteins | sample LarsenN4metaG_FD_76834 | JGI IMG/M metagenome (GOLD analysis project Ga0073934, IMG submission 76834) | Hot spring sediment bacterial and archeal communities from British Columbia, Canada, to study Microbial Dark Matter (Phase II) - Larsen... ... | reverse complement strand
CTGGTCACGCGAAAGCGCAGCACATTGGGCTCGGCAGGACTCAGTTCCCACGCGTCCCAGGTGCTCCCCGTGCTGCTGTCGAGGTGACGCGCCACGCCACCCGCAACCATCTCGACTTTCGAACCGCTCGGCGTGCGAATCCGCAACGTTGTGCTGACGGCCTCGGGCAATTGAAGCTGGAACTCCACGCGATCGGCCACGGCCTTGCCGCGTGCGGACCATCCGCCAACGAGGTCTCCCTGCGGGTGATCGTTCCACAGCCAGAACTGTCCGTCGGGGGCGGTGCCTGCGACCGCCTCGCGATCCGACCAGGCCACACCGGACAGTGCCAGGTTCCACGGTGACAGGCGCTGCCAGACGGGCCGTTCGCCGGCGCGACGCATCACGAGACGCAATCGGCCGCCGACGAGCGTTTCATCGAGGAGCGTAGCCTCGTAGTCGGCGGATTCGAGAACGACCCTATGGGGCGATCTCTGCGGAGGGCGGGCCGACTGAAGCAATCGCTCGAACTCATCTCGCGGAACAGCGACCAAAGGCCGATCCGGACGATCCAACTGCGTCCACACCTCCGTGACGCGGTCGACGGGAACGTCGATCCGTTTCCATTCCGGATCGTCAGCGAGGCCCGGCGTCGCCAATGTGAGCAGGCAGCCGACCAATCCGGCGCGCAGGCAGCAAGGTGGGCAACTCATCCAGCCTGGCTTTCTGCGGGAACGCGCACGGCATTCTGTTCCCCGGCCAGCGGCGCCCGGAATACTGTGACGGAATCGGGGTGCGCGGGAGGCAGCGTTTGCGTTGGCGGCATGTCGCCCGATGACGTGCGATAGTCGCTGACGCTGGCCGACAGCCTCCACGCCGATGCCAAGGCCCGGCGACGGAACCACAGTTCCGCCGCGGCGATTAACGTGGGAAAGGCGGCGCCGATCACCATCGGCTGGAACAGCAATTCCATTTCGGGCAAATACCACAAGGCCGCCACGGCCAACGCACACAATCCGCACATGACAGCGAATAGCGACCGCAACTGGCGGAACTGCAATGCCACGAACCCGATGGCGATGCTGACCCCGGCACCGCACAACAAAGCGAGCGGCGCACTCATGGTGTTGAATCGCAACACTTGCGCGGCACCCAGTTGCCGGAAGGCATAGGTATGCCCCGGCGGGGCCGACAGAGGGGCGGGCGCGGCTGGAATGTTCCCCTGCAACCACACCTGGACTTCTGCGTCGCTCGAAGTCGACATGCGACGCCAATACCAACCCTCGCGCTTCCAGTGATAGAGCGGCGCGGCAGCATCCGGCGGCGACCACAAATGCTGGTCGGCGGGGAGTTGCACCTGCCAGATCACCTGGGCCGACCATTCACACAGTGACAATTCGGGCGCCACCGCCGACACGGCCGCTGTCCATCCGAGCGGCTTGCCGCCGGTCAGCGTGTAATCCACCGTCAGCACGTGTTCTGTGCCCGGGTCGGCTTCTTCGGGCAGGTGCACGCTGTAGTGCCGCGAACCGGCCGGCAGTTCCACCAACTGCTGTCGCGACAGTGGCAGTTCGTCCCACCACACGTCAGGGGCAGACGACTTGCCAGGCAGGTGCAGATACAGCTCTGACCCGCGTCCCGAGAGGCGGGCCTGAAAGCGATAGGTCTGATCACCGTCGCGGTCAATGGTTGCACGAATGACGGCGCGAGTGATCTGGAATTGTGTTCCGGCAGTGCGCTTCGAGGCGTCCACGACCAGCGGAAACTCCTTAACATCGGATGCCGTATGCCAAAGGATTCGGTCGTCGTCTTCGTGCTGGACCAACCAGCGCGGATCGCTCGTCGACAGGTCGAACCACGCGGGCCGCGTGATCTCGATGGTCGATTGCGAGGACGGGGCGAAATCGCTGCGGGCCAGCGGGATGGCCAGCGTCAGTGCGCGGTCGCCCGCCCACCCCTCGGGGAGCGGGATGTTCCATTCCACGTCGACGGCTACCGTTCCCAGACGACTGGTGGGCAAGGTGAGCCAGGCGACGCGTTCCTTGGCGAGGTGCCCTTCGGTCCATTCGGGAACGAGTTCTGTCGCTCCGTCGCGGAACGTGACGCGATCGGCCACGTCGGCGGGCACCACCATCGCCACGTCGCTCAATCGGGCATAGTCGACCTGGTGATGGAGCGTCTGCCGAATCTCGAGTCGGCGCCCCGTCCAATTCGCCTTGGTCGACGATGTGATGCGCATCCGCGGCGGCTGAGGCGTCACGCGCAGCGCGAACTGTCGTTCTTCGGTCTGTAACCGATACGCCACGGAACGCAGCCCCGGCTCGAATCCAAACGACTCGGAGGCCGGTGCGCGATCCGCGACGACCCGGCGCAGCGCTGTTTCGTTCCGCGGGCTCAACTCGGCGTCGACGTTCACCGCCGCAAACAGCGCCACATGGGTGTCGTTGAACGCCGTCGTCACAGTCGGTCGTTCCAGCAGCGGCAGCGTCAGCCGCGTCTCGTCGCCCGACTTCCGTTGCCTCCGGGCACTGAACCGCAGCTCGAAGTTGTCCGGCACGTTGTCCGACAGGTTGATTTGAATGCGGCCTTCGCTGAGGTCGGCCTCGTTGGTGGCAAACCCGGCAACCACGCTCCCGCGCGGCTCAATGCCTTCCAGCACCCATCCTTCCGTGCGCCAACCGGGCCACAACAGAGACAGTTGCGACAGTTTGCCGCGAAATGTGCGCACCTGATAGCGGCCTTCCAGCCGCACTTCGTCTTCCGCCGCGTACACTCCCAGGGACGGCTGCAGGTCGTAGTAGGGAACGATCGATTCCAGGGCGAGAGGGAGGCGGAACGGCTGCTGGTAGAACCGGTAGGCGCGCACGACGGGCACGCCGCTCGTCGACGCGCGAAACTCGCCCGCCGTGATCCGCTCCAGGTGCGGCTCGCCCGCTTCCACGACGGACCATCGCGCATCTTCCACTTCCACGAGGCCGATGCTGCCCGATTGACGTTTGGCCGCGTCGATGGAGAATCCGCTGAGCACCATCCGTTTGCGCTCCGAATGCGGGATCCGCACCCGCCACCGGAACGTCACCGGCCCAGCCGTCGGCCCGTTCAACCGCACCGCGACCCGCGTGGGATCGTCGACCTCGATTGACGACTCCACGATCTCCGTGCCGTCCACCTGCAGCAGTTCGCTCTGCTCGGGCAAGCGCACCTCCACTTCGCGAAAAACACCCTGAAGCGCGCGGACCACCTGAGTGGCATCGAGGTACAGGCCATCGGCAGCTCCGCGAACCAGGATGGTGGTAATCGCATCGAGGCTCGCGGCCTGGTTGCCGGTCGTCGGAACGGGCTGCCACGACAGGTCGAGCCGCGTCCCGAATCCCGAGGCATGAATTTCGGTCGTGCCACCGTCCCGCGCCAGCGTCTCCGCGATGACTTCTTCCGGTACGAACTTGATCCGCGGTTCCACCAGCGGCAGCCGCAGTTCCAGCGACGTCACCGGCGACGACGGCAGCGACAGTTGCAGCCGCCGCCATTGCGTCACCTTTCGAACCGGCACTCCGAGCGACAGGTCGAACTCGTACGTCCCCGCGCCATCCAGCCACCACACGAACCCCAGATGGGGATCCTTGCGGTCGAACGTCGCTTTGCCGTTGGATTGCACGCGAACATGTTTGATCACCGCTTCCGCGCAGCCGAGCGGAAAACTGACGGGTGTCGTTCCACCGGAGACTTCCACAGTGAACCGCGCCTGCAACGCGACCACGTCGCCGACGACCTCGCCGGACAGGTCAACGCTAGTGACCGCTACGGTCGGCGCCTTGGCCGCAGGCGTTTCGCGTTGGTTGCGCAGGTACTCGAGGTAGCCCTCCAGCGAGGCATCCTGCGGGACGGGGACCAACTCCCCTTTTTCATTGGGCAGGACACGTATTTTATCGGGAATGAGATCCAATCCCGGTTTCGGCGCGGCCCCGTTGGCGGGTCGCTCGACGGCAGACCTGGCATCACTCGCAGGGTCCGCAGAGTTCTGCGCTGCGCAGAAACAGTTCGTCAGGAAGAGCGTGACGATTCCAGTCCATACTCCAATCCCGCACCATCGCCCGGTCAACCGGGCAGGTACTTCGAGACGGCGGCCGGGCAGGTGGACTAACATGAACTCAATCGGCTCCGAGAGCGGACTGCGCCACGCTTCACTCTACTTCGCAGATGCACCCCGCGGAAGCCGCGATACTGTCATTTCAGCTAAGCAGTTGCGACAACTCCCCGTGGACAGCGGTACCGTTCGTCGCCAGCAGGTCGGGCACTTCCAATTGGAACGGTTTTCCGTCCACGCGGCTCACTCGGCCGCCGGCTTCCTGAACGATGAGTACCCCCGCCGCCATGTCCCACGGCTTGAGGCTGGTGGACCAGAAACCCTCGATGCGACCCGCCGCCACCGATGCCAGATTCAACGCGGCCGATCCGGTGCGCTGAACGGTCTGAGCGTGACCGAGAACCCTTAAAAAGCGTTGCACCGCGGGGTCGTCCCGTTGGGTTGCCACCGGCAGGCTGGCGATCACAAGCGATTCGGACAACTGGTTCACCGCAGAGCAGCGCAGTGGTTGGAGGTTCAACGTGGCCCCTTCCCCTTCCATGGCGAGGAACATCTCGTCCGCGACCGGATTGTATACCGCTCCGGCAATTAGCCGGCCGTCCTGCTGCAGACCGATCGAGACCGCGTAATACGGAAAGCCGTGGACGTAGTTCGTGGTGCCATCCAGCGGGTCGATCACCCAGCGGTACGGCGAATGCGCCGAATGGATTTCCAACCCCTCCTCCCCCAGAAAACTGTGCTGGGGATAGCGCTTGCGGATGAAGTCGTGGATGGCCTGCTGGGCGGCGGTGTCTGCTTCGGTCACGAGGTTGGCCCGGCTTTTTTCACGGACCGTGAATTTGCTGGACCAGCTGCGCAGCACCTGTCCCGCCAGTCGTGCCGCTTCTTCCGCCGTCCGAAGAAAATCCCGCATGGTGAGTCCATTCTGAAGAATCGCTGCCGGACGATCTTTCCCCACCGTCCGCAATCTCCGCAACGCGGGCGACGCGCCGGAAGAATCCTTACGACATTATGGGTGATACGACCATCCGGCGACCAGTCTGGGTAAAATGAAGCGACGAGTCCGCGCCGATTTCGGTGGGGGAATGTGCTACGTTTACCTGCTGCGCCTGTGCGCCTGCTCCAGATGAACGCTGCTTTGAAAGTCGCATCGCATGGACCATTGGACAGTGGATCAATACGTCTTTGCAGCGGCGGTTGTGGTCGTCACCTCGGCTGCGATGTACACCGACCTGCGCCATGCGAAGATTCCCAACGCGCTGACGCTTCCGTTCTTCGCGCTGGGCTGGGTCTATCAGTTCTGGGCCAATGGTCCCGCCGGTTTGTGGAACGGACTGGAAGGCTTTGCGTTAGGCTTCGGCACGTATTTTCTGCTGTGGATCGTCGCGGGCGGAGGCGGCGGCGACACCAAGCTGATGGGCGCCTTGAGCGTTTGGCTGGGATTCTCCCTCACCTTGTGGGTCATCATTCTGAGCACGATTCTGGTTGCAACCGATCTCATGTTTGTGACGGCTTACCGGTTCCTGCGGTTTGGATTCCGTGGGGTGAGGGACCACTCGCTCGGGGGCAGAAAAACCGATGCAAAAGGATGTCCGGTGTCGGCGTCGGCCCCCGGAAAGGTCGATAACCGGCGAAGACTGCGCTTTGCGGTCCCGCTCGCGATGGCGGTGTGGCTGGTCCTTTTGGCGGACGCCACCATCCACCTGAAGGGCGGCCAACTCGGTCCGTAACGACGCAGGGAGGACAACGTCGGGCCGCGACTTCGGAAGCATTCATGGTTCGACGCGGCAATTCGAGGCTTCCAGTAGACTGGGAGGGCGTGGCCCCCAGGTTACGACGCCCGCTCCGGATTCTTCGGCGCGGCGTGATGAGCCTGGAGCTGGTGCTGACGCTGCCCATTCTCGGCGTCGTGCTGATGGGCCTGTTCGAGTTCACGCTGTTGTTTTATGCGCGCGGACAGGTCGTGGAAGCCAGCCGCGCCGGCGCCCGTCAGGCCACGCTACCCGGGGCCACGATCGACGACGTGGAAGCCACAGTCGCCCGCGTGTTGCCGCCGCGCCTGCGACAAGGGCTCGCCGTGGAAACCGACCTCGGCACGCGCTCCGGCGACATGGTGCTGGTGGCCGTATCCGTGCCCATGACGTCTGCCGCCCCCGACTTGTTATGGCCGATCGGCGCCGGGCTCGCCGGCAAGAGGTTGACGTCGGAAACGCGAATGGTGCAGGAATAGCTTAGCCGCACACTCGAAGGGTGCGTCTAAACAGCGGCACCGCAGGGAGACTTCACCGTGAGACGCCTGACACCCGCTTCCCTCACCATGATCATGTTCGGCGTGGTGGGCCTGCTCGTGGCGGCCTACATCGGCAAGAGCCTGCTGGCGGTCGAAGAGAAGCCGCCGGCGCCGCCCATGCGGAACGTCCCCATGGCGATCGCCGACATCGAACCGGGCACCGTGATCACGGAGAACCATCTCGGTCAGGGCCCCTTCCCCGTCGACAGGCTCGCGCGCGACACGCTGATGGTCAATCGCGTGGTCGTGGGGCGCGTGGCCAAGGAACTCATCAAGGCGGCCCAGCCGATTCATGCCAACCAGTTGTACAAGCCCGGCGAACTGCCGCCGCTGGAAGTCGCTGAAGGCATGCGGGCCGTGTCGATCGACATCGGCGACGGCGACGGCATCGTGGATGGCCTCATCAAGCCCGGGCAGTTCGTCGATGTGCTGTTCACCTACGTGGGAGTAAGCGGCACGCTCGAACGCTTCCAGGGCGGCGTGACCATGCGGCTGTTCGAAGGTGTGAGACTGATCGCCATCAATCGCAACATGTCGCAAGGCCGGCCCGACCGATTGAGCAACCGCGTGACGCTGGAGCTCACCGAGCAGCAGGCCAACATCATCGTCCTGGCCGAAGACCGCGGCGCCCTGACGTTGACCTTCAATCCGAACGGACGTGGCCACGGCGGGTTGTCGCCCCTGAACGAGGACCGTGTCACACTGTTCGAGATCCTCGGACTTAAACCCCCCGAGACTCCGCCAGAGCCGTTTGTGACCGAAAGCTACCGCGGCTCCAGTCATGCCACGCTGCGGTTCAACGAACACGGCCGGCGGATCGAAACCTACACTCCGCCCGACCGCGACCAGTTTGTGCTGCCGAGCCAGCCGGGGAAGACAGCGTCGCCGAGCAATCCCTCGACGTCGCCGAGCAACCGTTACGACGACGCGCCACCCGCCGATGCGGACCGTGTGGTACCGGGGCCGCAAGATGTGCCGGCGGCGCCGCGCGCTCCCACGGCCTCCCGAGCAGCACCGACGCAAAAATAATGAGAGAACGCAGGACGGATTCCCCACCTGTCCGAATTCGGCCAGAGGGATTGGATCCCCGTCCTTCTGGACGATGCCTGCGATTACGCCATGACACTGCGCCGACCACCAGATCGCCAAGCGACGCGGCGCGGCATCACCACGCCGCTCATCGCCGCTGCGCTCTTACTGGCCGCACTGGGATTGGCCTTAGTTCTCGACCGCTTGTGGCTCGAGGCCGCTCAAGTGGAACTGACGGCGGCCGGAGAAGCGGCGGCACTGGCCGCTGCCCGCGCTCTCGCGTGTGATGAGCGTCTCAAGCCCGATGCAAACGGCTCCCTGCTGTCAAATCGCGCCATCGATGCCGCCGTAGCAATCGCCCGGCATAATTCGGTGGCCTCCGCTCCCGTGGAGCTCGATGCCGAGAAGGGCGACATCCGCTTCGGGCGGCTCGGCGCCAGCTCGTCGGCATTCGACCAGCCGGACTCGTTGGAGTTTGGGGAAACGGATCTTCTGCCGACGCACGTGCAGATCGCGGCACACCGTTCGCGCTCCCGCGGCAACCCCGTGGCATTGTTCTTCCACGAGTTGACGCAGCAACCTTACGGCGACGTTGTCGTCCAGGTTGAAGCGGGACTGAGCAACCATCTGGTCGGCGTTCGTCCCTTCGTTGGAGCACCCGTGCCGGCGCTCCCGCTGGCCATCTGGCGCGAAGATCCCACGGGCAAGTGTCCGGACACTTGGCGCCACGCGATTGAACAGCGTCGCGGCCGGGACGACTACGGCTACGACGCCGACAGGCAAGAAGTCATCGTGGGAAGCGACGGCATTCCCGAAATCGTTTTGCGCACACAACCTCGCAGCGGCGCAACGGACAAGGTCAACCTGCACCTGCTCGACATCGGCACCGGGTTCGATGCCGACCGGCTTCACTCCCAGTTTGCCCGGGGGTGGACGGTCGCGGATCTCGAGGCGTGGGACGGCGAATTGAAGCCGGCGTCAGCAGGTTTGAAGCTGTCCGCGACTGCTCGCCTTCAAAGCGGTGAACGCGAATCGCTCGAATCAATACGCGGTGAGGCGCGCATCTGCCTGTTGTATTCGGTGTGTGTCCCAGCGGGACGGTCTGCGCGGATGCTGGCCAATTGTGTGGACTTTGTCGCGATTCGCGTGCTGGTGGTCCGCGACCTCGACGACGGCTCGACGGAAGTGATCGCCCAGCCAGCCGTGATCGCTACGCGCACGGCCCTGACCGAGACCGCGGAGGCTGCCGTAGCGAACCCGTACATCTACCGCTTGACTTTGACGCGCTAAACTGAAGGCAGATTTGGCAATGATCGATACCGCACCGAATGCCACTTATGACCCGCGGCAGGCGTTTCAGCAGTTGAAGACGCGACTGCACCGCCAGATGGTGGACGCCATCGACCTGTCCAAGGCCGGCGAGCTTCCCGAGCGCGAGTTGCGCTCGCAGTTGCGCTCGCTGGCCATGCACCTGTGCGCCCAGCAGTCGGTGCCGCTTGGCGGCGAAGATCGCGAGATCATGGTCCGCGAGATCATGGACGAGATCTACGGCTTCGGCCCGATCGAGCCGCTCATGCGCGACCAGGACATCAGCGATGTGCTGATCAACGGTCCGGACAGCGTGTTCGTGGAACGCAACGGCCGGCTCGAACGGACCGACGTGCGGTTCGCCAGCGACGAGCACCTGCTGCACTTCATTCAGCGACTGGTGGGGCGCGCAGGCCGGCGCATCGACGAAGTTTCGCCGATGGTGGACGCCAAGCTGCCGGACGGCTCGCGCTTGAATGCGGTGATTCCGCCACTGGCGCTGCGTGGGCCGACAGTCTCCATCCGGCGATTCAAGAGCAGGGCCGTTGTGCTGGAGGACATGGTCACCTACGGCAGTCTGACGCCGGAGATGGCCGACTTCCTCGTGGCCTGCGTGCGCGGTCGAATGAATGTCGTGGTGTCCGGAGGCACCGGCGCCGGCAAGACGACGCTGCTGAACAACTTGAGCCGGTTCATTCCCGAGTCGGAACGCGTCGTCACCATCGAGCAGACGGCGGAGCTGCAGTTGCAGCAGAAGGACGTGGTGTCGCTGGAAACGCGTCCCCCCAACGTGGAAGGCCGCGGCGAAATCTCCCAGCGCGACCTGGTGAAGAACAGCCTCCGCATGAGGCCCGATCGCGTGATTGTCGGCGAAGCCCGCGGCAGTGAGGTGCTCGACATGCTGCAGGCCATGAACACCGGCCACGATGGCTCGATGAGCACCGTGCACGCCAACGACACCCGCGACGCTCTCGACCGCATGGAATTGATGATCGCCCTCTCCGGGGTGGAACTGCCCACACTGGTGGCGCGGCAGTACATCGCGTCGGCCGTTCAGATCCTGGTGCACATGGCCCGCTTGAGCACCGGCGAGAGAAAGGTGATCCGCATTTCGGAACTGAGCGGCTGCCAGGACGGCGTGTACCAGATCGAAGACATTTTCGTGTACCGCATGGCAGGCGTGGACCTCGACGGCAAGGCCCGCGGCGCGTTCTACGCCACAGGATACGAACCCCAGGTGCTCAAGCGGTTGTCGGCCCGCGGCATCGACATCCCTGCAATGATGTTCACCGCCCGCGAACTGACGGTCCGTGGAGAGTATTCGCCGCGTGTGTGAGGAACGGCAGCCTGGGACGAGTCTTCAAGTCCCATCCACGGGCGACACACATTTTTGACATGGTGGGACTCGAAGACTCGTCCCACCCTACGAAATACGTAACATGGCATCGACAGCAGCCACGGCACCACCGCCGGCCGATTTCTCTGCGATCTTGAAGGAGCAGGAGTCCTTCGGCAGCGGGCGCGACACATCCGCCGGCGACCGCATCAACACGTGGTTCGACACGCTGATGGTCCAATGCGGCTGGGAGCTGGCGCCGTCAATGGTGCTGATGCTGTGCTGCTGCTCCGCCATCACGCTGGGCGGCCTGCTGTTTGTGATCCAGGAGAACCTGCTGACCGCGGCGTTCGCCGTGCTGGTCGGGTTCATCGTGCCGATCCTAGGCGCAATGTTCGCGCGATCGCAGCGCCAGAACAAGCTGATGCAGCAGTTGCCGCCGATGCTGGAAGAGCTGGCGCGTGCGGCCAAAACCGGCCGCAGCGTGGAGCAGTGCATTCAGTTGGTCGCGGTGGATACTCCTGCCCCCTTGGGAACCGAATTGCGTCTGGCGTCGCGCCGGATCGACCTGGGCGTGCCGCTGAAAGACGCGCTGCGCGACATGCCGCAGCGCACGGGGGTGATGACGCTCAACCTGCTGGCGACGACGTTGGTGGTGCAGCAGCAGACGGGTGGCGACCTGGTGTCGGTCCTCACGCGGCTGTCGCGCACGGTGCGCGACCGGTTGTTGTTCCTGGGCCGGTTGCGGGCAGCGACCGCCGCCAGCCGCGCCACGGCCATCCTGATGATCGTGCTGCCGCCAGCCATTTTGGCGTTCTTCACCGTGCGCGATCCACAATATTTTCAGAACTTGATGGCCTCGACGTGGGGCCGCAATGCCACGCTGGCCGCGTTTGCGTTGGAAACGGTTGGCATCGTGTGGGTGACGCGCATCCTGAAGAACAGCCAACGGACGTAATGGAATCTCCAAATGCTAAAACCCAATTCCCAATGATTTCGGTTGCGCGTCGGAATTTGGAATCTGGCATTGGAATTTGGAGCCTTAACGCATGCTGCCTCCCTGGATGCTCGCCGCGTTTTACGTCGTTTCCGGCGTGGTCGTCGTGTGGATGCTGCTTCGCCTGCGGCACAAACGGCGGCTGGCACTGCAGGAGGAGCGCCCCCCCCTCGTTCACCCGCCGGTCGAAACGACGGTCCGGCCTTCTCTGCCGCCATCACCGCCGCCTGCGAACGCTCCTGCTGCGCTGCCAGCCGATTTGACGATCCTCAAGCCCGCAGCGGCATCCACTGCCTCAATACCTCCAGCGATCGTGACGACGTCATCGGCGGCGCCGTCGATTGACAAAGTGGTCCCCCGCCCTTCGGTGCCCGGCGAGTCAAGCCCGCAACCGCCGGCGAGTTGGCATCGCGAACGACTTTTCGGCGACATCCCCGCTGCGCCCGTCGATAATCTTGCTCGCGTACTTGCGGAAGACGTGCCGACGACGCGCAGCGACGACCTTCTGTTCGGCGATGTGACGACCTTTCTGGCCGCGATGCTGCCCGACTCGGCGACGCGTCGCGAACAGACCCGCGCCGAACTCATCTCAGCCGGCTACTATCAACCGCACGCGCTGCAGAACCTGGCGGCCGTGCGATATCTCACAATGATGGCCGGCCTCGTCGTGGCGTTCCTGCTGCTGCTCGCGGCGCCTTCGCGGCTCGAATGGATCGCCATGGGCGGCCTGTTCATGCTGCCGCTGCTCGGCTGGGCGTTGCCGCGGCTGTACATCCGTGGCCAGGCGGTCGATCGCCGCAGCGAGATCGAGCGTGGCATGCCCGACCTGTTGGACATGCTCAACATGTGCGTGAGCCAGGGACTCACGATCCCCGATTCACTGCGTCGCATCTTGCGCGACTTGCGCGGCCCCTATCCCGCCCTGGCGCAGGAACTGCGGATCATTTCCGAGCAGACTGCGATCGGCAACATGCACTTGGCGCTCGAGAACTTCAGCCGCCGGCTCGACATTCCCGAAGTGCACTCCTTCACATCGTTGCTCATTCAGACCGAGAAAATGGGCACCAGCATCAGCGATGCACTGGCGTCGTACAGCGATACGATGCGGGAAAGCCTCCGGCAAAGGGCCGATGAGAAAGGCAACCGCGCCACGTTCCAGTTGCTGTTCCCGACCGTGTTGTGCCTGATGCCCGCCGTGTATCTGTTCCTGCTGGGACCGGCGATCATCGACCTCTCGAACTTCTTCAATTCGGGCGGCCGCGATTCGCTCGACCAGGGGACGCAAGTGATCCAGCGGATTAACGCCAACCGCCGTGCGTCCACGGCCCCGAATCCCTATCCCTCTCCATGATCAAAGACCCAGGGATTGCCATCCCTGGGCTTCTATGGCCGATACGACTGCGTGATGACGGCGAGCGTGCCGCGGTCGGTGGAGCCAACCAGGTAGTAGACGGAGGCGTTCTTCGGATACAGGAAGACGCTGACGGGAGCGAGCAGATTCGTCGGGTTTCCCGCAGGCCGCACGTAACGCGTGTACGGACCGGTTGCGAGGTTGAACACACCCGACTGCTGCGAGTTGCTCAAATTGGTGGCGGTCGCCCCCGGCATGCCGATGGTGGACAGCACGCTCATGTCCACCGGCCCGATTTGAGCATTGTGCCGGAACACCACCCGCGAACTGGTGAAGGTGAGCCGCGACGTGTCGTTCTTGTAGGACGTCACTTTCGGAGTCCGGGACGTGGTCACGTGGAAGATGGCCGAACGGTTGTCGCGGCTCTCGATCGTCACGGTGGCCGACGCGATCAGGTTGCCGCTGCCAGGGGTCACCAGATCGGCCTGGCGAAAATCGACCTGGTAGGTGCCGACGGTGAGCTGCAATGGACCGCGAATCTCCCCAAACTTGACGTCCGCATAAAAGCAGTTGAGCGTGCCCGTGCCCGGCAGACCGACGCAAATGTCCACGGGCAGGTCGTTCGGGAAATCGAGGTCGAGCGAGGCGTTGTCCAACTCGTTGCCCGGCAGGCCGTGAATCAGGGTCAACTCGCCATAGGTGTTGAACTGCGCCCGGGCTTGTGTCGCCAGGAGTCCCCACACGGCGACGGCGGCGAGCGTCAGAGCGACGAGACGAGATCCAGTGCGGAACATCTGCCGGTTTCCTCGATCGAAGAGTCGGTGACAGGAACTCATCCCGCGGCGGTGGGGTTCGGAATGGTCGAAACCCAAGCCACTCCGCGGGGGCTGGCCGAAGTTGCCAACCAATTACCGATTCTGATCGCGCGGAGGAACCGGCGTCAAAGGGGAAAACCTGCACAATTCAGCCGCCGCGGCCGGACGTGGCGATTATGCGGGCTATGACACTGCGGCCGGCTCCGCACGCGACAGCAACGCCGTTGCGGCTGAGTCGCCGGAACAGACCTGCTGGTCAGGGTCGAAGCGGATCTCGCGCTGCACGCGGTAGGAGACGTTGCCCAAATGGCACCAACCCGCGGAGACCACAGCGCTCGCCAGATCGGCGGCCGGCGCGTGCCGCGTGCGGACGCCATCGATGAAGTCTCGCAGATGGGCGGCCGTCATGTCCGCGGCCGACGCGGCGCCGTGCGCCGGCTCGCCGTCGTACACCTTCCACCCGCCGCGGTCGATCACCAGCACGCCGCGCTCGCCGTAAAATGCCAGTCCCGCGCTGCGGCCCTCCATGCCGTGGCTGGAACACAGACGGTGCTCCCACAACACGGTCGACTCGCCACAGTCGTATTGCACCGACAGCGTGGCCGGCGTCTCGGCCGCATCGGCCGTGCTCAAACGTCCGCCCGCTGCCGCCACCCGCTGCGGCCACTCCAGATTCAATCCCAATCGCGCCAAGTCCAGCCAGTGCGAACCCCAATGGGCGAGTTCACCGCCACCGTAGTCCCAGAACCAGCGCCAATTGAAATGGCTGCGGTTGGCGTTGAACGGTCGCACGGGCGCGCCGCTAAGCCACGCACCGTAGTCGAAACCATCCGGCGGCGCAGTGTCGGACTTCACGGGAATCGGCTTGCGTCTGTGGACGGTCCAGGCTCGCGCCAACGCGACTTTTCCAATCCCGCCGCTGCGCACGTGCCGCAGCGCGTCCTGCAACGCCTCGCTGCTTCGCTCCTGTGTGCCGCACTGCACGATGCGACGCGTATCGTGGGCGATGGAGACCAACTCGGCGCCTTCCGCCAGCCGGCACGTTGCCGGGCTTTCGAGGTAAACGTCTTTCCCGGCAAGGCAGGCGTGCTTTGTCAGCGGTGCGTGAGTGTGATCGGGCGTGGCGATCACCACCGCGTCGATCGTGGGGTCGTCAAACAAGCGCCGCACATCGCGTTCGCACTGCGGTGCGATTCCACTCTGCTCGACCACGGTCGAGACCGCGGCGGGGAGAACACCGGCGTCCACGTCGCATAGGCTGCAGACCTCTACGTCGGGAAACTTCGCCAGGAGTCCGGCCAGTTCGCGTCCGCGGTTGCGCACACCGATCACGCCGAGCCGCACGCGCTCGCTGGCCGACGCACTGCCGGCGGCCGCCAACGTCACGACCCCTGCCGCCACGCCCGCCGCCTGTCGGGCGCTGCGGCCGAGGAACTGCCGGCGGTTCATGTCTCGAAGCAAATCGTCCACCGTGAGGGCCAACCGGGCTCTCCCAGAAATCAATGGGTTGAATCAACCCCTTTATTATGTCACGGTTGCCGGTGAAAAACAGGGCCATTCGGCCCATAATGGAGCGATGGACAATGCCTCCGAAGACAGGTTGGTGGCGATCGAATCGGCCGTCGCCCACCTCCAGCATGACTACGAGCAATTGCATCAGGCCTTCCTTGTGCTTCAGGGCGAATTGCAGGAATTGCGGCAGGCGGTCGCCCGACTGGACGTCCGTGTCGATACGCTCCAGCAGGAACCCGAAGACCGGTCGCCCGAAGCCGAACGGCCGCCACATTATTGAGTCTTGCCTTGCAACGGGACGCCGTTTCGCCGAAAATTCTTCGCTCGTTTGGGCGTGGACCAGAACAATCAGTGCTATCGGATTCAGGGCGAACTCATGGCTCATAAGAAGGGACAAGGCTCCAGCCGCAATGGACGCGATTCCAATGCTAAGCGGCTGGGAGTCAAAAGGTTTGGTGGGCAGCAAGTGCTCGCCGGCAGCATTCTCGTCCGCCAGAACGGGACCAGGTGGCACGCCGGCCGAAACGTCGGCTGCGGCCGCGATTACACCCTGTTTGCCCTCGCGGACGGCCAGGTGTACTTCGACCAGGACGGCCGCCGCGTCAATGTGCAGCCGGTCGAAACTCCCTCGGCGAACTGAAGCATCACGTTCCAATCGAATCACGAAGCCGCAAGCGACAATCACCTGCGGCTTCGCGCTTTCGTAAGATTCATTCTGCGACCGGTTCCGATGCCGACAGGGTGAGCGGGACTTCCAGCTTGCGCCCGCCGCGCACGATGGTCAGAATCACCTGGTCCCCCGGGCGCTTCTGGTCGATGTAGCTCAGGAAATCGTCGGTCGACTTCACCTTCTCGCCGTCGATGGCCACGATCAGGTCGGCGGCGGACTTGTCGACCTTCTGCACGATGATCGGCCCGCGGCGCGTCCGCGTCACATGGGGACCTTGCAGTCCGGCCTTGGCCGCCGGGCCGTCCGGACGCAGTTCGGCGATCAACAGCCCGCCTTCCGTAACAAACACGCGGTTAATGCCCGTCTCTGGACGAATCACGCGACCGTGGACGAGCAGTTGAGGCACCACGCGTGCGATGAGGCTGGCGGGAATGGCGAATCCTACGCCCGCGCTTTGCCCGCTCGTGGTGGCAATGGCGGTATTGATGCCAATCAGCCGACCGTGCGTGTCTAGCAGCGGCCCACCGGAGCTTCCCGGGTTGATGGCCGCGTCCACCTGGATGATCGTCTTAATGGTCCAACTGCCGTGGATCTGCAACGGCCGATTCAGGCCCGAGATCACGCCGGTGGTCAGCGTGCGCTCCAATCCAAACGGATTGCCGAGCGCGTACACGCGCATCCCGACGCGCAGGTTGCGGGAGTCGCCAATGGTCACGGGGTGGAGCACGTCCGGTGGGGCGTCGATGCGGATCACGGCCAGGTCGTTGAGGGGATCGGCCCCCACCACCGTGGCATCGTACTCGGCGCCGTTGTAGAGCGTCACGGCGATGGTTTTCGCACCTTGGACCACGTGATTGTTGGTCAGAATGTGACCATGGGCATCGATCACCGCGCCGGAGCCAGCCCCTTCCGACTGCACCTCCAGCAACAACCCGCTGCGCGCCCCTTTCGCGCTGATGTTCACCACGCCGCGGTTCACGGCTTCGTAAACCGCAACGTTGATGGCCTCTTCCGGGGTGAGCCCTTGCGAGTCGTAGATGTGCGCCGCGGCCGGTGCGACCTTTTCGACGGGCGAGCCGCCGCGAACGCCGTCTTGTGCGATCAACACCGAGTGCTGCGGCGCCGCCAGCAGCCACACCGTGACCACACTCGACACCACTCCTGATGCGAAGCACGCGAGAAACCAGCGCATGGTGAACACACTCCCGGACGCAAAAACGTGATTCCACAGGGGGATATACGTCTCCGCGGCGATTGCCTCAAGGGGGATTTTGGCGGCTTGCTCCTGGCGCGCGGGCGTGAAACAATGCACACGTGCTCGAAAGATTCGAGCCTCCGTGCGAAAGTGCCTTGTTATGCGACGCATCGGGATCCTCACGGCGGGGGGCGACACGCCTGCCCTCAACGCGACCATCTTCGGAGCCGTCGAGCGGGCCAACGCTCTGCGAATCGAAGTGGTCGGGATCATCCGCGGCTTTGCCGGCGTCATCGACCCGCGTTTGCCCCACGTGCGGCTGAACCCCCTGTTCAGCACCATCCCCGAAATCAACCCCTGCCGCGGAGGCACGTTGCTCGGCGCCTCCCGCACCTACATCGATCCCGCACAAACCGACGTGCTCGCCGAAATCATGCTGCGCTTGCAGAAGCTCGGCATCGAAGGCCTGGTGTGCATCGGCGGTGACGGCACCATCAACGGCATGCAGCCGCTGTCGGAACTGTTTCCCTGCGTGCTCGCCCCAAAAACCATCGACAACGACCTCGGCCTCAATTACATCGACGAACCCAACGAGTGGACCCGCGAAGAGAGCGAGAACGGCGGGCTGGTCAGCCTGCTGAAGCCCCCCGCGCACGAATCGATCGATCTTGAGGAGATCGTTAACTTCGCCACGCCCGGCTATGCCACCGCCGTGGCCGTCGTGGTCCAGGGCGTTGAGCGCTTGCGGACGACGGCGGAAAGCCACCGCCGGATCGCCATCATCGAGGTGATGGGGCGGGATTCCGGCTTCATCGCGCTGGGCTCATCGTATGGACAGCCGGACATCATTCTCGTCCCCGAGGTCCCCCTCGACATGGACCACCTCGAGCAGCGCGTGGCCGAGCTGTACGACCTGCAAAAGCACGTGGTGATTGTGGTCGGCGAAGGAGTGCGGGACGCCTCCGGGCGGCAGCTCGGGGCGGCGACCAAGAGCTACGATCCGGCCGGCAACGTCATCTACAGCGGCGCGGCCGAGGAACTGAAGCGGCTGCTGGCCCTGCGGTTCGGCGACGAATTCTTCGGCAGCCGACGGAAGCACGAATCGGCCGATTCCGTGCTGTTCACCCGGAAAGTCGGGCACACGCAGCGCGGCGGGCGCCCGATCAAGTTCGACCGCTTCTTCGCGGCGCAAATCGGTGGGAAAGCCGTCGACCTCATTGTGGAAGGCCGCAACAACCACCTCGCAACGCTGCAATGGTCGCGCGCCGACGGCTTCTTCCTCGATTCGCTCCCAGCCAACAAGCTCCGCGACCCGTGGAAGCGGATCCATCCGCGGCGCGTGCATCCGTCTCTGTACGATGCCCAACGATTTCAGCCGTCGCGGCTCGGCAAAGAGTACCTGATGACGATCCTCACGAACGCCATCGGCTTCGACGACGTCGAAGAGCTCCGGGCCGAAACGTTCTCCCCGGGCAAGCTCTCCACGCGCTACCAGAGCGTGAACATCGACATCCAGCGCCGGATCGAGACCGTGAAGTAGCGTTGGATTTCTCAGGAATCCCAGGGCGACCCAGCAGACTGGGTGCCCCGCATCCCTGGGTCTCCTCCCTTCGCGAGGACTACCGCAGTCGTTGCGGCGGAGCGGGATTGATGTCGATGCCGCTGTTCGCAGGCCACACGTCGCGCACAGGCTCGTCGGCGAACTCCTGGTAAACCGCCTGCTGGACCGCGGACGGTTTGTGCGGCGGACCGGCAATTCGGACTTCCTGCCCCAGCGGGGCCGGCCGCACCGCTTTGCCTTGGGCCAGCAGCGTCCGCAAGGTCCGCTTGACCTCCATCCGCTCCGATTCCGCGGGACCGGCAATCAGTTGAATCTCGTCGACGACGTGCTTGCCGTTTTCTTTCCGAAGCAGCACCGACGCTCCGTAGTTCTCATTGCCCAGCTTCACGAGCGCCTGGTTGTCCGACAAGGTGATCGACTGCAGCGGCGCCTCGAGAAACGTGTCGGCGGACAGCCCGGAGTTCGGCACGAATTCGGTCTGCTGCCACACCATGCGGTTGAAGTCGGCCGAGCATGTTTCCTGCAGCAGGTCGAGCACCGTGCGCTGCTCGGCGGGATCGCGGCCCAGCGTGACGGCGGCGGCGAAGTTCCGCAGGGGAATCAGCACTTCGAGCGTCTGCTTGACGGATGCCGGCCGGCCGGGCGCGTGCCACAGCAAATCGTCTACGTAGAATCTGCCGTTCTCCTCGCGCAGGACGTACGTAATGGGCTTGCCGTTCTGCCGCACCTCCGCGCGAGTCAGGGCGCCCTGGAACGTGGTGGTCAGAATCTCCGGCAACGGATCGTCGAAGGTCTCAAGTGGCATTCCTTGCACGGTGGCGGCATTCAGCCGCTGCCACACGCGACTGGAAAAATCTTGCGTGGAACTGTGCCGCAGATGGTCGAGGTCGCGCTCCGCCAGCGCGTGAGCAAAAAGTTGCAGCATTTCCTGGGCGGTGAACAGTGCCGACAGCCGCTTCTCCTGCCGAGTTTCGAGCTCGTAGATGGTGACTTCACGCACCTTGAACTGCGGCGGGGCATCGGGCTCGGCGGAATCTTCGCGGCGCATGTCGATCTGCACGACTTCGGTGCCGTTGCGCAGCATCAGATCGGCCCGCTGCGGCCGCACCTGGGCATCGAGTTGGTGGTCGGTGAGCTGCGGTGACGGAAGCACCACCTGTTTCAGATTCGCCACGGCCAGACTGCCGTCGTAAAAATCGGCGTCGCACAACTGCTGCAACGTGTCGTGGTCGGCTCGTGCGAAGGCGTCGAGGAAGCCGGTGCAGGTATTGACGGCAATGGCCAGCTTCTGCAGCGAGGAAATCTGTTCCTTCTCGTCCTTGGAATCGACCGCAATGTCGGTCACCACCCAATGCTCGTCCTGCTGCCTGAGCGTCAACACGGTTTCGCCCGCCTTGCGCGGCAGGCGGACGACTGCGAGGGCGTCTTCCAACTGAGCCTGGGGTTTGAAGGTGCTCGATTTGCCGCGGTCGGCGACAATCTTCATCGTCAACTCGGCAAAATAGGCGGGAGGCAGGAGTTCGAGGCTGACTCGCAGCTCGTTGCCAGTGACGCCGAGCACGCGTTCGCGATCGCCGCCATCCCAGGCTTCCAGGAACTCGCGGACCGTAAGTAACAGATCCATCTGCTCGGTTACCGACTTGTAGGCGGTGACCCCTTGCTTCTTCTGCTTGAGGTAGATGTCGTCCACGACCCATTTGCCGGAGTCGTCGCGGACCAGTTCGTAGAAGATCTCTTTTTTCGCATCGTCTTTTTTCTTGCCGTCGCCCACCTGGACCGTGACGCGGCGATGGTTCTCCGAGACCTCTTCCACCTCGACGATCGATACCTTGCCGTCCGGCAGGCGGAGGATCTTGAAGTCTTCCAGGGCCGAGGCGGTGCGAAGCGCCTTCTCGGCGAATTCGGGAGACGAGTTGGCCTTCAACCCTTCGAGATCGAGGTCGTGCAGGTTCTGTGCGAACCGGTGGATGGCCCGGCTCTCGAAGAAATGCGAGCACCCGGCGAACGTCGCGAGACTCAGCACGACGCACGACAGGCGGCCTGCGGACGTGAACATGCGCAACCTTCCTTGGCCCGTGGAACGCACGCCGCGCCACGGCAAGACTTCACACCCCGATGGGACGAAAGATGGGAGCCGCAGCTTCTCGCACAACCGCGCGCGACCGTCAATAGGGGGAAGCGCGGTTTCCCGACCGGCGACCGCCGGATTGTGGTGACCCCGAGCAGCGAAAGGCGAAATCTGCCGGAACGACGCACCTGATAACGTCGTTCGGAGTGGGAATCGCCTTACGGCGCCGCAGGCGAATTGACCAGCCCGGCCACCGCCGGCTCAACCTGCGTCTCATACGAGACACCTTCTCCCGCGCCGGCTGGATTGCGGTTGTCGAACGTGTGGGCCCGCTGGCCCTTCCGGTCGTAAACGAATACCGCGGGAATAGAGTCGATTTTCAACTCCGCAAACAGGTCGTCGGAGGGCATGGTACACAGCACATTGATGATCCTGGCCTTATGGTCGGCCAGCACCTTCGTCACTTTCTCGCGATAGAACTCCGGCGGTTTCTTCTTGATTCCGACGTAATCGCAATTGAGCCCTATGCACACAACGTCGTTCGGATAGCGCTGTTGCAGGGCGATCAACCGTGGAAACTCGCGCAGGCAGGGCTCGCACGACGTGGACCACACATCCAACACCACAATCTTGCCGGCCTGCTTCTGGACCAGCGCTTCCACCTCGTCCCAGTTCATCGGTTGCAACGAGATTTCTTCCGTGGTGGGCACCGGCGGGTTGCCCTCGGCGGCGATCGGGGCATCGAGCGGTTCGTCGTCAGCCTTTACTGGCACGGGAAGCGGCGTGGCAATCTCGACCGGTGCAGACGGAGGCGGAGACGACACCCGGGCTTCGCAACCAGCGACCAGCGCCGCGACAGCCACCAGATGCCACCAGACGATTCGCGACGGCATGGGCAAGATCTCCTGTTGGACGGCGTTCTCCTTCCATTCTCGGTACGCGGGGACGGATCGGCAACCGACGGCCTTTGCGAATCGGCGTGCAGGGCTGCTACGATGAGGGTTGGAGATGTCCCATGCGAATGGTCGCCTGCCTGGTGGTCCCGGTCCTGCTCTTTTTCGTCGGCTGCAACCGTGACTCGACGCCGTCGCCGGCTGCCGTTCCTACGGCGCCGGTTGTCGTTCGCGCCCCGACTGCCGACGCAACGGCCGACCAGCCCATCGTTGAGGAACCTCACCCGACGCCGGCGGGCATGCGATGGATTCCCGGCGGGTCGTTCACCATGGGCTCGAACAACCCGAAGTTTCCAGACGAACTCCCCGCCCATCGCGTGACGCTCGACGGGTTCTGGATCGATGAAACGGAGATCACCAACGCACAGTTTCGCGAGTTTGTCGAAGCCACGGGATACGTGACGGTTGCCGAGAAGAAGCCCAAGCCGGAAGACTTTGCCGGCCAGGTGGAGAACGTGGCCGACATCCCGCCGGAAAACCTGGTTGCAGGGTCTATCTGCTTTAACTCGAAGTTCGATCCAAAGATGCTCCGGAAGGATCATCCGCTGTGGCCGTACCAGGTGTGGAAGTACGTGGCGGGCGCGAATTGGCGGGAACCGGAGGGCCCCGGCTCGAATCTGGAAGGGCGCTGGGAGCATCCCGTCGTGCACGTCTCGTGGAACGACGCCCTGGCCTACTGCCGGTGGGCCGGTACGCGCCTGCCCACGGAAGCGGAATGGGAATATGCGGCCCGCGGGGGGCACGAGGGGTGGGAGTATCCGTGGGGGAATGAGCGCAACCCCGACGGCAAGTGGTTGCACAACATCTGGCAAGGGGAATTTCCAGTTCAGAACGACGTGACGGACGGGTTCGTACAGACGTCGCCCGTGAAGACGTTTCCACCTAACGACTACGGCTTGTACGACATGTCGGGCAACGTCTGGGAGTGGTGCTACGACTGGTATCAGCCGGACTACTACGCGGTCAGCCCGGAACGCAATCCGCCGGGTCCGGCCGACAGCCTCGACCCTTTGGAACCGACGATTCCCAAGCGCGTGCAGCGCGGCGGCTCGTTCATGTGCAGCGATACCTACTGCATCGGTTACCGAGTAGCGGCGCGAATGAAGGGGGATCTGAACTCCGGCAGCTTCCATTGCGGCTTTCGCACGGTGCTGACGCCATCGCAATGGGAAAAATCTCGCCGTGCCCAACCGCGGACGACGGCCGCGGCCGCGGCATCGCACGAGTGACAATTATTGTGCCGTTCGCCGCGATCGCGAGGATTCTAGCGATCGTAAGCCTCGGTAGCGGAGCGTCCGAGGTCCGGACGCGCGGCTCGTGACGGATTTGGCGCGCCTGTTGCGGTCTTAGCATTCCTGCCGGCGTGGCGCGCCGATATATCCGTTCCATCTGGTTCTTCACGCATTCTCCCACGGATCTGGTCGCCGAAGAGCCAAGGTGCTTGATGTGGCCTCACGACTTCATGATCGAAGGATAGGAATGTCTACAGGCACCCGGCCCTTTGAAACAGTGGCGCCTAATGCGCGGAGCGTGTCGATTGTCCGGAGTAGCAGCGAGGGGACGCTTTCGTCTTCAGAGGTCAACCGGCGGCTGCTCCACATGAGTCCGGGGCTGCTGCCGTTCTTGCTGTGGGCGATCCCACACCAGGATCCGTGGGGGCCGGCGCTGGTGAACGTCGTCGTGGCCCTGTTTGTGGCGATTGTCGGGCTGGCGGTGACGCGGCCCCAACTGTTCGCACGGCCGGGCGAACGGGATTTCCGTCCGTCGGTCCTGGGTTATGCGCTACCCATTTTCGCCGCGCTCAGCCTGTGTCGAGGACGCGAAGAAATCGGCCTCATGACGCTGGTCGTCCTGGCATGGGGGGACGGTTCCGCCACGTTGGGCGGCATGTTGCTGGGCGGACGGCCCCTGCCGTGGAACCCGTCGAAGACCTGGGCGGGGACGTTGTGCTTCGTGGCGTGTGCCACCCCGATCGCGGCGCTCGTCTACTGGGGTGAAGCGAGGCCAACCGTGGAGTTCGGCTCGGCCCTGCTGATCGCACTGGGCACGTGTGCGGTTAGCGCGGTGGTGGAAAGTGTGCCGCTGCGCATGAACGACAATCTTCGCGTGGGGGCGACGGCGGCGATTCTGGGTGGGGTCTTGACAATATTCGTGGTAGGCTGATGCTCGGCGCGGGGCGCAACTGATTGCTCTGCGCGCGAACGATTGGTGATCACGGTCTCGTGCATGCCTCTGCTGGAAGCCCGCCGACTGCGGAAAAGCTATGGCGCCCACCTCGCCGTGGCCGAAGTGAGCTTCAACGTCCACGCCGGTGAGATCCTGGGCCTGCTCGGTCCGAACGGTGCCGGCAAGTCGACGACCATGATGATGCTCGCGGGGTTGTTGACCCCCGATGCGGGTGAAGTCTGGCTCGAAGAGCAGAAGTTCGCGGCGCACGTGCCCGGCCAGCGGCGTAAGCTCGGCGTGGTTCCGCAAGACCTCGCGTTGTATGGCGAACTCTCCGCGTGGGAAAATCTGCGGTTCTTCGGCCGGTTGTATGGACTGCGTGGCCGAGAACTCGAGTCCCGTTGTCGCGACGTGCTCGAAGACGTGGGCCTCACCGAGAGCGCCAAGCGCCCGGCTCGCGAGTACTCCGGCGGCATGAAACGGCGGCTCAATTTTGCCATTGGCCTCTTGCACCGGCCGCGCGTGCTGATTCTGGACGAACCGACGGTGGGCGTCGACCCGCAGTCGCGCGCGCATCTGCTGGAGTGCATTCGCCGCGTGGCTGCAGAGGGTGTCGGCGTGGTTTATGCCAGCCATTACATGGAGGAAGTCCAGGCACTGTGCCGGCGGGTGGCCATCATCGACCACGGCCAGATGCTGGCATACGAGGCGATCGACACGCTCCTCGCAGGGCTGTCGCCGGACTTGCACGTCACCGTGACGGGCATCAGCGATTGGGACGCGTGGCGCTCGCGGGCCCAGGTGCAGGGCGTGCAGAACGGTCACGGCACGCTGGTGATCCCCGGCACGCAGCCCGACCGCACTGCCGCATTGCGCACCTTGCTCGACCGGCTGGCCGACTCCGGTGCCATCGTTGAACGCATCGAAACCCAGCAAACGAACCTCGAACGGCTGTTCCTCGAACTCACCGGCCACGGTCTCCGAGACTGAAGTTCACCACTCACCACTCACTCTTTCCTCATGGACGCCGTCTGGACCATTACCCGCAAAGACCTGCAACTGCTCGTTCGCGACAAGCGGGCGCTGGCGCTGCTGGTGGTGCTGCCGCTGCTGTTCATCTCGGTGATTGGCATGTCGACCGGCCAGTTCCTCACGCGCGACGACGAACCGCGCCGGTCGCGCGTTGGCGTCGTCGATCTCGATCACAGCGAATTGTCGGCGAGCGCCATCGCGCGGCTGCAGGAGCACGCCGAGCTGGCGGTGGACGTTTTT
>Ga0073934_10004176_pt1 | contig 24594 bp, 17 predicted proteins | sample LarsenN4metaG_FD_76834 | JGI IMG/M metagenome (GOLD analysis project Ga0073934, IMG submission 76834) | Hot spring sediment bacterial and archeal communities from British Columbia, Canada, to study Microbial Dark Matter (Phase II) - Larsen... ... | reverse complement strand
TTTGGTGAGATAGTCGTCTCCCCCCACCAGGAAGCCGTTGATGCGGTCCTCGTCTTTGATCTTCGCGGTCAGGAAAAGGACAGGAATCTCCGCCAGCTGGGGGTCGGAACGCATGGCGCGGCACACGGCATAGCCGTCCATGCCAGGCATGATCACATCCAGGATGACCAGATCCGGCGGGTGCCTGCGAGCCTGCTTCATCCCATCCTCTCCATCCCTGGCGATGACCACTTCAAAATCACCGCCCCGGAGGGTCCGTTCAACCGTGCGGGCGACCAGATCATCATCCTCGACGACGAGGATCCTGGGTGAATTCTTCATTTGCCACCGAGTCCGCATATGCCTCCCCTTCCGCCTCAGGCAGAACCGCAGTTCAGGGATTTTACCACCGTAAAAATCCCATAAACCGGCGCCGGGTGGGCATTGACTTACCAATGTTGTTAGGTGTAAGGACTGCTCGCGAGTCAAATCGAAAAATCCTCCCCCTTCCAGACCCCCTCCTCCGGCATGTGCAGGGCTGGAGCTTTCTCCTCCGGGAGGGCAACCCGCGCTTCGAGCGCTTTCACGCGCTCCATCAGCCCAACCAGGGCCTCGCCCAAAACGTCCGGCATGACGCCGTGGTTGAGGTCCGGCAACTGTGAAACCGGGCGCGGCTTGCTGCGCACCACGACCTCGCCCGGGACTCCTACGACTACCGAGTCCGGGGGAACGGGCTTGACAACGACGGCATTGGCGCCGATCCGGCTGTTCGCGCCAACCGTGATGGCGCCCATGATCTTGGCGCCTGCCCCGACGACGACGTTGTCTTCCAGCGTGGGATGCCGCTTGCCCTTCGAGAGCGTCGTCCCACCCAATGTGACACCGTGGTACATCGTGACGCAGTCTCCCACTTCAGCGGTCTCGCCGATCACCACCCCCATGCCATGGTCGATGAAGAATTTCCGCCCGATGCGCGCCCCCGGATGGATCTCGATGCCAGTCAGGAAACGGAGCAACTGGGACAGGCAGCGCGCCAGCAGTTTCAGGTTCCTTTCCCAAAGCCAGTGCGCCAGGCGGTGCCCCCAGATGGCGTGCAGGCCGGAGTAGCAAAGCAGGACTTCCAGCCAGCTGCGGGCTGCCGGGTCCCTGTCGAAAACCGATTGGATATCCTCACGCAGGAGTTTGAACATCGTACGACCTACTCCAGCAGACCGGCAAACAGGGCGGTGCTGAGGTACCGCTCGCCAAAAGAGGGGAGAATAACCACGATCAGCCTGCCACTGTTCTCCGGGCGCTGCGCCACCTGGAGGGCTGCCCAGACCGCCGCCCCAGAAGAAATCCCGACCAGGAGGCCTTCTTCGCGCGCCATCTGCCTGGCAGTTTCCAGCGCATCTTCGTCTTTCACCCGTACGATCTCATCGATGATTCGCACGTTGAGCACGTCGGGCACGAACCCGGCGCCGATGCCCTGGATCTGGTGTGGACCTTTCTCTCCCCCGGACAGCACCGGTGAGCCATCGGGTTCCACGGCGACGCATCTGAAACTGGGTTTGCGAGTCTTGAGCACTTCGCCCACGCCCGTGATCGTCCCGCCGGTCCCGACTCCCGCCACGAGAATATCCGCCTTGCCGTCGGTATCGCGCCAGATCTCTTCAGCGGTTGTCCGGCGATGGACATCCGGGTTGGCCGGGTTCTTGAACTGCTGGGGGATAAAATATCGCTGGTCCGCTGCCGCCATCTCTTCTGCCTGGCGGATAGCACCCGCCATCCCCTCGCTGCCAGGGGTGAGCACCAGCTCCGCGCCGTAAGCACGCAGCAAAGCCCGGCGTTCTTTGCTCATCGTGTCGGGCATGGTCAGAACGCATTTGTAACCCCGCGCAGCGCAGACTAATGCCAGCCCAATCCCGGTGTTGCCGCTGGTCGGCTCGAGGATGATGGTGTCAGCTTTTATCAAACCTGCCTTCTCGGCAGCTTCGATCATCGACAGCCCGATCCGGTCTTTGACGCTGTGCGCCGGGTTATAAAATTCCAGCTTGGCGACCACTTCCGCAGCCGCACCGCGCGTCACGCGGTTGAGACGCACCAGCGGCGTGTTTCCGACCAGCTCCGTAACGTCATTGGCGATCTTCATCCTGATCCTCTTTCAATATCTGGCTCACCCGGATTCTTTCGGCAAGTTCATTCTCCAGCGCAAGCTCGGTGTTGTCCAGCTGGATCACGGTGACCGGCGAGTTCTGCAGCACGGTTACCCAATCGTCCGGCGAAAGGCCGTACGCCTGGAGAGACGCCCGCCTTTCCGCCGGGAAACCCTCCAGGAAACCAGTCACCCTTGCCCGATACCCCGCCGGGACGTCCAGCAGTGTCAGGTCGAAGCGATGATGTCTCCTTCGTCGCCTGCGTCTTGACCGGCCTGGCGAGAACCACGACCGCGCCAGAGAAGCCAGCCAGGAGTGTTCGGGGGCGACGCTCTGGTACCCACAGGCCGGACAGCAGACCAACCCGCACCCCCTGTTCAGCGGGCAGCTCTGGCAGGCTGGACCTGAACCAACTTCATACCGATGTCCGCACATTGGGCAGTTCGTGAAGGTCTTCATGCGCCCCAGCCTGTCAAGGACAGCACCCGGTTCAGAACGCCGCCCACCAGGAACGCCAAAGGCATGATCAGTGCCAGCATCCCGAGCGCCGTCCGCCAGCCGCGCTCTTTGGCGATCATCATCACGCTGGCAATGCAGGGGATGAAAAGGGTGACGGTCACCATGGCGACGACCACCTGAAGAGGGGTAAGCAGCCCTTGAGATTCCATGACGAACAGCCCGGTAGCGCCAAAATCGCGGCGCAGAAAACCGACCAGGAAAGCTGCGCTGGCCTGTGCCGGCAGACCGAGCCATCCGCTTACCAGGAGCTCTCCTAGCCTGGTGAGCCAGACAAGCCAGCCTGTCTTGTCCAGCAGGAACAGCAGAGCTGTGCCCAGCAGGAAGAGCGGTACGACCTCCTTCAGGTACCACTCGACCCGCGCCAGGGTTTTGACCAGCACGTTCGAGAGCATGGGCACCCGGAGCGGAGGCAGCTCCACCAGCAGGAGGGACCGTTCCCCAGGCACGAGCCGTGCCGCCAGCCAGCCGACAGACACCAGGACCAGGAAGACCACCCCACTCCAGATGAGTGTCGCGGTAAAAGAGATGCCGGCTAGCATGCCCATCACAACGCCCAGCTGGGCAGAGCACGGCACCGCCAGCGCCAGAAGCAGCGTGACCAGCAGTCTCTCCCGCCGGCTTTCGAGGACGCGCGTGGTCAGAGTAGCCATGGTCACGCAGCCCAACCCCAATACCATCGGCAGGACAGCTTTGCCGTTGAGGCCCAGGAGCTGGAACAGGCGGTTGCTGAGCGCCGCCAGCCTCGGCAGGTAGCCTGAATCTTCCAGGATCCCAAACGCCAGGAAAAACGTCGTCACGATAGGCAAGATCAGGGCGAACGCGTAGGTTATACCCATCGTCCACAGCCCGTACTGCCCCACCAGCAGGTCGGCAAGCAGGGACCAGGGGATGAGTTCCCGGAGTATACTGGTGATCCAGGGATTAATCACACCACCAAACAGCTCCTCCTCCAGGAGACCGACCAGGGTCCCGGCCCCAAAGATCCCTACAAACCAGTACAGCCCGTAAAGGACAGCACCGAGGATAGGCCACCCCCACACAGGGTGCGTGGATAGCCTGCTCAACACCACCCGAGCACCACCCCAGCCGGCAGAACTGTCGTGCATGACCACAGCCGCGCAGAGTCGGTCGACGTATGCTCTCCGCGTCTCCTGGATGACCACCTGGAGCGGCTCGACGAACGACAGTTGCAGGCGTTCCCGCAGGGACCGCAGCTCCTGCAGAACCGCTGGGGGAAGATGTTCCCCCAGCCAGTTCTCGCTGACCGGATCGCCGCTGAACCAGAGCAGGGCGAAAGCGCGCGGCGTGATCGACGCCGCCCCCAGGAGGGAATCCCCGGTTCGAGTGCAGAATGCTGCCACAGCCGCTTCAATCTCCGCCGGGTAGTTGAGGCGGAACTGTGGAACGCGCGCCTGCTCGAGCGCACCTGCGAGCTCCTGCATCCCATGGCCGCGAATTGCTGTGGTTGGCACGACGGGGAGAGAGAAGAATTCCGAGAGCAGCATGTGATTCACCACCAGGCCGCGGCTTTGGGCTTCGTCCATCATGTTCAACGCCAGGACGAGGGGCAGTCCCATCTCCGCCAGCGGCACGGTCAGCAGCAGGGTACGCCTCAAGTTCTTGGCATCGCCAACCTGCAGGACCGCCCGCAGGTCTTCGTAGAGCAGGACGCGCGCCGTCACCTGTTCATCTTCTGTCCGCGGCGGGAACGCCACCACCCCCGGCGTATCGACCAGGACCATCCCCGGCAGCATTTTCGCCGCGCCGCGCGCCAGCTCGATGGTCGTGCCCGGATAATTGGAGACGATCACGTGCTGGCCGGTAAGCCTCTGAAAGATCACCGATTTCCCCACGTTGGGATGGCCGACGAGCGCGATGTTCGCGCCGGTGAAACCCGCGGTGTTCGAGATGCTCGGGTGGCAGCTAACGCTCATCGGGTGAAACACTCCCATCCGAAGGCGCGGCTTCCCGCCCGCACTCCGGGCACAACCCATACAGGACGATCGAGCCGTGTTCCACGGAGGCGCCGGTATCCTCTTCAAACCGGTCTTTGATCGCCGCGATCAGGTCGGTATCGAATTCGGTCACGCCCTTGCATTTTACGCACATAAAATGGTGATGCCCGCTGGGCAGGGCGGCATCGAAGCGCTCCTGGCGTCGCCCCTCGTCAAAAAGACGGGTGCTGACCAGGTCTTCAGCCTCCAGCCAGCGCAGCGTTCGGTAGACGGTGGACAGATGGAGGTTCGGGTCGTCCTGTTTGACCAGGGAATAGACCTCCTCCGCAGTCGGGTGATCGCCTGAGCGCTCCAGCGCTTCCAGAATCAGGCGCCGCTGCGCCGTCATGCGACCCCCCTGGGAGTGAAGGCGAGTCCGCGCCTTCTCGATCAATTCAAACATCACGCGCCTGCTTATTGCAAATCATTTGCAATATAATATCGTTTCGAGAACCGTATGCTCAGTGACTTTCGTCGCCTTATGAGTATGATTTTTGTTATAAGAATCTTAATATCTCCCCGTTCTTCGGTATAATTCAAGCACCCCTGGAAATCGACGGCACCAGCCCCTCTGCCGCTGGCAACCCGAAGAGCAGCAACTGCATGTGGCTGGATAACTGAATCAAAGGAGGCATACCAGCATGGCGATCGATCCTGTGTGCGGGATGGAAGTTGAAGAGAAGACGGCGGTCTGGACATCGGAATACAAGGGAAAGACTTATTACTTCTGCGCTCCAGGCTGCAAGGCGGCGTTCGACAAGGACCCGGAAAAATACCTGGAAGAGGGCATGTCCCACGCCGGACACGAACACCACGGCTGATTGACGGGTCCTTTCCCGGGATTTCGTGAAACATGTAACAATATTTCATTTATAATTAATTCACCCGCGAATTTCTGGCATCCTCCTCGCCTTCTCGGGCATCTTCGTAGGGAGGAGTTCTCCCTGCGTGAGGGGTGGAAGTGGGTGAAATCCTCAACCCATACATTGCCGGCGCGCCGGTGGTCGAAAGGAGCATGTTCTTTGGCCGCCAGGACGTGTTCGACTGGATCGAGCGCAGCCTGGCCGGGCAATACGTCAATAACATCCTGGTGATCCACGGTCAGCGCCGGGTCGGCAAGACCTCGGTCCTGAAACAGATCCCCCATCACCTGTCCTCAAAATACATCCAGGTCTTTTTCGACCTGCAGGGGCGCACCAACACCACTCTAGACCGATTTCTGTGGTGGCTGGCGCGGGAGATCTCCCGCACGCTGCGCCAGGAATGCGGCCTGATCGTGGACGTCCCGGAGCAATCTGCCTTCAGGGAAGACGGGGACCCCCTCCAGACTCAATTTCTGCCCGGCGTCTGGCCCTTGCTGGCAGAGAAATCGCTGCTGCTGACTTTCGACGAATTCGACGCGCTGGACCAACCAGAGATTCAGGAAACCCTCGCCAGACCGCTGATCGACTATCTCCGCCGCCTCTTCGACCACGAAAAACTGAGCTTTATCTTCTCCATTGGCTCTTCCGGGCATAAGCTGGAGAACATGCAGGCGGCTTACACGAACTTCTTTAAATCTGCCCTTTACAGAAAGATCAGCTTCCTGGTCCAGGAGGACTGCCGCCAGCTGATCACCCGCCCGGTGGACGGAGTGCTCACCTATCACCCGGACGCCATCGACCGCATCTACCTGGCTACCGCCGGGCACCCTTACTTCACCCAGCTCATGTGCCATGAGCTGTTCTCGGTGTGCCAGAAGACCGGCAGACGCTCCGTCGACCCGGGTGATGTGGAGGCCATCCTCGAAGACGTCATCGAGCGCGGCACGGTCAACCTGAAATTCGTCTGGGACGAAGCTTCTCCGCTGGAAAAATGGGTCCTGGCGTGCCTGGCCCAGGCGGACCGCGGAGCGAGCGACCTGCAGCTGGCAGGCCTGCTGAACTCCCAGCGGGTGCGCTACAGCGAATCGGACCTGAACAGGGCGCTGCTCCACCTGCGAGAAAAGGATGTCCTCACGCAAGAAAACGGCTTCGTCGTGTCCCTGATGCGCCTCTGGCTCCAGAAGAACCGTCCGCTCGAACGGGTCAGGGAGGAGCTGGTCGAAGTCAACCCGATCGCCAACCGGTACATCGAGATCGGCGAGGAATATCAGACTCTGGGGGATCGGCGGAAAGCCCAGGAAAGCTTCCAGCAGGCCCTGCTCGTCGATCCCGGCAACCTGAAAGCCCGGCTGCATCTCGGCGCCATCCACCTGGAAGCAGGCGAGCTGGATCAGGCGCTCCAGGCTTACGAGGCGGCTTTAGCGATCGACCTGGAGGACGTCAAAGCCCGGACAGGATTTTGCTCCGCGAATATGGCTCTGGGCGACCAGGCGAGCGTTGACCAGGATATCGATAAGGCGGAACAATTCTACCGGCAGGTGCTCTCGATCAACGCCGACCACACTGAAGCAAGGCAGCGCCTGACCGCGATCTACAGCCGGAACGCGGACCAGGCCCTGGAGCAGGGGCGGGACGAAGCAGCCCTGTACGCCCTTAGAGAGGCTCTGCAGCATTCTCCGGAGGATGCTGCGCTGGAGGCCCGGCTGAGGGAAGTGGAGACGCAGAAGCTCGAGAAGACCCTCCAGGCTGCCCTCGAGGAGAGCCGCAGAGAGGCCTCCGCCCACCGCTGGGAAGCCGCCGCTTCTGCTTTGGAAGGCGCCCTGGAGATCGCGCCGGACGATTCCAGGCTCCAGCAGGCTTTCGAGCTTTTGAAAGCAAACCGGCGTGTTTTCGAGCTGAAGGGTCTCGCCAGCAGCGCACGCAGCCTGGCAGACGCCGGGCGCTGGGAGGAAGCAGCAGAAACCTGGAGGGCTTACCTGGCCCTCGAACCGGAAGACGCGGAAGCTGTACGGACCGAGCTGGAGCAGATCGGGCTCCGCCTCGAGCTCGATCGGCTCTACGCCCAGGCTCTGGGCGCTCTGGAAGACAAGGACTACCCCCGGGCGGTCGGCCTGCTCAAGCGGGTCGTCTTCCAGGACGAATCTTACAAGAACGCCGCCCGGCTGCTGGCGCAGGCAATCGAGGCCCAGCGTGCCCGGCGCTCAATCTGGCGGATCTGGTCAAGACTCTATGCCGGATCGGAGTCGATCCGGATCGAAGCGCAGCGCGCAAGACGTCCCGTCTGGAGCCGGTGGATCCGGGCCGTCGCCGCTGGTCTCACCTTCGTGGTCCTGGTTTGGGCCGGTTTCCGATTCGGTCCGGGCTGGTTGCGATCCCTTTCCAGCCAGCCCCCCCTTCTCCCTTCGACCCAGATGATCGACCTGACAGCCCCGCCAACCAGCCCAGCTGCTTTTGGGGGTTCACCGACTCAACTCCCGGCAGAGTCCCCCCAACCCGCCCAGACAGGTTTACTCATCGGGTTCGAGCGCTTCGCCGGGCCAATCCTCGAGTCTATCCGGGGCGTCCAGCCCGATTTCGAGGATGATTTCTCTAGCCACAAGCCGGAATGGGACCCCCTACCGGGTCCCCCCGGAGCTGTCGAGATCGCGACCGAAGGCGTCGAAGGCCAGATGGCCTTAGTGCCTTCCAGGGGCGCCAGGGCGACCGTCAGCGGCGACCACATCTCGGCTGGAGACTTTGTCCTGGAATTTGATTTTCAGTTTGATGTGGAGCAGGGAGCAACCAACCCGGTCTTTGAAATAACCTTCGGATCCGGCTGCCGGTTTTGGATCGAACTCACCGACCCCCGGCTAACTGGCAATCCGGGATATGTATGGAAAGCATCCCGCGAGAGCGGTCTGAGCATCGGACAGGGCTACGCCGACTCCCTCGATCCTTCTTCTTACAACGCTTTTCGGTTTCTCAACTCGGCGGATGAATTCGCTATCTACCTTCGCGGAGAACCGCTCACCCACTTCTGGGACAGGACCTGCACGGGGGACGAAAACGCGTTTTCTGTCAGGGCGGATGAAGAGCAGTTTAAATTCGTTCTGGACAACCTGAAATTCTGGGATCTGAGCCCCGCCTGGGTGAAGGACTTCGCGAACCCGGCGCTTCGATCCATCGTCGATGCGCCGCCGGATTTTGAGGACGATTTCTCCTCCCAAAAGCCGGAATGGGGGGACCCGCCGCCCCCCGGCGTAAGGATCGCTGGCGACCCGCACAACAACCTCGTCCTGAATACAAAGGACAACGCGGACATCCGGGCAGGGGGGGAACACCTCTCAGCCGAGGATTTCGTCCTGCAATACGATATCTCGAACTTCTCCCTCGGCTCCGATACCCGGAACCCGACTCATAAATTGTTATTCGGGGATTCGGTCGATGGGCAGGGTTGCTCCTTCGGGTTAACGCTGGACGTCCGGGAAAACGGGGAGGAAGCCACCTATTACTGGGACGTGACCGACCGCGAAGACCAGATCATCGTCCAGGGGTCTACCGGGATCTTCAATGCCGATCCCCTGCGGCTTAATGAAACGATAGTGATCATCAACCAATCGGATGAATATGGGATCTTCTTGAACGAAGAACCCCTCGTCTATTTCCAGGAAGAGGGCTGTGCAGGTCCAGTTTCGTTCGGCGCCCTCGCCCAGGGGGCGCTCGAGCTGATCCTCGACAATATAAAATTCTGGACACTAGGCCCACACCCGGTGGAGGATTTCACAGGGCCGGTCCTGCAATCCGTCGCCGAAGTGCCACCGGACTTCGAAGACGATTTCTCCAGCCGCAGACCCGAATGGGAGACCTTCAGCAGGGTGGAATTCCTGAAGCCCGAAAACGTCATGCGATTCAGGGCCTGCTTGTTTGCCTGGGCTGGCGGGGGCGCGCTGGACGCCGAGGACTTCATCCTGCAGTTCGACTTCAAAAAAGAGGACCCGAAGCAGAGTGGTGTGCTCACCCTCCGCTTCCGCAGCACCAGCGATATTGGACCGGAGATGAAGTACGGCGGTTATGTGTTCGACCTACCGTTGTCGGAAAACCCGGGAGGAATTGAATGGAAATTATCTTGGGAGGGAGGCGATGCTTTTCTCACCGGCGCGACGGACGCTTACCGGGATGGAGAGACCAATCAATTCGTGCTCGTCGTCCTGGGTGACCGGTACGCCGTCATCCTGAACGATTCGCTCGTGGTCGCATTCAGGGGCAACGACTCTTCCGGAGACAAGAACATCATCCGGCCGTTTAGCGATCAGTGCTTCACGCTGGACATCGACAACCTCAAGCTGTGGAAGTTGGAACCGGAGGCTGACAGTTAGAGGGTTATGGATATCAATCCATTCACCTTCGGCAACCCCATCCGCGATCCGGCCCGCTTCTACGGGCGGGAAGCCGAGCTCCGCCAGATCGTCAGCCGGCTGCTGTCCAGCGCCCACGAGAGCACCTCGATCGTGGGGGAGCGCCGCATCGGCAAGACCTCACTGCTGCTGCACCTCTCAGAAAGCGGGGTCGCCGGCAGGCTCGGGCTGGTCCCGGACCGTTTCTGCCTGATCTACATCGATTTCCAGGGACTGACCGACATCACGCCGCACCGCTTCTGGCAGCGTGTGCTGCGCAAGATGTCCCGCTCGATCTGCCAGCCGGAGCTGCTGCCAGAGATCACCGCTCTGGAGGCGCGGGACTCCATCGACCTGTTCGACCTGGAAGACCTGTGCGAGGCCATCTCCGCCAGCGGCCTGACGGTAGTGTTGCTGCTCGACGAGTTCGAATACATCACCCAGAACCCGAACTTCAGCCCGGATTTCTTCGGGGGGCTGCGTGCGCTGGCCATCCATCACGACCTCCCGCTGGTGACCGCCACGCGCCGCGAACTGGTCGACCTGTGCCATTCCGACGAGATCAAAGGTTCGCCCTTCTTCAACATCTTCGCCAATGTCGTGCTGCGTCCCTTCGATCCGGACCAGGCCTCCGGCATGGTGGATGGCTACCTGGTAAAAACCGGTCTGGAATTTTCTGACCGGGAAAAAGAATTGCTGCACAGCCTGGGCGGCGGGCATCCTTTCTTCATCCAGATCGCCGGCTACTACCTGATCGAAGCGAAGGAAAGAGGCTTCACAGGCGACCAGCTCATCCACCGGGTGATCTCCGACTTCGAAGGACAAGCCGATCCTCACTTCCAGTACCTGTGGACGCACTGCACCGAAAGCGAGAAGATCTCCTTGCTGGCAGTCATCGCTCTCAGCCGCCAAAAACCGTCGAAGAAAAGCCTGCCGAGCGTCGAAAACCTGGCGCAGGTCTATCCACGCGCCCGCCTCGACGTACCGGAACTGCTCAAGCGCGGCTTGCTGGTGGCCCATCCCGAGATGGAGGGTTGCTGCCAGGTGCTGTCTTCCAGCCTGGAGCGCTGGATCGGGGTTGAAATCAGCGCTTCATCCGAAAGCGAGGAAACTCAGACCACCGCGGACGAATGGCTTCGCTCGGGCGGGGGAGAGCTGGTCGAACCGGTCAGGCACGCGCTGCCGCGCTTCAAGAAAAAATACTGGCCGCTGATCGGCACCATCATGAAGGAGTTGTCCTTCGAACTCGCCGGAGCTGCCACGTATGAGTTTCTGATCAAGATGCTGGTTTGAACTCCCACGCCGGACACCGAATACGAAGTCGTCAAAGTAACCCGCTAGGGGACAAAGGCATGATGTGTTCCGCCGGCGGCTTTGTCGCTGGCGGAACACTCCAATACTCAATATCCACGAGCTCTTGACACGACTTTCAGGGCGGTTATAATTGAAAAACATTATCATTGTCAATAATACGGATCACATGGCTGAGGCAAAATCGGGCTCTTTGAGTGATGACTGGCTGGACCGGCTGCAGGAAAGCGGCTACCGGGTAACCGCCCCGCGCCGGGTGATCGTCGAGATTTTAACGCACGGCCAGCGCGCCCTCAACCCGATCGAACTCTACGACCTGGGCCGAAAAGAACACCCCCACCTCGGCCTGGTGACCGTCTACCGCACCCTGGAAAAACTCGAGGAACTGGGGTTGGTCCAGCGCGTCCACCAACCCGGTGCCTGCAACCTCTACCTGCGCGCCACTACCGGTCACGAACACTTCCTGGTATGCACGCAGTGTGGCCGGGTCGAGACCTTCGCGGGAGACGATCTATCCGGGCTGATCGCCAGGACAGCCCGTCAGAGCGGTTTCGATGTCCACGAGCACTGGCTGCAGCTTTTTGGGTTATGCGCCGCCTGCCAGGGCAATCCGGATCTTGAGAGTGAGAGTTGATGAAATCCAGACCTTCAACGCAACTCGCCGGTTTATTACCAGCCATTCTCCTGGTCGCCGCCTGCCAGCCGTTGAGTCCACCCGCGCCGGCCGGCGCGGATGCCGCGGCTCTCGACGTCCTGGCAGCCGAAAGTTTCCTCGCCGACATTGCCCAAAACGTGGCCGGCGAGCGCCTGGTCATCCAGGCGCTGTTGCCAGCCGGGGTAGACCCGCACACCTTCGAGCCGACCCCGCGGGATGCGGTCCGCATCGCCGAAAGCGACGTGCTGATCGTCAACGGCGCAGGCTTTGAAACATGGCTTGAAGAGTTGCTGGATAACGCCGGCGGAGAGCGGCTGGTGATCGAGGCTTCCTCAGGGCTGGCCCCCCGCCAGCCTCAAGAGCAGGAGAAGGCACAGACCCAGGAACACCCCGAAACAATCTGCGCTGTCCCCCCCGAGGGACAGCCGCCGGAAGACGAAACCTGCGAGCAGGAAGTACGCGCCCACGAAGGGGATCCGCACTTCTGGCTGGACCCAAACCACGTGATTCGCTACGTCGAAAACATCCGCGCCGGTCTGGTCCAGGCAGACCCGGGGGGTGAAGCAATCTATACACAGAATGCAGAGGCATATATTGCCGAATTGAGGCAGCTCGACGTCTGGATAGCCAAACAGGTCAGCCAGATCCCACCCGGAGAGAGGCTGCTGGTCACCAACCACGAGAGCTTCGGTTACTTCGCCGACCGCTACGGGTTCACCATCATTGGGACGGTCATCCCCAGCGTGAGCAGTGGGGCCTCGCCGTCGGCGCAGCAGCTGGCGGCGCTGATCAACGCTATCCGGGCATCGCAGGTAAAAGCCATTTTCCTGGAGACCGGCTCCAATCCCGAGCTGGCCGAACAGATCGCATTGGAGACTGGCGTCGAGGTGGTAGGCGATCTCTTCACCCATTCCCTCTCTCCGCCGGACGGGGCTGCGCCGACGTACCTCGATATGATGATGTACAATACTGAAAAGATCGTGAGCTCCCTCAAGTAGAGACGAGATGAACCCTGGTACCCATCCCCCACCCGCTTCCCGCACACTCCCGGACGAACCGGCGACACTCGAGCTGGAAGGCGTGGACGTCAGCTACAACGGGGTCCCGGTCCTGGAAGGATTGACCTTCCAGGTGCCGCACGGCGCAAGCCTGGCTGTCGTCGGACCGAATGGGGCGGGAAAGTCGACCTTGTTCAAAGCGCTGGTCGGACTGCTACCCATCCGGGCAGGGAGGATCCTCATCCACGGACGACCGCTTGGGCACCACCAGGACTGCGTCGCTTACGTCCCCCAAAGGGAAGAGGTAGACTGGCATTTTCCGGTAACGGTGAGCGACGTGGTCATGATGGGTCGCTTCGGACAACAGGGATGGCTGCAGCGCCCGAGCAAGACCGACCGCGAGATCGTTTCTGCCAGCCTGGAGCAGATGGGCATCGCCGGGCTGGCCGATCGGCCCATCGGCGAGCTCTCCGGTGGGCAGCAGCAGCGCGCCTTCCTGGCGCGCGCGCTCGCGCAGCAGCCGCACATCCTGCTCATGGACGAGCCGTTCACCGGCGTCGACTTCACCACCCTGGAGATCACCCTGGCGCTGCTGGAGCACCTGCGGGCGCGCCAGGTGACCGTAATGGTTTCCACGCACGATTTGAACCTGGCGTCGGAGCGGTTCGAGAGCGTGCTGCTGCTGAACCGGCGCCTGGTCGCCCACGGCTCGCCAAAGGACGTCTTCACGCCTCCCCATCTCAGTCAGGCCTTCGGCGAAAAGGTCCTTTTCCTGGATGGGGCGATCGTTGTGGACGAGTGCTGCCCCCCCGGCGAGGAACTGGAAGAATGGTCGAGATCTTAGACCAGCTGCTCGCTCCCTTGTCCTATGCCTTCATGCAACGCGGCCTCCTGGCGGCATCCATTGTCGGTGTGCTGTGCGCCACCATTGGCTGTTACGTCGTCCTGCGGTCGATGGCTTTCCTGGGGGACGCCCTGGCCCACGCTGTCCTGCCCGGCGTGGCGGTGGCATACCTGCTAGGCCGGAATCTGACTCTCGGGGCGCTCGCCGCGGCTCTGATCGTCGCCCTTGGGGTCGGTCTGTTCTCGAGGCGCGGCACCATCAAGGAAGACACTGCCATCGGCATCCTCTTCGCCGCGGCTCTTTCTCTGGGAGTGGTCCTGATCAGCAGCATCCGCACTTATGCTGTCGACCTCAGCCACATCCTGTTTGGCAACGTCCTGGGGGTCAGCGTGTCGGATCTCTGGTTGACAGGTGTCTTGGGGCTGGTCATCCTGGCGACGACCATCGTGTGCTACAAGCCGTTCCTGGTCATCTCCTTCGATCCGGTGCTGGCAGCGACGCTTCGTCTCAACGCCGAATTTTTTCGGTACTTGCTGCTGGTCCTGCTCGCCCTGACGATCGTGGTCTCGATGCAGACAGTCGGCGTGGGGCTGGTCGCCGCCATGCTGGTGACGCCGGCCGCGACCGCGTACCTGCTCGTGCAGCGACTCCCGGCGATGATGGCGCTTTCAGCAGCAATCGGCGGTCTTTCCAGCTTGGTAGGCCTGTTTGCCAGCTACTACCTGAACGTGGCGTCCGGGGCGGCCATCGTCCTCACAGCCACGCTGCTCTTCCTGCTCGCCTACCTGTTCGCTCCCTGGCGGGGGATCGTATGGGAGCGGACGCGCAGACAGACCCCTGGCTGACTATTTCACCTTTTTAGCGCCGGATCAACCTCACTCAGGTCGAAGATCCCAAGGGAACTGGCCTCCCTCACGGAATATATCCGGGTCCGGTTGCGACCCGAAACCTTGGCCTGGTACACGGCGATATCGGCGCAGTGGATGATTTCTTTGACCGTGTGAATTGGGTTGGAATTATCCGCGATCCCAAAGCTCATGGTCGTCCGGATCACAGCCCCGGTGATCGGAGACTCGAACCGCGTCCCGCTGACCGCCCGCCGGACCGCTTCGACCCTCGGATAAGCCTCCTGCGGTGTCGTCTCCGGCAGAAGGACGGCGAACTCCTCCCCGCCGAAGCGCGCCACCACGTCATACTCTCTGAAGAATTTCTTTAATATTTTCGCCACGCTTTTCAGGACCTCGTCTCCCGCCAGGTGACCGAAGGCGTTGTTGATGTTACGCAAGAAATCCAGGTCCGCGATCACGACAGTCAGGGGGCGGCCATAACGCCTGGCGCGCAGGAGCTCGTTTTCCACCGCTTTAATAAAGTACTCCGCGTTCCACAGCCCGGTCTTGGAATCCGTATTCACTTCCCGCTTCAGGCGGGGAACGGCCAGCGCTCGGTACACCAGGTAGATCGGCGTCAGCGCCGGCAGGAACAACCAGGGGTTCAACGTCATCAACACCGTCACGACATACCCCATGGACAACATCACGAAATCCGTGGAAAGGTTTTCGATTTCGAGGATGCCCGACTCACGCCAGGATACCCCGCGCGCCAGCACCAGGGCCTGCCCGACGATCAGGTGGTTGAGCAGGACGTACACAAGCGCGGCGAGGACAGCTGCACCCATCGTCTGCAACGTGGAAAATGATTTTCCATCCCCACTGACGAACAGGTACACATTCCGGGCTGCAAACCCGACCAGGACGTGCATGGCGATATTGAAGGGCTGGATATACCAGGCCCGCAGATTTTTACTCTTGATCAGGGCTTCTTTAGCCCACTCCACCAGGTGGGTGATAAGCACCATCCAGGCGAACCAGCCGGGTTCCAGGGACAGCACGCCAGTGAAGAAGAAGATCAGCGCCGGGTGGTAGAGCTGGTAAGCCGGCGCTTCGGATTTGAACAGCTGGGCTGCCGTTGCCAACCCGGTCACGAGCAGAAAGATCAGCCAATCGCCTTGCGAAAAGCCCACTTTGGTAATCGTATATGCAGATAACAACAGACCTGCGATAAGGACGGACCCAACATACACCCAGGCGCGCTGCGACATGTCTCACTCCCCTCCGGAGATCAAATGACTTGAGGAACCGGGTGGTCGTTCCCTTTTTCTCGTCATGCCGGGCATCTAACCTGGGGTCAAGGTCCCCAATAATCCGCCCCCCAGTTCACTGCGCCCCACTTGACAGCCCCCCAGTTCACCGCCCCCCAATTGACAGCCCCCCAGTTCACCGCCCCCCAATTGACGCTGCCCCAGTTCACCGATCCCCAGAGAATGGGGTCAGGACCTGCCCCGAGCAGCTGGCTCAGCGGGATGCCCGTGTTCGCAGCCTCGGTGGACACCCCGTGCACCGCGGCGTAGATATCCAGGCTGCCAGGCCCGTTCCCCTCGCCAAACGGTCGGGCGGTCGCCATCAACCGGTGTTTCACCTGATCGGGGTTGAGTCCCGGTTCATCCTGGAGCAGCAGTGCCACGGCCCCGGCAGCGACGGCGGATGCCATCGAAGTGCCGGACATGCGGAAATAATATCTCCCAACCTTGTGATCGGGGTGCTGCCAGCTCAATAACGACCAGGGGGTTGCTTGAAGGCTGACGAGGTTGTTGCCCGGAGCCAGGATCTCTGGCTTGGTAAAACCTTCGGGGGTGACGCCGAAGGCAGAGTAGTCAGCCAGGCTGTCGTCGGAGGGGTCGACCGTCCCGTAGTCGTCCAGCGCGCCCACGGTGATGACAAAGGGGTCATTGGCAGGCGGGAACAGCTCGGCGCCCTCGCCCCGGTTGCCCGCTGAGACGATCACGACGATCCCATTGAACCACAGCACCTCCAGTGCGGCATCCAAGGGGCTGGTATGGTACGACTCAGCGACGGTGCTGTTGAGCGAGAGGTTGACGACGCGAATGTTGAGTGCGTCCTTGTTATCGTAGATCCACTGCAAACCGCGAATAATGTCAGATGTCCTGGCGGCGCCCCGCATTCGGGTCACGTGCACGTTGGCGAGGTTCACCTGTGGAGCCACTCCCTGGTAAGCGCCGTCAGAAAGGAAGCCGTTGCCGCCGATGATCCCGGCGATGTGGGTGCCGTGACCGTACAGGTCTCCCGGATTCCTTGACCGGTCTACGATCCGCCTGGGACTCTCCCAGGAAGCCTCCTGATTCAAGTCCGGGTGCCGGTCGATGCCACTGTCCACGACAGCGACGATGATCCCCTGCCCCTGGAGAGAGGGCTGCTGCGCCCGCAGGAGGTCGGCGCCGATGGTCCCGATAAAAGCGCTGGTCTGGGCGGTATCTTCCAGGTCAGAGAGATCACTTCGGGTATCTTTCACTTCGGCGTCCGGAGATATCCATTTGACGGCAGGGCTGGCAGCCAGTTCCGGGAGGCCCGAAGCGGGCAGCCGGGCAGCAAGAGCATTAATGATGCCCAGCCTGTCCGTGATCTCACCGCCCAGGCGTCTAATGAGGGACTCCGCCTCCATTGTGGCATCGGCTATCTGAACGATGACCGTCACTTCCCGGGCTGGGTCCTCGTGGATCAACCGGACCAGCATCGGGTGGAGGCGCGGGACATGCGCCGCACCTGGAAAACCCCGAGGGATCGCCAGGGCGAACAGGGCCAGGAACGCCAGGGTTTTAAAGGCTGTTCGCGTCATAGTCTCCTCTCTTCGCAGTTCTCTGGAGTGGCAGAGATGGTTTTTCCAAGATCCACGAAAGATCAAGCATTGTCCTCTTCATAATAAAAAAGATACCCCTCGGTTCGGGATGCCCGAGGGGGTTCGAGTTGCGCGGAATCCAGCCTAGGCAGCCCGACTGTCTTGCGGTGGGATCACCGGTTAGACCGTGGCTTTGTGCCCCTGCCTTTCGACAGGTTTACCTTTTCTTGCACTATGAGCCTAGGCAGCCCGACTGTCATGCGGCGAACGCCGTTTAGACCGCAGCTTTGCGCCTCTGCCTTTCGGCAGGTTTGCCCTTATCTCTGCTGTTTATTAATCACCCTTTGCCATTCCAACCGGATCGAGAAACCCAACACGAACGACAAAAGCCCCGCCGGGTGGAGTAGTACTTTCTTCCTACTCATAAAACGGTTAACGCTCGAACAATGCTCTTGTTACACGAATTTCTTACCATTTCATAACTTTTAAGATTCAATATGAGTTTATTTACTCGTAACCGACATGATGTCGAGCTGCATAAATAACTGTGTTATTACTTGCTTTCATGGATTCATACAGTGGTCCTCGTCCTGTCCATCGCTTTAGGAGTTAGCTCGGTCAAACCTCCGCTACAGGCCAAAGAGGCGCTGCCTGCCTCAACGAAGACCCCAACTTACACGATGTTGCCGACGAAAGAAGGCTGCATCACGAGCACGTCTACACTCACGGGAACGCCAGGCGGCCCGTCGCCAATTCCGATTTTTCTGGATTACCCCCTGATTGTGTTCTCCTGCCTCAACCAGTTTTTCCCGAGGAATGGTATTTTAAGTGGAATACGTGCATCACCTGTATGAATAGCATTGTCATAGCCGAGGAGAGAAGGACAATTTCGATCGGCCACGATCACCCCCCGCCGGAATTCCGGCTATATTTACCGGACGTCAGGGGAAGCCCGCCCAATAACGTGATCAGGTGGCGCCGCGCACTTGTTAAGTGCGCGGCGCCTCATTCAAAGCCGGCTCACGGCGCCAGCTGGACTTCCACGCTGGCCAGGTGCACGTCCCCGGCGAAAGCCACGCTCGGGTCGTGGACGACGATCCGCCCCGCCCCGGCCGCCGGCAGTGTGTAGGGAACATCCACGCTGAACGGCCCCGGCTGGCCCAGCTCGGGGGAGTCCACGATCAGCGGTTGAGAGCCGACCACCTGCCCCTGCTCGTCGATGACGTCCACTACGAGAGTTTGTTCGAAGCTGGCCAGCGCGAACCCGGAGACGTGGGCCACGCCCCCGGCGATGGTCGCCCCCAGGGCAGGCTGGAGGATCACGATCCGTTCAGGGTGAGGGGTCACGGGGACGATAGCCGGCGATCCCGAATCGGCCAGGGTGACGATCACGGACGCGAGGTGCGTCACGCCGCCGTCGCGCGGGCTGCTGGTGGAGACCTCGATGAAGGCCTGCCGCCCCCCCTCCACCGTAAAGGACACCTCGACCTCGAATGGCCCGCGGTTCCCCGCGTCCGCCTGGATGATGGTCGGGGCGACCGCCAGCTCTGCGCCGTCATCTAGGACGATGCGCACCAGCAGGTGCTGCTCGAAGGTCGGATCGGCGATCCCGGCGATCCGGACCGGGCTGAGGACGCGCGATCCAGGACCAGGCTCCAGGATCAGGATCGCCTCCTCGACGGACAGCTCCGGCGGCAGGGTGTCCGTGGGGGGAGGCAGAGCCTCAGTTGGCAGGGGGGATACGCCCGTTGGGGAAGGCAAGACTTCGATCTCAGTGGGGGTCGGGATATCGACTGGAGGACTGGTGGGCGTTTGCAGCTCCAGCGTGTCCGTTGGAACCCCATTCGTGGCTGGAGGGACTTCAGACAGCAGCGCGCAGGCAAAGAGGCCAAACACCAGCGCCGTGAGAAGAAGCCTTTTCGGACTTTTCATATTGGTTGGTCTCCAATATAAGATTGACGCTGTCGGGCGCCATTTTGTTCCCTGTCAGGGTCCACTAGGGCCACAGTTTCGAGGCGCCGCTTAAAGTATAATCGCCAGGATCTTCAGGCAGAGTCGGGCTCGGCCATCACCCTGGCGACCGACCTCAGATCCAGCCACCACTGCTCTTTTGGCCGTTGAAATCCGGGTTCCACCAGGCGGGGGAAATCGTACAGGCTGGTGAACTCCACCCGGCCGCTTTGCAGGCCAATGGCGGCGACGGCCGGCGACGCGCGGCTGGCTTCCCGGATGAGAAAGTCGATGCCGTGCGCCGCCAGCCGGGTCGCCTGGATCCGGTCGAAGGGGGAGGGGTTGCCCCCCTGCTGGATGTGGCCGAGGATCGCCTGGCGCACGTCGAACAGCCCGCCCCCCTCTTTTTCGAACAGGGTGGACATGAAAGAGATGTCGTACAGTCCGCCCGCGTTCTCGCTGCGGATCATCAGCCCCAACCGCTTCCCGTGCTGAAACCCCTCGACGAGCCTGTCGACGTCGGCGACCAGATCGGCGAGGGCGACCCCTTCCTCCGGCAGGTAAGCCCGCTCAGCGCCCGTCGCCAGCCCGCTGAGCAGGGCCAGGTAGCCGCAGTCGCGCCCCATCACCTCTACGACGAAACAGCGCCGGGTCGCCACGGCTGACTGCTTGATCTTATCCACATTCACCACGATGCTGTTGAGCGCCGTGTCCGAGCCAATGCTCAGGTCGGAACCCGGCAGGTTGTTGTCGATCGAGGCCGGCAAGCAGAGGATCGGGATGTTAAACGAGGGAAAATCGCCGCGCCGGATGAACAGGTGGTAAGCGCCTTCGTAGGCCGTCCACCCGCCGATGATCAGCAGGCCTTCCACCTGCCGGGCTTCAAGATTTTTCGCAATGGCGTAGAAATCGCGGCCTTCGGGCAGGTACCGGCTGGTGCCGAGCTCCGCCCCGCCACGCGAGACCCACCCGCTCACGCTCATCCAGCCCAGATCGGTGAAATCCCCCTGGATCAACCCCGGAAAACCGTTGCGGATGCCCAGCAGCGTGTGCCCCTGGTCCATCCCCAGGCGGACGGCCACCCGCACGGCGGTGTTCATCCCCGGCGACGGTCCTCCGGCGTGCACGATCGCCAGGCGCAGCTGCTTGTCCTCCGACTGCGGAGAGTTGGGGTGGGAGTGGGCGATGGTGCGGAAGATGCGGTACGACTCGGCAAAGCTGCCGCCGCGCATCGCCATGGCGGTCTCGTAGTCCTGGGCTTCGATCACCGCTGCCAGGCTGTGGGTCTTTTCCACGCAATCTGCCAGGGGAGAGCGCACGACCGCGTGCTGGCGGATACCGATCAGCCGCGGCTCGGCTTGTGCGCCCGCAGAGAGCAGCTCGTCCACCGCGGCGTGTCCCTGCACTGTCCCGAGGTACCGATCAAAACCGCTGGGTGAGCCGCCGCGCTGCACGTGGCCGAGGATGGTGACGCGCGCTTCCTCTCCCAGGCGCTTCTCGATGACCTGCTTCACGTAATCGCTGGTGATGGGCCTTCCCCGCCGGTCCTGGGCGCCCTCGGCGATCACTACAATGCTGTGGCGGCGCCCGATGGCGCGCCCGGACCGGATCGCCTGGCACATCTCGTCTTCCCAGTCTTCTCTCTCTGGCGGGCTTTCCGGGATGAGCACCCAGTCCGCTCCGGTGGCGATGGCGCCCATGAGCGCCAGGTAGCCGCAGCGCCGTCCCATCACCTCCACCACGAACGAGCGGTGATGGCTGGCGGCGGTGCTGGAGATGGCATCGATCGCTTCGGTGATGCGGTGCAAGGCGGTGTCGGCCCCGATAGTCATGTCCGTCCCGAACATGTCGTTGTCGATCGAGCCAACCAGGCCCACGATCGAGAGATGGGGGTGCCGCGCGGCGGCTTCACGGCTGATCGCGCCATGTTGGACCAGCTCTTCCAGCAGGCCGGCCCATTCCTGGCGGAAGATGCTCGCACCCGTCAGACTACCATCGCCGCCGATGACGACGAGCCGGTCGATGTCGTTGGAGACCAGATTGCCGGCTGCCCGGAGGCGGCCCTCACGCGTCAGGAACTCCTCGCTCCGGGCAGTCCCAAGGATCGTCCCCCCCAGCTGCAAGATGCCGCCGACGGAGTCCCACGCCATTTTGCGGATCATCTCGCCGCCGGCGACCATGCCGTTGTAACCCTCCAGGATGGCGTACACCTCCACTCCCCGGCTCAGCGCAGACCGCACCACCGCCCGCACCGCCGCGTTCATCCCCGGGGCGTCGCCGCCGCTGGTCAACACGCCGATGCAATTCCGTGGTTTAGTTGACATTATTTCTCCGGAACTGAAAGATTATCATATCTCGTCGTTCAGGCAAATTGTCGATGGAACGACTATGTGGCTATCCGACTGATCGCTATTCGACCAGTTCGGAGAGTATACCCGCCCTGTCCGATTCGAGGAAGGAAAACGAACCTGACACGTCAGGTAGCTCTGCACTTAACCATGGTCATCCACCCCACCCCCAGCCCAGCCCCTCAAGGGGCGGGGAGAATGAGGATCCTGGGGATTTTTGCGGCACTTTGTGCCGCAAAAATCCCCAAATCTGGTCGGGGGGATGGGCAAATTCCAGCAACCACAGTTTATTGTGGTGTTGCCTATTGAGCCTGGTGCGGATCATTCTTGCATCAATATTCATAACCTCTGCCTATCCTAAACTACGCCGCCCTCACGCTTTCGTTTTCACTGTAGCAGCTTACCGTCTACTCCCCACGAAGTTGGTGCGTCCTTTTGCCTATCGCCTCACATCGCTAGAAGCCGTCATAGGAATTATGTTGGTGGCGGCTTTGCAAACCCGTCTTGCCGGAGCAGCAAGTGCTTTCTTGATGACCGTGTTTATCCTCACAATTGGCATCAACCTCGCCCGCGGCTGGCGCGACCTGGAATGCGGCTGCTTCGGCGTAAAGCTTAAAGAGCACATCGGCTGGAAACTGGTCCTCCGCGACCTGTTTCTACTCCTGCTCTCGCTCCAGCTGGCAATATGGGGCGGCGGCGCACTGGCGCTGGATAACTCTCCGCGTGTGATTCAGCGATTCGTCTTTGAGAAAATCCTGAGCGGTGCCTTTCTTCCAGCCGGCCTGAGCGCGGCCGGACTGTTCCTGATCTACCGCCTTTGGCGCACGCTGGTCCAGCTGGTCCGGACCCTTCCAACGGAGCATGTTCGATGAACGGTCTTTGGCTGGTCAGTACCCTCGTGCTGTGGGGACCTCTGATTGCAGGAGGATTGGTTATCCTGGCGCTGGCGCGGGAGGTCTTAGCCCTGCACGCCCGGCTGGATGCGCTTTACAAGTTCATCTCCGGGGCGGACTTCGGTGCGGATGGCCGCGAACGAAACACCGCGATTCGGGATACTGAAACGCCCGTAGCGCCTCATACAAGGGCAAAGCAGGAGCTTTCCTGAAGGCGGGGAATTTCCTCTCCTCGCTTCGCCCCTCCTTCATCCTCGGCGTCTTCGCGTCTCTGGGTTGAATCCAGCCTGAAACGCTGATTAATCTGAGACCGCTTCTAAACGGGGACCAGCCTCTCGGATCGGCTCCGCCGCTTCCGCTTCAAAACGCTTGAAATTCTCGACGAACATGCCAGCCAGCTGGCGCGCCTGAAGGTCGTAGGCCCCTTTGTCCTGCCAGGTCTCCCGCGGCTGGAGCACCTCGCCGGGGACGCCGGGGCACCTGGTAGGGACTTTAAGGCCAAAGACGGGGTCGACGCTGTACTCGACGCCGTCGAGGTCGCCGTTGAGGGCGGCGTGGATCATGGCGCGGGTGTAAGCGAGCCGGATGCGCTGCCCCACGCCGTACGGCCCGCCGGTCCAGCCGGTGTTGATCAACCAGCACGCGACCCCGTGCTCCTGGATCTTCTTTCCCAGCAAGTTGGAATACACCTCCGGATGGTGCGCCATGAACGGCGCGCCGAAGCAGGCGCTGAAGGTCGCTTTGGGTTCGGTGACGCCGCGCTCCGTCCCGGCGACCTTGGCAGTGTATCCGGAGATGAAGTGGTACATGGTCTGCTCGGGCGTCAGCCGGGCGATCGGCGGCAGCACCCCGAAGGCGTCGGCGGTTAGGAAGACGATGTGGCGCGGGTGCCCGCCCCGGCCCGAACGGGTCGCGTTCGGGATGTGGCTGATCGGGTACGCGGCGCGGGTGTTCTCGGTCAGGGAGTCGTCGTTCAGGTCCGGGCGGCGGGTGTTGGTGTCGATGCTCACGTTCTCCAGGATGGTGCCGAAGCGGCGGGTGGCCGCGTAGATCTCCGGCTCCCCCTCCGGCGAGAGGCGGATCACCTTGGCGTAGCAGCCACCCTCGAAGTTGAAGACGCCCCCCTCGCTCCAGCCGTGTTCGTCGTCGCCGATCAGGGTGCGCAATGGGTCGGCAGAAAGCGTGGTCTTGCCGGTGCCGCTCAAGCCGAAGAAGAGCGCCACGTCGCCAGCCGGTCCATAGTTCGCCGAGCAGTGCATGGGCAGGACGTTTCGAAAAGGCAGGTAATAGTTCATCGCCGTGAAGACCGACTTCTTGATCTCCCCGGCGTATTCCGTGCCGCCGATCAGCACCATCCGCCTGGCGAAATTGACCAGGATGAAGACATCCGAGTTCGTCTTGTCCAGCTCGGGGTAAGCATGAAATCCCGGGCAGTCGATGACCACGAACTGCGGGTCGTGGACCGCCAGCTCCGGCGGGGATGGCTGGATGAACAGGTTGCGGGCGAAGAGGCTGTGCCAGGCGTACTGGGTGATGATGCGGATCGGCATGCGGTATTCGGGATCGGCCCCACACCACAGGTCTTGCACGAAGACATCCTTGCCCTGCAGATAAGAGGCCATCCGCCTGTGCAGCTCGTTGAAGCTGTCCTCGCCGATCGGACGGTTGGACGGGCCCCACCAGATGTGCTCCCGGCTGGAGGGTTCGTCGACGATGAATTTGTCGTTGGGCGAGCGCCCGGTGTACACCCCGGTCCGCACGACCAGCGGCCCCAGGTGGGCCATTATCCCCTCGTTGCGCTTGATCGCCTGTTCGTAGATGGCCGGGGTGGGCAGGTTCCAGCGGACGGTCTTGAGGTTGACCAGGCCGTGGGTCTCGAGGCCGACGGGGCTGTGCGGGTGCGGGCTGTATTCTTGGGACATAATGCCATTCCCTCTCTGGATTTTGATTTTCGAGAGTATACCCGCCTTGTCCGATTCGAGGAAGGATTTGGGGGCGACCCAAACCCCTCCCACAGGAAGACAAAAACGCGCCCCTGAGGC